>JAABVA010002692.1_pt1 | contig 17385 bp, 15 predicted proteins | sample 5560331 | NCBI WGS metagenome assembly JAABVA01 (sample SAMN12812661, study PRJNA571458) | rock metagenome | isolation source: Antarctica rocks | place: Antarctica: Victoria Land, Mt New Zealand sud | collected 2016-01-07 | reverse complement strand
GCTCTGAGTTTCCGGACCTTAGACAGCCCAGAACCTAGACAGGGACGGCGTGTTGCACGTTCAGCCGATCAAACCGGACCCACGGAAACGACCGGAGAGCCGCATTTCCTGGCGGATCCGACGGAAGCTGACGTGCGCGTGCGGGGCATGATCCTGGCCTCGTGGAAGCGCTCGCACGAGAACGACGTGGGGATCGACCGGCTGCAGGTCCCCTACGTCCGCGAGCCCGACTTCGACGCGCCGCTGTGCCGCAGTGCCGCTGCGGTGCTCGACACCCTCGGTGAGCAGCTGCGGGACGAGGCGGTGAGCATCATCCTCACCGACCACACCGGCCTGGTCATCGACCGCCGCAGCCCGGACAACGAGATCACGCGACGACTGGACGAGGTGCGCCTGGCTCCCGGGTTCAGCTACGCCGAGGAGCACGCCGGCACCAACGGCATCGGCACGTCCCTCAGCAGCGGAAGGGCGACGCTCGTCGACGGTCGCGAGCACTACTCCCACGAACTCGGCCAGTTCTCGTGCGCCGGCGCGCCGATCCGGCATCCGACCCGCGGCAAGACCATCGGGTTGCTCGACCTGACCGCCTGGAGCAATGCTCCCGGCGCGATGCTCTCCGCACTCGCCGCCGCCACCGCACGGCAGATCGAGTTGGAGCTGCTCGCGCAGACGGGGGTGCGCGAGCTCGCCCTGTTCGCCGAGTACATGAAGACCCGCCACCAGTCGAGCGGGCCGGTGCTCGCGCTCAACAGCGACGTGATCATGACCAACGGTCAGCTGCGCCAGTTGCTGGACTCGAGCGAGCAGGAGGCGCTCATCTCCTACGCCGTCGACACGGTGCGCGCGGCGGACCGAGCGGCGATGCGCACGGTCGAGCTGCCCAGCGGGCGTTCGGCGCACCTGCGGTACGCGCCGGTGGACTGTGAGTCCGGACCGGCGGGCGGCGTCTTCCGGATCCGGCTGGGACACGCTGCGCAGCCGGCCGGGCCAGGTGCCCGCGTGCCGGGTCGAAGCCTCCCACCGGCCGCTCTGGCCGGGCTCGCTGGCAGCGGAGCGGTGTGGGCCCGGTGTGTCCAGCAGGTCGACTCCTGTTACCAGTCACGCGACTGGGTCGCGTTGGAGGGCGAGCCGGGCGCCGGCAAGCGTGCCGTGCTGCGCGCCGTGCACCGGGTGCACAACCCGGCAGGTCGATTCCGGGTGATCGATGCGCCGGGGTCGGACGGCTTTGAGGCATGGTTGGCCGCGTTGGCCGACGACCTGTCCGAACCGGACGCGCTGATCGTCCTGTCCCAGGGTGAACGCCTCGACGACGAGCAGGCAGTGGCGTTCGCCGACCTGCTCGTCGACGCGTTTGCCGAGCCCGACCACCACGCGCGCGTCGCCATAACGCTCAGTTCGGGGGCGCCGACCCCGCTGCGCACGGTTTTCCTGCGCACGGTCGAGGTCCCGGCGCTGCGTCACCACATCGACGACCTCGCCGAGCTGGTCCCGCACCTGCTTGCGCAGCTACCGAACGGGGAGCGGCTGACCTGTTCGGCTGCGGCGCTGGACCAGTTGGGCCGGCTGAACTGGCCGGGTAACGTCGCCCAACTGCGCAGGGTGCTGCTCACGGTCATTCAGCACCGCCGGGCGGGCACCATCGAGCTGGCCGACCTGCCACCTGAGTGCCGCTCCACCAGTCGGCGGGTGCTCTCGCCGATCGAAGCGCTGGAACGCGATGCGATCGTCAACGCCCTGCGCGACGACGGTGGAAGTCCGACCACCGCGGCGCGGACGTTGGGCATGTCCCGGGCCACCATCTACCGCCGGATCCACCAGTACGGCATCGCGCTGACCCGCTCTCGATGACGAACGGTGCGACGACGCCCGGCACGTGCCGTGAGGTCGGCGTCCCCATGCGCGACGGTGTGGTGCTGCACGCCGACCTCTACCTGCCCGCCGGTGACGATCCGCATCCGGTGCTGGTGCACCGCACCGCGTACGGCACCCGGACGGCTGAGCTGGTGGGGAGCTCGCGGGCCCCGACGACGTGGTCGTGAGCCACCACCAGCTGCGCCACGGCGTGGCGCACCCGTCCCGGTTGGTGCTGCGGACCCTCAGCCGCTGAGGCACGCCGTCAACGCGTGGACCATCAGCGGGACGTCCATGGCGGAGGCCAGCTCGCGGCAGGAGTGCATCCCCAGCATCGCTGCCCCCACGTCGACGGTGGCGATGCCGAGGCGGGTGGCCGTGAGCGGGCCGATGGTGGAACCGCAGGGCAGGTCGTTGCGGGACACGAAGTGCTGCACCGGTACATCCACGGACTGGCAGCACTCGGTGAACCAACCCCCGCTGCGGGCGTCGGTGGCGTAGGCCTGGTTGGCGTTGAGCTTGAGCACCGGTCCACCGCCGAGCACAGGGTGATGGCTGGGCTCGTGCCGCTCGGCGCGGGTGGGGTGCACGGCGTGGCTCATGTCGGCCGACACCAGGCGAGAACGGGCCATCGCCTGGTGCCCGGCCTGGCGTTCGGTGTCACCGGTGGCCACCACGATCCTGGCGAGGACGTCATCCAGGAACGAGCCCCGGGCACCCTCGGCGGAGCCGCTGCCCACCTCCTCGTGGTCGTTGCACACCAGCACCTGGCTGCGCGGGCCCGGCGCGGCGGTGAGCAGCGCGAGCAGGCCGGCGTGGCAGCCCGCCTGGTCGTCCAACCGGGGCGCGGCGACCCAGGTGCCGTCCGCCCCTGCCCGGGCTGCCGGTTGCGTGTCGGCGAGCACCAGGTCGTGGCCCACGACATCGTCCGCGGTCACCCCGGCGGCGTCAGCCAGCGCCTCCAGCAGGCCTGGCTCGGCGCCCAGCTCCGCACCCCAGACCGGCACCAGGTGAAGCTGGGTATCCAGGGTGAGCCCCTCGCGGACGCTGCGGTCGAGGTGGATGGCCAGCGACGGGAAGCGCAGCGGCGCACCAGCAAGCACCACCAGATGCACTTCGCCGCCGCGCAGCATCACCCGCCCGGCCACGGTCAGCTCCCGGTCCAGCCAGGTGTGGGCGAGCAGCCCGCCGTAGGGCTCCACCCCGACGAGACGGTAGCCGGCCTGGCGGACGTCGTGGCGTGGGCGCACCTTGAACGTGGGCGAGTCGGTGTGCGCCCCGACGATCCGGAACCCGGCCTCCGACGGAGCCGCGGAGCCCACTCGGAACGCGACGATACTGCCGCCCCCGCGCACTACGCACCGCTGATCGCCGGGCGCCAGCACCCAGCGCGCTGCCTCATCCAGCGCGGTGAACCCCCCCGCCCGCAGCCGGCGCACGATGTCGGCGACGGCGTGTGCGGGGGAGGGGGACGCGTCGGAGAACGCGCGCAGGTCGTTACCGAGGGACAGGTCAGCCATGCAGGAAACCCTACGGAGGACGTACGGGGAGGATGTGTTCGTCTGGTCGGACGAGGTGACGTCCGGGGGCCAAGCCGGTACTCCGGGAGGAACCGACGACGAGGTCGTGGCCGAGTTCGGGCACGTCGTACAGCCGCCCGGGCCCGAACAGATCATCTTCGTCAACAACATCCCGGATGCGGGTGTGCTGCACGGAGTTCAGCCCGTCGTCATTACTGATGCGGACACAATTGTTCGCGAGTACCGTCGGTGTAGCGCCAGGGCGATATATGCACTGCGGCTGCGACAAAGGGGAGAATATGGCCCGGGCGGGATTGGGGCGGTTGCTCCTGTCGTCGCTACCGGCGTACCGGTTGCGACTGGGTGATCTGGTCGTTCTCAAGGCGGTGCAGGCGATCGCGCTGCTCCTGTTGCCGACGATCAACGGCGCGATGATCGATCATGGCGTGCTGGCCCGCGACGTGGGGTACATCAAGGTCAGCGGATCGGTCATGGTCGCCGTGACGGTGGTGCAGGTGTGCGCGTTGTTGGGCGCGATCCGGCTGGCGACCTTCGTCGGGGTCGCGGTGGCCCGAGATCTGCGGGAACGGGTCTTCACGGGTGTGCTGCGGTTTGCGCCGCAGACCGTCGCGGAGTACGGGGTGCCGGGTCTCACCGCGCCAACGCTGCTGGAAGACAGACTGGGTGCTCGATCTGGACATCCGGTCGTTCTTCGACAGCGTGGACCATGGCCTGCTGATCCGCGCGGTGGAGAAACACACCGATCAACCGTGGGTGGTGCTGTACGTGCGGCGGTGGTTGTCCGCACCGTTGCAGCACCCCGACGGTCGCCTTGCTGAGCGAGGCCGGGGCACCCCGCAGGGCTCCGCGGTCTCACCGGTGCTGGCGAACCTGTTCCTGCATTATGCGTTTGATGTATGGATGGCCCGGGAGTACCCGGCTGTTCAGTTCGAGCGTTACGTCGATGACGTGGTGGTGCACTGCGTCAGCGAGAGCCAGGCCCGCGCGTTGCGGGTGGCGATCGGGGACAGGCTGGGTTCTGTGGGGTTGCAGCTGCACCCGGACAAGACTCAGATCGTGTACTGCCGGGACCAACGACGGCGAGCCGAGTTCGAGCGGACGTCGTTCACGTTCCTGGGTTACACATTTCGCCCACGCCCGGCGCGGGCCCGCAACGGTGACGTGTTCACCGGGTTCGGGCCTGCGATCAGCAAGGAGGCGTACACCCGGATCAGCCGGGCGGCCCGCGACTGGCGGATCGACCGGCGGATCGGTCTCACCCTCAACGACCTCGCACGGTGGATCAATCTGATCGTGCGGGGTTGGATGCAGTACTACGGGGCGTTCAACCGCTCCGAGCTGTGTCCCTTCCTGCGGCGCATCAACGCCTACCTGGTACGCTGGCTCCGCAAGAAGTACCGGCGGTTGCGCGGATTCAAGACAGCCCGCGCGGCATGGGGAAGGCTCACCACCCGGTGTCCTCGCCTGTTCGCGCACTGGCAATGGGACCGTGCGTTCTGGTGATCAGGATGACAAGAGCCGGGCACCACCGGCCCCACAGGCTCCCCGACCACCACACAGCTATTGGAGACGATGGAAGACATGACCATGCTCGACGACATCGTGCAACGACGGATCTCGATCCTCGTCTATGACGACATCCCGGCGGGTGTTCGGCCTCGGCGCCGGACGCCTCGAACACGACGCAAGCCGGTGCGTGCACGGCGAGGTCCAGGCTGGGGACCGGGTGATCTGGCTACACCAAGTCTCACCCCGATACGGGCTAGCCCTGGGCTATCCCGGGCTAGCCCCACCGAAGACCCGCGGCGCCGCGACCGGTACCACCGCGGTGATGGTCGAAGAGAAGTCGACGCCCACCGACGCCAAGCCCTCGACGAAGGCGCCCACGTCATCTACTCGCCCACCGACCAGCCCTACGGGTACCGCGAGTACAGCGCCCCCGACCCCGAAGGCGGCCTCTGGTCATTCATGAAACCGCTGGGCTCAACGATCGGAATCCGGTGACGTTCGGCTGATCAGCGACCCACAGCCAGGTGCCGTCGCTTTGGGCGTCTCGCGATCTCTGCCCCACCGCCGACGGGACGGCCAGAGTCCGCGCACGAGCCGGCCCAGTCGTTGTTGCCGACGCAGCGATCGGCAGTGAGACGGCTTTACCCGTCCGCGGGAAAGGCAATGGTGGTCATGAGTGCGTTCTCGGACTGTCGTGAGTCGAGGCGGGTGTGTTGAACGACGATGGGAAGTGAGGAGCGCACCACGACGGAGTAGTCGACGCCAACTGGTAGCGGCTTGGGATCGCGAAGGTCGTTGAGGCGCTGGTGGTAGGCTCGGTGGGCGGGGATGGTGAGTCGGTAGGGGCCCGCGGGGTCGCGGTCGGTGAAGTAGAAGTCGAGTTCGACGTCGGCGTCTTGTTGGCCGGCGTTAATCATGCAGACGCTGTCGGGTTTCGGGCCGTTGGGGGGCTTGGGCCACCATGGCAGTCGGATACGACGGTAACGGTGGCGTTCGTCACGGTCCTGTTTGCGGGCGCGGTAGTAGGTATCGGCGGGGAAGCTCTCGTCAGGTTTATACCCGGTGCGGGGTGAGCGTTGTGGCAGGTCCCGCAGGTTGGTGTCTTTGGACGATTTCGTGTTGTCGAAGTCTTCGACGACCTTCTGCAGCACCTGTTCGTTGCGGTTGCGCTTCCACTCATGGGCGTCGACGAGCTGCCCTTCCACCCGGCCGTAGGCACTGCTGAGCTGACGGGCGTGCCCGGCCATTTCACCGAAGTTCTTTACCCGGGGCACGAGCGCGGCGATGGCGCTGAGTAGCGAAACAACAGCGACCAGGATCTGCGCCCACCACCAAGCACTCTGGAGCAGGGTGGCCCAGACGCTGAGCCCGGCGACAGCCGACAGCACCCCGGAGGTGACAGCCCAGCGGTCAGCGCGGGCGGCATGTCGTTGGCGTACTTGGGCAGGACCGCGGTCCAGTACTTGGCGCTTTCCAAGCATTCATCGATGCTGGACTTTGACGTCGGTGGACCCGCTCCGAGCTTTTCGGCACTGGCGGAGGGCACTGAATCGTCGGTCATCGGCTAAGCCAAGGCCAGAGACCGAACAGGTGCAAGTTGTCGACGAAGGCGAGGAAGTTGCCGAGCAGGGTTTGGAAGAGGGTGGGGGTGACGGTGAGGTCGGTGCTGCCGAGGGAGCTGGTGGGGTCTCCGGTGAAGGTGGCGGTGATGGTGTGGTGGCCTTCGCTGCCGGTGGCGTAAGAGGTGATGCAGGTGACGTAGCCGAACGCGGCGCGGCGTGCTGGGCGTCGGTGACGCGGGCAGGTCGAGCCCCACCTGGTGGTAGGCGTACTGGGTCAGGCCGGAGCAGTCGAAGCCGCCGCCGCTGGGGCCCCTCGCCCCGCCCCCGCCCCACACGTAAGCCGTCACTCGGCACGCCGGTGAAGGCGACGCATCCGCCGCCGGCTGGCCATCACAGACGCGCCTTTGCCGTCGCACTGGCCCGGCCCACTGACCCTCGTCCTGGGTGGCAGGGAAACCTCGGCCTGGCCCGGAGCGGCTGCGCGGTAACGTGAAGCGCGACCAACATGGGCCCGCGAGGTCGGCGGACGTGCGACGACGACGGAATGAGGGTGATCGTGCTGCTGCGCCCGGCTGTGCGGAGGCCCCGACCCGCACCTGATCGCGCGGAGTGTTCGTGAGCAACCGACTGCTGTGGCTGCTGCTGGGGGTCGTCCTCGGTGCGGTCCTCACCCGACGCACCCGAGTGCTCGGTCAGCGCGGCGACGCGCTCCTGGTGGCGCCCGCGGCCGAGCTGCCCATCCCATCGCAGCACCCACCGCAGGCCAGCGGACGGCACGCGTGGGTACCCCCTGGCGAGGCGGCCGGCCCGACCGCCGACGTCTCCCGGCCTGCCCCGCCCGTCCGCGACACCCGACCCACAGAGGAATCCCCGTGCAGACCCACGAGATCCGCAGCCGCTTCCTCGACCATTTCACCGCGGCCGGACACACCCCAGTCCCCAGCGCGTCGCTGATCCTGGACGACCCCAACCTGCTGTTCGTCGGCGCCGGCATGGTCCCCTTCGTCCCCTACTTTCTGGGTCAGGTTCCCGCGCCGTGGCGTCGCGCGACCAGCGTGCAGAAGTGCGTGCGCACCGGCGACATCGAAAATGTCGGTGTCACCACCCGGCACAACACCTTCTTCCAGATGGCGGGCAACTTCGCCTTCGGCGACTACTTCAAGCGGGAGGCGATCGGCTACGCCTGGGCGCTGCTCACCTCGAGCCAGGACGACCGGGGGTACGGTTTCGACCCCGAGCGGCTGTGGGCGACGGTGTACCTCGACGACGACGAGGCGTTCGGGCTTTGGCAGGAGGTGGCCGGTCTGCCGCCCGAGCGTATCCAGCGTCGCGGCATGGCCGACAACTACTGGTCGATGGGCATTCCGGGTCCGTGTGGACCGTGCTCGGAGATCTACTACGACCGCGGGCCGGACTTCGGTGTCGACGGCGGTCCGGAGGTCGACGAGGACCGCTTCGTCGAGATCTGGAACCTCGTGTTCATGCAGAACGTGCGGGGCCCGGGTACGGGTAAGGACGACTTCGAGGTGCTCGGCTCGCTACCCCGGCGCAACATCGACACCGGCATGGGTGTGGAGCGTGTCGCGTTCCTGCTGCAGGGCGTGGACAACGTCTACGAGACCGACCTGCTCCGGCCGGTGATCACCACGGTGGAGCAACTGTCCGGGCGGACCTACGGGGTCAGCGACACCGACGACGTGCGTTTCCGGGTGATCGCCGACCACGCGCGCACCGCCGTGATGCTCATCGCGGACGGCGTCACCCCTGCCAACGACGGACGCGGGTACGTGTTGCGTCGGTTGCTGCGCCGCATCGTCCGTTCGGTCCGGTTGCTGGGCATCTCGGCGCCGAGCATGCACCGCTTCGTCACGGTGGTGCGGGACACCATGAGCACCTCCTACCCCGAGCTCGTGAGCGAGTTCGAGCGCATCCTGCGCACCGCGGTTGGGGAGGAGACGGCTTTCCTGCGCACCCTGGAGGCCGGGTCCGCACTGTTCGACACCGCCGCCGAGCAGGTGCGCACGCAGGGATCGACCGTGATCGCCGGTGATCGCGCGTTCGCACTGCACGACACCTACGGCTTCCCCATCGACCTCACGCTGGAGATGGCGGCGGAGGTGGGGCTGTCCGTCGACGAGGTGGGCTTCCGCTCGCTGATGTCGGAGCAGCGGGCGCGGGCCAAGGCCGATGCGCGGCGGAACAAGACCGCGCACGGCGACCTGTCGGTCTACCGCGAGCTGCTGGCCGCCGGGCCGACGGAGTTCACCGGCTACACCGAGCTGGACACCGAGGCCACCGTCCTGGGCATCCTCGACGAGGACGGCCGACGCGCCCGCGCCGCGGAGGGTGAGGTGGTGGAGCTGGTGCTCGACCGCACCTCGCTCTACGCCGAGTCCGGCGGGCAGGACAGCGACGCCGGGGTGATGACCGGGAGCGGCGTGCAGCTGGAGGTGCTGGACGTGCAGAAGGTCGCCAAACGGCTCTGGGTCCACCGGGTTCGCGTAGTCGCCGGTGAGCTCACCGAGGGCGCGCGCGTGCTCACCCAGGTTGACCCGCAGTGGCGAGCCGGAGCACGGCAGGGCCACTCCGGCACGCACCTGGTGCACGCCGCCCTGCGGCACGTGCTCGGCCCCACCGCGCTGCAGAGCGGCTCGTACAACAAGCCTGGCTACCTGCGGCTGGACTTCGCGTGGCAAGGCGGCCTGTCCACCGCCACCCGCAGCGAAGTCGAGGAGGTCACCAACCGTGCGGTGCGGGACGATCTGCCCGTGCGGGTGGTGTACACCGACCTGGCCGGAGCCCGCCAGATGAAGGCCTTGGCGCTGTTCGGCGAGACCTACGACACCGACGTACGCGTGGTGGAGATCGGCGGCCCGTTCTCGGTGGAGCTGTGCGGTGGCACGCACGTCGAACACTCTTCGCAGGTCGGGCCCGTGACGCTGCTCGGCGAGTCGTCGGTGGGTTCGGGCCTGCGCCGCATCGAGGCCTACGTCGGCCTGGACGCCTACCGGTACCTCGCCAAGGAGCGGGCGCTGCTGCAGGAGCTGGCCGCCACGCTCAAGGTGCGCGACGAGGAGGTGCCCACCCGGGTCGAGGCCCTGCTGCAGCGGCTGAAGGAGGCCGAGCAGCAGCTGGGGCACACCCGCGCCGCGGCCGCGCTGGCGTCGGCGGACGTGCTGGCCTCGGGCGCGGAGCGGGTGGGCGAGGTGCTCCTGGTCGCCGCCAGCGCACCCGCGGGCGTGAGCGGAAACGACCTGCGCACCCTGGCCACCGAGGTGCGCGGCAAGCTCGGTCAGCGCCAGGGTGTGGTCGTGCTCTTCGCCGTCACCGATGGCACGGTCTCCTTCGTCGCCGCCACCACGGCCGCGGCGCGGGAGGCTGGGGTGCGGGCGGGCGACCTGGTGCCGTCCTTCGCCCCGGCCATCGGGGCCCGCGGCGGCGGCAAGCCGGACATGGCCCAGGGTGGCGGCACCGACCCGGGCGGGATCCCGGCGGCCCTCGCGGCGCTGCGGACGCATCTCGTCCAGGCGGGGTCCGGGGTGTGAGCCGGCCCGTGCAGACACGGCCCGACCGTCCTGGGCCCGACGACCCCGGCCGGGGCAGGCGCATCGGCGTCGACGTGGGCAGCGTGCGGGTGGGGGTGGCTGTGAGCGACCCCGACGGTATCCTCGCGACCCCGGTGACCACCGTGGCCAGGGTGCCGGGCAGCGCCGGCCCCGGCTCGGCTGACCTGCAGCGGGTCGTGGCGCTGGCCGTCGAGTACGAGGCAGTGGAGGTGGTCGTCGGGCTGCCGCTGACCCTGCGCGGGGAGCACGGCACGGCAGCGCAACTCGCCGCCACCTACGCCGCGCAGCTGCGGGCGGCGCTGGCACCGGTGCCCGTTCGGCTCGTCGACGAGCGCTTGACCACGGTGACCGCCACCCGCACCCTGGCCGGGCGGGGGGTGCGTGGGCGGGCGCAGCGGGCAGTCGTCGACCAGGCCGCTGCCGTAGCCATCCTGGCGGGCTGGCTCGAGGCGAGGAGCCAGGTCCCAGGCACGCGGCACCAGATCAACGCCGACCAGACCGACACGGAGGAGCGCCGGTGAGCGACGACTTGGGACTACTCGGCGGACACCCCGACGACGAACACGACCGCTGGGCAGGGGCGCACCGGGCAGCTCCCGAGCGCTACGGACCAGCAGCGGGCCGCCCGGAACGCCCACGCCGCTCTCGGACAGAGGCGCGCAAGGCCACGCAGCGGCGCAAGACCGCCCGACGGCGGCGGCGGGGAGGCACTGCGTTGGCGCTGGTGGTCCTGCTGGCGCTCGCCGGGGGCGTCTACTTCGGCGGCCGGGCACTGTTGTCCGGGCTCGGCGTCGGCAACGCCGCTCCCGCCGCCGACTACACCGGAAGCGGGCTGGCCGACGTGGTGGTGCAGGTGGCCGAGGGCGACTCCACCAGCGCCATCGCCAAGACGTTGGTGGCCGACGGGGTGGTCTCCAGCGCCACGGCGTTCACCAAGGCGGCCAACGGGAACGCAGCGATCAGCTCGGTGCAGCCGGGCTATTACAAGTTGCGGACGCAGATCCCCGTCCGCGACGCGGTGTCCCGACTGGTCTCGCCCGACTCCCGCGTCGGCAAGCTCGTCATCCCCGAAGGCGTGCAGCTCGACGACGTGCGCGGCTCCAGCGGCGTGGTCACCGACGGCATCATCACCCGGGTGCAGAAGGCGTCGTGCGTCGAGCTCGACAGTAGACGGCAGTGCACCCCGCTGGACGACCTGCGCACCGTAGCGGCGAACGGTGACCTCGCCGCCCTCGGGGTACCCAGCTGGGCGGTGCCTGCGGTGACCGCGGTGGTGGACAAGGGCAAGCGGCTGGAGGGACTGGTCCGGCCCGGTAGCTACGATCTGCGACCCGGTGCATCGGCCACCGAGCAGCTGACCCGACTCATCACGAGTTCGGCGACGGCCTACGACCGGTTGGGCCTGCCGAAGTCATCCGTCGCGGGGCTCAATGCCTACCAGGTGCTGGTCACCGCGTCGCTGGTGCAGCGCGAAGCGTTGCCCGCCGATTTCGCGAAGGTAGCGCGGGTGGTCTACAACCGCCTCGCGGTCGGGCAGAAGCTGGAGTTCGACTCCACGGTCAACTACCCCCTGGATGTGCAAGCCATCGCCACCACGCCCAAGGACCGCGCGACGGTGACACCGTGGAACACCTACGCCAGCCCCGGCCTGCCGGCCACCCCCATCTCCGCACCCGGCGGTGACGCCATCACGGCGGCCGAACGGCCGGCGGAGGGCAGCTGGCTGTACTTCGTCACCATCGACAAGAACGGCACCACCGTGTTCTCCGACACCTTTGCCCAACACGAGAAGGCGATCGCGCAGGCTCAGGCCAACGGTGTCTTCGGCTGAGCCGCACGTCCGCGCCGCTGTGGTCGGCTCACCCGTCGATCACTCCCAGTCCCCTGCGCTGCACCTGGCGGCCTACGCCGCGCTGGGCCTGACCGGGTGGACCTACGACCGGATCGACTGCGCCGAAGCGGGCTTACCCGCACTGGTGGGTTCGCTCGGGCCGGAATGGGTGGGCCTCTCGGTGACCATGCCCGGCAAGCTCGTGGCGTTGGAGCTGGCGGAGACGAGCACCGCACGAGCGCGGACCGTCGAGGCAGCGAACACCCTGGTGCGCACGGCCTCGGGCTGGCACGCCGACTGTACCGACATCGACGGGATCACCGGCGCGCTGGGCGAGTTGGGGCTGGGCCCCGACCGGCTGGACGGAGCGCGCGCGGTGGTGCTGGGAGCGGGTGGAACAGCCAGGGCGGTGCTCGTGGCCCTGGCCGCGGCCGGTGTTGCCGAGGTCGACCTGGCCGTCCGCGAACCCCGCCGCGCCGCAGCAGCCATGCGCTGCGCGGAGCGGGCGGGGCTGCGAATCACGCTGGTCGGCCTGGACGGCGGTGAGCTGGCCCGGGTGTGCGCCAGGGCGGTGGTGACCGTGAGCACCGTGCCGGCTGCGGCCTCGGCCGCACTCGCCATGGCGGTGGCGGCCTCCGCCGCTGTGGTCGACGTGGTCTACCAACCGTGGCCCACACCCATAGCGCGTGGGGTGAGCGCAGCCGGGGGCACGGTGGTCGGCGGGCTCGCTGTGCTCCTGCACCAGGCGTTCGGCCAGGTGGAACTGTTCACCGGGCGACCGGCGCCCCGCGCGGCGATGGCAGCCGCGTTGGCCTACGGGAACTGAGCACGGTACTCGCTCAGCCCGTGCGCACCGTGGCGGCCACCGCGGTCACGAACGCGTGGAGGTCGCCGGGGTGGGCGAGGCGGTGCAGGACCACACCGTCGTCCACCTCGACGTACTCGTGCACGAGCACGTCGCGGAATCCGACGGCCTGCCGCATGCTCCGACCGAGCTCGGCAGCGATGACGCCATGGTCGGCGAGCAGTCGCATCGCGTCGCCGTTGTCCCGCGGCGGACCCCAGCCCTCGGACGAGCAGATGTGCTGTGCGACGTCGACGCAGGCTTCGATGGAGGCGACGAACGAGTACTTGATCCCACGAAGCCACACGGGGTCGTCCGGTGCTCGCGCCTGGCGCGCGCCTCGCCGCCCAGGAAGGCCAGCCCCCCGCAGCGCGTCCACGGTCTGGTCCCGCGCGGTGACCTCGTCGGCGTCGATCACCAGCTGAGTCTGCCACGGTGAGGCGTTCGGACCGGCGCGCCGGGGTCAGGGCGCCGGGGTCAGCTGGTCGGCTCAGCTCGTCGGATCGGCCCGTCGTGGGAGACTGCATCGGTGCTGCGCTGGATCACTGCCGGGGAGTCTCACGGGCCCGCCCTCGTCGCCGTGCTGGAGGGCATGGTCGCTGGGGTGGCGGTCACCACCACAGACATTGCCGACGAACTTGCCCGCCGCCGCCTCGGCCACGGTCGCGGGGCGCGGATGAAGTTCGAGGCCGACGCCGTGGAGCTACTCGGCGGGGTGCGCCACGGCCGCACGATGGGCGGTCCGGTGGCGGTGCGGGTGGGCAACACCGAGTGGCCGAAGTGGGAGACCGTCATGTCCGCCGACCCGGTCGACGCGGAGCTGTTGGCCGCCCAGGCCCGCAATGCGCCCCTCACCCGTCCCCGTCCCGGCCACGCCGACTACGCCGGCATGCTCAAGTACGGCTTCGACGACGCCCGCCCGGTGCTGGAGCGCGCGAGCGCCAGAGAGACTGCCGCCAGGGTGGCCCTGGGCACGGTGGCCAAGGCGTTCCTGCAGCAGGTGCTGGGGGTGCGCGTGCTCAGCCACGTGACCGCGCTGGGGTCCGTCGACGCGGCCGACGGTGTCGTTCCCGGGCCCGACCACCGCGGCATCGTCGACGCCAGCCCCGTGCGGGCGTTCGACTCCGCAACGTCGGAGGCCATGGTGGCGGAAGTCGAGGCGGCCAAGCGCGATGGCGACACCCTGGGCGGCGTGGTGGAGGTGGTCGTGCACGGGCTGCCCATCGGGCTCGGTTCCTACGTCGGCGGTGATCGCAAACTCGACGCCCGCCTCGCCGAGGCCCTCATGGGTATCCAGGCCATCAAAGGTGTGGAGATCGGCGACGGGTTCGCCACCGCCCGCCGTCGCGGCAGTGTGGCGCACGACGAGATGCGGCCTGGCCCTGATGGGGTGCTGCGTTCGACGAACCGGGCCGGCGGCATCGAGGGCGGCATGACCAACGGTGCACCGCTGCGGGTGCGTGCGGCCATGAAGCCGATCTCCACCGTTCCGCGCGCGCTGGCCACGGTGGACTTGGCCACCGGTGCCGAGGCCGTCGCGATCAACCAGCGTTCGGACGTGTGCGCGGTGCCCGCCGCCGGGGTGGTGGCGGAGGCCATGGTGGCGCTAGTCCTCGCTCAGGCCGTGCTGGAGAAGTTTGGTGGGGATTCGGTGGCGGAGACGTCGACCAACCTGCACAGCTACGTCGAGTCCGTGCGGGCGCGGTACGGCGGCGAGCCGCCCATTGGGTACGGCGGCGAGCGTTCATGAGCCCCCGGCTTGTCCTCGTCGGGCCGCCGGGATCGGGCAAGACCACCATCGGCACGGCGATCGCCGCGCGCCTGGGTCTACCGATGCACGACACCGACAGCGCCGTCGAGCGGACCGCGGGACGCCCGGTGGCCGAGATCTTCACCACCGAGGGGGAGGCGGTGTTCCGGCGGCTGGAGGAGCAGGCGGTGCTCACCGCGTTGGCCACCGAGACCGGGGTGGTGTCGCTCGGGGGTGGGGCGGTGCTCTCGGCCCGCACCAGGTCGGCGTTGGCTGGGCACGTCGTGGTGTTCCTCGCCGTCGGAATGGCCGACGGGGTGCGGCGCACCGGCCTGGGCACCGCTCGTCCCTTGCTCGCCGGGCTGCACCCGCGGGCGACCTTCCAGGCGCTGCTCGAGGCGCGGCTACCGCTGTACCGCGAGGTCGCGACCGTCGAGGTGCGCACCGGCGGGCGCAGCCCCACCGAGGTGGTCGAGGCGGTACTCGCCGAGCTGCCCACGCACTCCTGAACGGGCGCGCGCCGCCCGCGTGGCCCTCCCCCGCTCCCCGCATCCTCCCGCGGTAGGCGCACCGCGATCTGGGAGGATGGCCACATGAGCAGCGCAGCAACTCCGCCCGTCCGGGTTCCGGTGGCGGCCGAGCGCCCCTACGACGTCGTGATCGGCCGCGGGTTGCTCACCGAGCTCACCGGGCAGCTGCGCGGCACGGCGACTGCGGCGATCATTCACCAGCCCACCCTCATCGCCACCGCCGAGGCCGTGCGTGAGGCCCTTGCCGACACCGGGGTCGACGCCCACCGCATCGAGGTGCCCGACGCCGAGGACGGCAAGGACCTGGCGGTGGCCGGTTTCTGCTGGGAGGTACTCGGTCGGATCGGTCTCACCCGCCGGGACACCGTCATCTCCCTGGGTGGGGGAGCGGTTACCGACCTCGCGGGCTTCGTCGCAGCAACCTGGATGCGCGGGGTGCGGGTGGTGCACGTGCCGACCACGCTGCTGGCCATGGTGGACGCCGCAGTCGGTGGCAAGACCGGTATCAACACCGAGGCCGGCAAGAACCTGGTGGGCTGCTTCCACGAGCCGAGTGCGGTGCTGGTGGATCTCGCGACGTTGGAGTCGTTGCCGCGCAATGAGATCGTCGCCGGCATGGCCGAGATCCTCAAGGCCGGGTTTCTGGCCGACCCGCGCATCCTCGAACTCGTCGAGGCTGACCCGGGCGCCGCCCTCGACCCCACGGGTGACGTGCTCCCCGAGTTGGTGCAGCGGGCTGTCGCCTACAAGGCCGAGGTGGTCGGCGCCGACCTGCGCGAGGCGGGTCGGCGGGAGGAGCTGAACTACGGTCACACGCTCGGCCACGCCATCGAACGACGTGAGCGCTACCGCTGGCGGCACGGCGCGGCCGTGAGCGTCGGCCTGGTGTTCGCCGCCGAGCTGGCGCGGCTGGCCGGTCGACTGGACGACGACACCGCCGATCGACACTCCGCGGTGCTCTCCGCGGTGGGGCTCCCGGTGACCTACGACGCCGACGCACTCGGCCAGCTGATGGAAGGCATGCGCGGGGACAAGAAGAACCGGGCGGGGATCCTGCGCTTCGTGGTCCTGGATGGGCTGGGCAAGCCGGGCCGGCTGGACGGCCCCGACCCGGCGCTGCTGGCGGCGGCCTACTCCGCGATCACCCGCGAGCCGGGCCCGGCGTTGCCGGGGGTACTGCTGTGACCGGTGCTGGCGCTATGACCACCGTGCAGGTGCTCAACGGCGCGAACCTGGGGCGGCTCGGCAGGCGCCAGCCGGAGGTGTACGGCGCTACCACGTACGCCGAGCTGGTGACTCTCTGTGAACACGTCGGTACCGACCTCGGCCTACAGGTGCAGGTCCGCCAGACCGACCAGGAGGGGGAGCTGCTGGGTTGGGTGCACCAGGCGGCCGACGCGGGCCACAGCGTGGTGCTGAACGCGGGGGCATGGACGCACACGTCTCTCGCGCTGCGCGACGCCTGCGCCGAACTCGACGCGCCGTGGGTCGAGGTGCACATCTCCAACGTGCACGCCAGGGAGGCATTCCGTGCGCACTCCCACCTCTCGGCGCTGGCCACCGGGAGCATCGTCGGGCTCGGGATCACCGGTTACGCGCTGGCGCTGCGCTTCCTCGCCGAACGTGCGGGATTGCCCGGACTCAGCTGCTGACGCCACGCCGCCGCGCGGCGCGGACGCTGCCCACCGGCTCTGGCTCGGACGCGGCGGGTGGGCGGACCCGGTGGCCCACCAGGATCCCGAGCACCGCGGGCACCAACACCAGGAGCACGGTGAAGGCCGCGCCTCCGGTGAGCTCCACCAGGAGCTGCGCACTGCCGGAGGCGTCGACGAACAGCCCCTGCACCGCCCACCCGATGAGCCCGGCGACCGGACCGGTGAGCAATGCCGCCTTGAGCCAGCGGGCGGAGAGATCGTCGCGTTGCACGTCGTCGAGGTCCTCGCGCACGGCGTCCAGCCCCGCCCACAGCACGGCGACGACCACCAGCACCACCAGGGCGACAGCCCGCGGCACCGTCGCCGAGCCGGGCGCCGAAATCAGCGCCACCGCGAGCGCCGTGCGCACGAGCACGTGCAGCAGCACCATCGCAGCGCCGCGCAGCAACCAGGGGTTCACCCGCGCAGGATAGCCCGCCGCTGCGCAGGGGAGGTGTCGCGCACCGCTATGCTGACCGACCGGTGCGTCGGTCTGGTGGCCCGTGGTGTCGTGGTGCCCAGGGACTGCCGAGGGGACGCCCCGAGCGGCGACCGGTGTGGCCCTGCGCCGCCACCGGCCACCACCGACGTCGTGGCCCGCTGACCGTGGGGATGGCGGTGCCCAGGTTGACGAACAAGGAGAGGCGGAGCGTAGTGGCATCGACCAGCGACTTCAAGAACGGGCTCGTCCTGAAGATCGACGGGCA
>JAABVA010002689.1_pt1 | contig 17389 bp, 11 predicted proteins | sample 5560331 | NCBI WGS metagenome assembly JAABVA01 (sample SAMN12812661, study PRJNA571458) | rock metagenome | isolation source: Antarctica rocks | place: Antarctica: Victoria Land, Mt New Zealand sud | collected 2016-01-07 | reverse complement strand
GGTCGTGAATGCTCCCACCGATGCTGAGCTTGACCCCCTTGCCGGCGAGCTCGGCGGCGATGTCGTGCAGGTCGCGGGCCGAGCGACCGAGCCGGTCCAACTTGGTCACCACCAGGACGTCCCCGTCCCGGACCGCACCCAGCGCCGCGGTGAGCCCCGGCCGCTCCCGGTTGCGTCCGGTCCTGCCCCGATCGGTGTGCAGATGCTCGTCGGTGACCCCGAGCTGTTTCAGGGCTGAGAGCTGCGCACGCACATCTTGGCTCGTTGTGGAGCATCGGGCGTACCCGACGAGGATTTCGGCCACCAGCGAAGCCTAGTCCTGGTCAAGCCAGCCTTACCGGATTCACTACCAAGACGGTCAACCAGGACGGCCCATGCTGGCCGTTCTCGGCCCCCGAAGTGGGTGCGGCACCGTCCTGTAGAGCGATCCCGCTACGGGACGGGTCCGATGGCGACGCCAGCTTGGTTGCGGTGACGAGCGATGCGTCTCGCCGACCTGGCCGGCGTCACCCGAGTCGCGCCGCATGAGGTTCGGTGACTCGGGCGCTGTGGAGGGCGGTTCATCGCGATGCTGGTGCCGGGGTGGTGGTGTGGTGGCGGGCGAGGGCACCAATGGCCAGCAGGGCCAGGGCCGGGAGGATGAGCAGGCCGATACGCAGCCCGGCGGCTTGAGCGATGCCTGCCACGGCCAGCGGTCCGAGTATCTGGCCGATGGCCGCGACGGTGAAGACTTGGCCTACCGCGGTATCGGCGGGGTGCGGGCTGGCGGCGATGTGCAGCGCGGATGTCAGCGGGAAGGTGGCGCCGATCCCGGCGCCGACCAGGGCCAGGCCGATGCCCGCGACGGCGGCGTTGGTGGCGGCCAGCAGGATCGGCAGCCCGGCCAGACCCACGCCGATCGAGGCGGTGAGTAGGCGCGTGGTGGTGGTGTGGTGGCCCAGGCGGCTGGCGACCAGACGGCCGAGGAGGTTGGCGGCATACAGTCCAGCGACCATGATCACCGCGAGGTTTCGGGACAGCCCGACGCTGTCGTTGAGGTAGCTGGCCAGCCAGAAGCTCAACGAAAACTCCAGGGCGACGACCGCGAAGACCACGACCAGCGTCGGCTTCAGCCAGCCCGAGCCAGCGGCGGTGCCGGCGCGGACCGCCGGCGCGGGTGGTGTGGGTCGCCACGCGGGGATGCGCACGGCGGCCGAGATCGCGACCGTCACGATGACCAGCACGGTGCCGATCACGAACGCGAAACGCCAGCTCAGCGCGGTGGCAGCCAGCCCACCAACCAGAACAGGGGCGGTGATCCCGCCCAGGCTGACCGCGACCTCTCCTTCGGTCATGGCCACCGTGCGGTGCCCCGTGTGCGCGTCGGAGAGCGCGGCCCACAGCCTGATCATCGCCGAGCTACCCAGCAGGCTCACCAACAGTGCCGCCACCACGGTGACCGCCACCCGGTCGCCGTAGCCCACCCCGAGCCCGGCAACGGCCGCGGCGACCAACCCGAACCGGATGATCACCGCCCGGCTCGGACGAGCCGAGACCCGGGCGGCCAACAGCCCTGCCAGCCCTCCGCCAAGGGCGAAAGCCACCTGGTGGGCAGCCCCGACCACGTAGGAAATGTGCTCGCTCGCCCGCAGGTAGGGCAGCGCGGGACCGAGGATCGCGTTGAGAAAACCGAACCCGCCCAGTGTCCCGAAAGCCGCCCACGTGAAGCCGTCACGACGGTACCCAGCCCGCCCGCGCCCCCCTACTTCGGCGGCCGCGTCGTCCACCACGCGTCCCATACAACCACGGCTCCACGCCTCAACCCAGGAACGCCTTCCCGGATAGGACGCTTGGTCCCAAGGCCGTGTCAGTCGTCGATGGTGATGCGGTCAGCACCGCAGGCTGGGCGCTGACCCGCCGCTCTCGGGCGCGGCTTCTCATGCCGCGGCAGAATCGGCGGCCCGGTGCACGCCAGCCTGGGCACGGCAGGCGGTTACCGTCTGGGTGCCGGCGGCGCGCTGCCGCCGCTGCTACTCGACGACGAGGAGGCCGTCGCGGTCGCGGGCGGTCATGCGGCGCTGAGCCGGGAAGCACCCGGAGTTATGCTTGGTGACACGATGCTTGACGGCACCCGGCCGGCGGGTCGGTTGTCCTATGCACAGTCACCCATGCAGCTGACCGGGCAACGACGTCGCCGTCCACCCGAGGAGTACGACCATGCCAGAACACACGATGCCAGGCTGGACTGGGTGGTTGGCACTTCGGCGTGAACGCCTCTGCGCCTGGCGGCAGGAGCTCGATGAGCACCACGGGCCCTCGGCGTTGCGTGTCGGCCTGCTCGGCACCGTGGCGGCGCGGGGGTACGGGCCCGCTGTAAGTGGAAACGCGTGATCGTGGTCTGCGGAGAGGCGCTGGTCGACCTGGTGCCGGACGACAGCTGCGGGGACCGCTACACGGTCGTCCCGGGTGGAAGTCCGGCCAACGCCGCTGTGGCCTTGGCCCGTCTCGGCGTCCCCACCGCCATGCTCGCCCGGCTCTCCGGTGACTCCTTCGGACGGCGCTTGCGCGGCCACCTGTCCGACAACGGCGTCGACCTGTCCCTGGCCGTCGACGCCGCCGAGTCCAGCAGCCTGGCCATCGTGGAGCTGGACGAGTACGCAAACGCCTCCTACCGCTTCGACATCACCGGCACCGCCGACTGGCAGTGGACCGATGCGGAGTTGCCGGACGTCCTACTCGATGATGTGCTCGCCGTCCACGCCGGCTCCCTGGCGCTGACCCTGCCGCCCGGGGCAGCGGCGCTGAAGCGCTTCCTCGCCCGCATGCGCGGCAGCCGGACGATCTGCATCGACCCCAACGTTCGGCCCTTTCTCGGCGGCGACCGGGCCGCTATGCGGGCCGAAGCCGACCGCTGGTGCGGAGTCGCCGACATCTTCAAAGCCAGCGCCGACGACGTCGCGGTGCTGCACCCAGGACGGGACCCGGAATCGGTGGCCCGCAGGTGGCAGTCACTCGGGCCAGCCCTGGTCGTGGTGACTCTTGGCGCCGGCGGCGTGCTGGCGGTGACCCGTGAGGCCACGGTTCGGTTGCCTGCGCCATCCACCACCATGGTGGACACGGTCGGCGCCGGTGACACCTTCGGCGCCGGCCTGCTCGCCAGCTTGCACGATGCTGGCGTTCTGGGTGGACGGCTCCAGGGCCTGACCGTGGCGGCGCTGCGCGACGCCCTCGACTACGGGATGCGGGCCGCCGCGGTCACCTGCAGCCGCGTCGGCGCCGACCCGCCTTACACGCAGGAGCTTGCGTCACCGCGGCCCTGCACCAACAACTCCTCGGGACGGTCTGCGGATCAGGTCGGCGACGATTAGTGGCTCTTCGCGGCGAGCGTAACGGTCAGCGCTGAACATCAGCCGACCGGGCCGTCCTGGGTAAGGCCGGCCCGGAAGGATGCTCGGTGAGACGGTGGGCGATGTGGCGTCAGTGGGGAGGGCGCTCGCCAGATCCGCGCGGCACCAGACGGGTGGGCAGGGTGACCAGCCGCGCCGGACCGTCGAAACCGTCGAGACGGGCTAAGGCCAGCTCGGTGGCCAGTCGCCCCATCTCGCCTGGGTCGTGGGCGACGACGGTAACGCCGAGCAAGTCGGCGAGGTCGAAGTCGTCGAACCCCACCAGGGCCGGGACACGGTCGACGCCGACTTCGCGCAGGGTGCGCAGGGCACCCACCGTGATGCGGTTGTTGGTCGTGAACAGGGCGGTCGGCGGATCGGGCAGGGCGAGCAGGTCCCGAGTGGAAGCCTGCGCAGCGTCCACGTTGTGGGCCTCGCTGCGCATGAGCTCCTCCAAGCCGACCACCCCGGCGGCGGTCATGGCCTCGGTGAAGCCGGCCGAGCGCTCGCGGTGCGTGGACAGGCGGGTGAAGTCGCCGACCATCCCGATCCGCCGGTGCCCGCGGCGCAGCATGTGCTCCACCGCGCCTCGGGCACCGGCTCGGTTGTCCAGCACGATCCCGTCGGCCTGGACGCCCGAGGTGCGCCGGTCGAGGAACACCACCGGCAGCCCGAGCCGGCGCTCGGCTTCGAGGTAGGCGTGCTGATGGGCGCTGGGAACGATGAGCAGGGCCCGAACCCGGCGCTCCAGCAGGTTGTCGATCAGCGTCCGCTCGACCGCCTCGTCCTCGTCGGTGCTTGCGGTGATCAGGCTCAGGCCGCGCTTGCGTAGCGCGCGTTCCACGCCGCGGGCGAGGTGGGAATAGAACGGATTGGTCAGGTCGCCGATGATGAGGCCAACCAGGCGCGAGCGGGCGCCGGAGCGCAGTTCGCGGGCAATGCTGTTGGGGCGGAACCCCAACTCCTCGGCGGCCACCCGGATCCGTGCCGCAGTCTCCGGGGTCACGTGCCCGTCGCCGCTGAGCACCCGGGAGGCCGTCTTCAAGCTCAGACCGGATCGTTCGGCGACCTGCCGCAGGGTCGGACGGGCACGGCGAACGGCCGTGGGCAGGTCGCCCACTCCATCGAGCTCGGTCACCAAGTGCCCCCTGACAACGGTCTGCAGTCGCCGGTCCGGGTCGGCGACCAGCCACGCCCGCACCACGGCATCGGTGCAAAAGTTACGGCAGCTCCGGATGCCTGCCGCCGCCGGGGTGTAACTCGAAACGGAACCCGGGTCGACTCGGTTGTGGCGCCCGCCCGGCTACTTGACATCAGCAGCAAACTGGTGTCGACTCTGAAGAATGACAACGTTGCCTAAGCGCGACCGCCCCGTGCCACAATGAGTGACGTGGCCAGGCTGGCTGGCGTGAAGGGCGCCGACTCACCAGCGCCGGAGGCAATGCTGCCGGTACCGGGTGCGCCGAGGGAGTCCGGGCAGTTCGGTCGGCTTGTGCGCAACCCGCCACGGCCGGTGACGCTGCCGGCCAACCAGCCATCCCAGTTCTACCGCGGTGGTACGCAGATCGCCGCGCTCCGTGGCGCACCCAACGAGACCGCCGGGTGCGGGCCGGAAGACTGGGTCGCCTCGACCACCACCCGGTTCGGCGAGCCGGAGATCGGGCTGTCGCTACTACCCGGCGGTCGAACACTGCGTGCGGCGATCGAAGCGGACCCGACCGGGTGGCTGGGCCAGGCCCATGTGGAGCGTTTCGGCACCAGTACGGCGCTGCTGGTGAAGCTCCTCGACGCCGGGCAACGCCTTCCCGTCCATTACCACCCCTCCGATGGATTCGCCAGGACGCACCTGCACAGTCCGTTTGGCAAGACCGAGGCGTGGATCGTTGTCGGTACCAGCGAGCCTGATCCCACCGTCTACGCGGGCTTCCGGGACGGCGTGTCCGCCCAGACGGCGGACCAGTGGGTGTCCACGCAGGACTCTGAGGCGATGCTGGGGGCGCTGAATCCGCTGTCGGTGACCGTGGGTGACACCGTGGTCATTCCCGCCGGCCTGCCCCATGCCATCGGACCGGGGGTATTCGTCGTCGAGTTGCAGCAGCCCACGGACTTGTCGATCACCATGGAATGGAAAGAGTTCCTGGCGTCACCTGAGGATGCGCATCTCGGGATCGGCTTCGCCACCGCGCTGCAGTGTCTGGATCGCTCGCCGTGGTCCCCGGAGCGGCTGCGCCCACTGCTGCGGGTGACCGCAGGTATCGACTCCCCACGGGTTGATCTGCTCGGCGCGGACGCCACCGGGTTCTTTCGTGCCGAGCGGCTCTCACCACGGCCGACGATGACACTCGATCCCGGATTCTCGGTTCTCGTCGTGCTCGCGGGAAACGGCTCACTGCGCTCGGCCGGTGACTCCGAACTGGGGCTGCACAAAGGAAGCACCGTCGTTGTCCCGCACTGCGCCGGCACCACCACGCTCGCCGGCGAGTTGACCGCCATCCGGGCGCGGCCACCGGATCCCGCGGTTGCCGACCCGTCACTGCTCGGTGAGGTGAGGTGAATTATGGGTGAGATCACCTTGGAGGCACGGAAGATCGTCAAGCGGTACGGCTCGGTCGAGGCGTTGTCCGGCGCCTCGTTCTCGGTCCGTGCCGGCGAGGTCACCGCATTGATCGGCGATAACGGTGCCGGGAAATCGACGCTGATCAAATGCCTTTCCGGGGTGACCCAACCCACCTCGGGGGAGATCGTGCTGGGCGGCAAGCCGGTGGTGCTCGATTCGCCGACGCGGGCCCGGGAGTTGGGCATCGAGACCGTGCACCAGGACCTGGCGGTCGCACCGGATCTCGACCCGGCAGCCAACCTCTACCTCGGCCGGGAGATCAAACGTAAGGGCATCCTCGGTGCGCTGGGCATGCTCGACAAGGCGGAAATGCGGCGCCGGGCGCAAGAGGAGTTCGCGAATCTCGGGGTGACCCTACGCAGCGTCACGGTGCCGATCGGTTCGTTGTCCGGTGGGCAGCGGCAGAGCGTCGCCGTCGCCCGATCGGTGGTGTGGGCCAGCAAGGTCGTCTTCATGGACGAGCCGACCGCGGCCCTTGGTGTCGTGCAACGGGAACGGGTGCTTGACGTCATCCGCACGGTCCGCGACCGGGGCATCGCGATCGTGCTGATCAGCCACAACATGCCTGAGGTGCTCTCGGTCGCCGACCGGATCGAGGTGCTGCGGCTGGGTAGCCGCGTGGCCAGGTTCACCGCATCGGAGACCTCCCTGGAAGACCTCGTCGGTGCGATGACCGGCGCGCTGACGCAAGAGGAGGCGGCGTGAGCAGTACCGAGCAACCGCAGACGAAGCGGGGCAGCGGCCCAACGGGTGGTGGCGGCGAGCCGAATACGTCGGTGGGCAGCGACGCAGTGCACGACACCGAGGAGACCCGCACTGGGCTGCGCCAGCGGGTGCTGAATTCGAACACGCTGTGGGTCGGCATCATGCTCGTCGCCCTGGTCGTCGGCTTCAGTGTGCTGCACGGCTCCAGCTTCCTGACCCTGCTCAACATCCAGAACCTGTTCATTCAACTGGCCCTGCTGTTGTTGCTGGGGGTGGGCATGAACTTCGTGATCATCACCTCGGGTATCGACCTGTCCGTCGGCACGGTGCTGATCTTCTCCGGCGTGGTCGGCGGGAAAACCATGGAGACCTTCGGCGGCGGCGATGCGACGGGCGACGGGTGGCCGGTGATTCTGCTCGGTTTGGTGGTCACCGTCGTGGCGGGCGCGGCCTGGGGCGTGGTCAACGGGTTGCTGGTGGCGGTGGCGAAGGTGCCGCCGCTGATCGTGACCCTCGGTTCCTTCGGTGCCGCGCTCGGCGCTGCCGACCTGATCACCGGGGGCAACGACGTCCGCACCGTCCCCAGTGCGCTGCGCAACGTGATCGGCACCGGCACTTCGCTGGGTGGGGTACCCAATCTGGTGATCATCGTCGCGGTAATTACGCTGGTCGCCGGTTGGCTGCTGCACACCACCCGGTTCGGGCGCTACACCTACGCCGTCGGCTCCAGCGAAGAGGCGGCGCGCAGGGCAGGCATTCCGGTTACTCGCCAACTGGTGCTGGTCTACTTGCTCACCGGTGTCCTCGCCGGAGTCGCCGGATTCCTCTCCCTCGCCTACTACGGCACCAGCACGATCAACGGGCACACGACCGACAATCTCAACGCGATCTCCGGTGTGGTGATCGGCGGGACCAGTCTCTTCGGGGGCGTCGGGTCGATGTTGGGCACGGTGCTGGGTGTCTTCATTCCCCAAGTCTTGCAGGACGGTTTCGTGATCAGCGGAGTGCAAACCTTCTGGCAGCCGATCGCGGTGGCGATCGTGTTGGTCGCGGCGGTGTGGCTCGACCAGCGATCGCGACGCAACCGAATGTGAACACCCCAAACCGAGTACAGAACAAAGATGATCCGGAGGCAGTAATGCGCAGTAAGCCAATTGTGTGTGTGGGTGTAGCGCTGACGGCGGGGTTGTTGCTGGCCGCGTGCGGCGGCGGGCAGGTGGGCGGTTCTTCCGGGTCCGGGGCGGCGGCCACCCCGAAGAACAAGAACATCGTCTACATTCCCGGTGACATCGAGCCCTTCTACACCTCGATCCAGTGCGCCGCACAAGCCGAGGCGAGCAAGCTCGGCTACCAATTCAGCATGCAGGGCGCCCAGAAGTTCTCCGCGGATGCGCAGACACCGATCGTCACCGCGGTGGCGAACACGAAGCCGGCGGGCGTGCTCATCGCTCCGACAGACAACGTGGCGATGGCCAACCCGATAAAGCAGCTGACCGCCGCGGGCACCAAGGTCGTGGAGGTCGACACCGCGCTGAAGGACAACTCGATTTCGGTGTCGTCGGTGTCCACCGACAACTCCGCGGGCGGCACGCTGGCCGCGGACACGCTGGCCAAGTTGCTCGGCACCAAGAAGGGCTCGGTCCTGGTGCTCAACACCGTCGCCGGTACGTCCACCACCGACCAGCGGGAACAAGGTTTCACCCAGGAGCTCAAGAAGTACCCGAACCTCACGGTGCTGCCGCAGCAGTACACCAACAATGATCCCGCGACGGCCTCCCAGAAAGTCAGCCAGACGCTGTCCGCCAACCCGGACCTGGTCGGTATCTTCGCCACCAACCTGCAGACCGGCCAGGGCGCAGGCAGTGCCCTGCGGTCGGCGGGCGCGAACGCGAAGGTCACCCTGGTCGGGTTCGACGCCAGCCCGAACGAGGTGAACGACCTGCGCAACGGCACGTTTCAGGCGCTGATCGCCCAGGACCCGGCCACGATCGGTAAGGACGGTGTCGACCAGGTCGTCAACGCCATCGAGGGCAAGCCGGTGACCCCTCACATTGGCACCCAACTGGTCGCGATCACGCAGCAAAACATGGATGCCCAGCAACAGTACTTCTACAAGTCCGCGTGCTGAGGTTCAGCGGACTGCTGCAGTGACTTATGTAGCCGCCCAGAACCGCTACGAAACCATGATTTACCGCCGTTGTGGTCGCAGTGGTGTGCGGTTGCCGGCGATATCACTGGGTTTGTGGCATAACTTCGGAGACGATCGACCGCTGGACACCCAGCGGGCGGTCCTGCGCCGGGCGTTCGACTCGGGGGTGACGCACTTCGATCTGGCAAACAATTATGGTCCGCCGTACGGCTCAGCGGAGACGAACTTCGGCCGCATCATGGCCGAGGACTTCCGGCCGCACCGGGACGAGTTGTTCCTCTCCACCAAGGCAGGCTATGACATGTGGCCCGGCCCGTACGGCGAGTCGGGCTCGCGCAAGTATCTGCTGGCCAGCCTGGACCAGTCCTTGCGCCGGATGAGAGTCGACTACGTGGATGTCTTTTACTCGCACCGCTTCGACCCGGACACCCCGCTCGAGGAAACCATGGGGGCGCTGGACACCGCGGTGCGCTCGGGTCGCGCGCTGTACGCCGGCATCTCCTCCTACTCCCCCGAGCGAACCGCAGACGCGGTGGCAATCCTGCGATCCATGGGCACACCGCTGTTAATCCATCAGCCGTCGTACTCGATGCTCAACCGTTGGATCGAGTCCGGGCTACTCGATACCCTCGACTCCGCGGGAGTGGGGTGCATCGGCTTCTCCGCGCTCGCGCAAGGCATGCTCACCGAGAAATACGCCGACGGCGTGCCGGCCGCCTCGCGGATGGCAGAGAACTCATCACTGTCGCCGGACATGCTGACCGAGCACAACGTCAACCACATACGGGCGCTGAAAGACATGGCACAGCAGCGCGGGCAATCACTGGCGCAGATGGCACTTGCGTGGTGTCTACGCGATCCACGGGTCACCTCCGCGCTGATTGGCGTCTCCAGCATCGCGCAACTCGACGACAGCCTCAGCGCACTCGATAACCTGGTGTTCTCCGACGATGAGCTCACCGGGATTGACAAGCACGCGGTCGAGGGCGGCATCGACTTGTGGCGTCGCAGCAGTACGTCCTGACCGAACCGGGCCAAGGAGGCACCGCGGACGGCAGGCGGGTGCGACCGCGATAATGCGTAGGTCTCTTGGGATGCGTTAAGGAGTCGGCGCCACTTGGTGCCCTTGGCAGACGTCTGAGGTGACCTTCCCCAGCCAGTGAGCGCATCGGCTACCCCATTCGATGATGCGGACCTGGCGCGGGCGGGGCATCCGGCGGTCGCCAAGGGCACCAGGTGGAGCGGGCCCTGGTGATTCTCGGCGCCGATGTTCGCGAGCATCGGGCGGTGGCGGTTGCCCTGCGCTGCGCGCATCCCTGGGTGTCTTTGGAGGAACTCGGCCGGCTCGCGGAGCCGCCGTTGAGCGAGGACGCGGTGGCCGGGCGGATCCGACGGTTGTTGGCGTGGCCCCCGCGCGGCCCGACTGAGAGGGATGCCCGACACCGAGTCGGTGGTGACCCCGGAGATTCGCGAGGACCCTCCGCGAATGTCTTGACTGATGCGCTCGAGGTGTGCGAAAGTTCACAATGACAGCGTTGTCTACGCAGTCGCGGAGCATATCGTCCGAGCTAAGAGGGTCATCAATGCTATCTCACCTGTCCCATGCCTGCTCCGCACGACGGTCTGCCCGGCTTAGCCATGCCTTCCATCGAAGTGCTGCGCTGACTCTCGCCTGCACCCTCGCGCTCCTCGGCTCGGCCGCCGGGCTCGCGGTGCCTGCCCACGCCACCAATTCCGCCCCTGCCGCCGCTGCACCACCTACCTTTCTTTCGTCCTTCGAGAGCGGGGATCCGCAACCCCAGACGAGCACCCCCTACGGCTCGCAGATGAACGTCACCGGCAACATCCCGCCGGGAAGTCTGTCTGCCTATGTGACAGGCGTGACGGCATCTGCCCAGAACGGGCCCGGAGAAGCGGCGACCAACCTGCTCGACAACAACGCGAACACGAAGTGGCTGGCCTACGCGAATTCCGCCTGGATCGTGTACCAGTTCGCCAAGCCGATCGTGGCGACCGACTACGCCATGACCAGTGCCAACGACGCTCCCGAGCGCGACCCGAAGAACTGGACCGTCGAAGGCTCCAACGACGGCACCACCTGGACGACGATCGACACGCAGACCAACCAGGCCTTCGGCGCCCGCCAGAAGCAGTACGCCTACAAGACGGCCAGCACGACGGCGTACAGCTCCTACCGTCTCTCGATCACCGCCAACTCCGGCGGGAACATCACACAGCTCGCGGACTGGGACCTGCGCGACGCGCGCACCGGAGCGACGCCCATGCTCGCCACCGTCGCCAGCGGCCCGACGAACGGCCCGGACTCCAAGTCGGGCGTCGGATTCAGCGGGACGCACGCCCTGCGCTACGGCGGCAAGCACATGGTCGACGGCGCGGGCAGCGCGAGCGACCTGCTCTACGACAAGGTGGGGCAGCCGATCGCCAAAAACACCGAACTGTCCTACCTCGTCTTCCCCGACGGCTCCAGCGATCTGGCCGTGCCTTCGTCGTGGGTCGCTATCGATCTCGTCCTGAATGACGGAAGCAAACTCTCCACGAAGGCCGGGCTGGTCGACGCCAATGGATTCGGCGTCACCGCACTCGACCACGGCCAGCAGAAATCGCTCTTCGAGAACCAGTGGAACGCTGTGCACGTCGACCTGGGTAGCCTCGCCGGCCGAACGGTCGACAAGATCCTGCTGAGCTACAACTACCCGAATGGAAAAGCGAGCACGGTATTCTCCGGATGGGTGGACGACGTGCGCATCGGCGCAGCGGCTCCGGCCATCGACGGCTCGAGCCATGTCAACTACGTGGACACCCGCCGCGGCACCTTGTCCAGTTCGTCGTTCTCGCGCGGCACCAACATCCCCGCCACCGCGTGGCCGAACGGATTCAACTTCTTCACGCCGATGACCGATGGCGGCAGCGAGGGCACGCTGTATGAGTACCAGCGCGCGAACAACGCCGCCAACCTGCCGACCCTGCAGGCGATCGGTATCTCCCATGAGCCGAGCATCTGGATGGGAGACCGCGACCAGCTCGGCATCATGCCCTCCCTCGCGGCCACCCCGACCGGCGACCTGGCGGCGCGCGCACTTCCGTTCACCCACGCCGATGAGGTGGCCAGACCGGACCTGTACAGCGTCAAGTTTCAGAACAACCTCGTCACTCAGGTGACGCCCACCGACCACGGCGGTATCTATCGCTTCCAGTTCCCCGGGACCACGGGAAGCATCGTCGTGGACCAGGTCGGCGGATCATCGAAGCTCTCCGTCGCCGCCGACGGCACTGTCTCCGGCTGGGTCGATGGCGGAAGAGGCAGCGGCGTCAGCCGCATGTTCGTCTCCGGCGCTTTCGACAAGACGCCCTCGGCGGTGGGGACGGCGACCGGCGCCCGGACAAGCGCGCGCTACGCGAGTTTCAGCACCACCGCGGGGGAGACCGTCCAGCTGCGTCTGGCGACCTCGTTCATCTCCCTCGACCAGGCACACAAGAACCTCGACCTCGAGGTCACCGGCAGAACCTTCGAGCAGGTCAACACAGCGGCAGCCGCCGCGTGGAACGACCGGCTGAAGGTCATCGACGTGGCCGGCGCGACCCAGAACCAGCGGGTCACCTTGTACTCGAGCCTCTACCGGATGAACCTCTACCCGAACTCCCAGTTCGAGAACACCGGGACGGCGGCGGCGCCGCAGTACAAACACGCGAGCCCGGTGGCACCCCAGAGCGGCAACGCGACCGATACCACCACCAACGCCAAGGTCGTCGACGGCGAAATCTATGTGAACAACGGCTTCTGGGACACCTATCGAACTGTCTGGCCGCTGTACAGCCTGCTCTACCCCAAGCTCGCGGCCAAACTCGTCGACGGCTTCGTGCAGCAGTACCGCGAAGGTGGCTGGATCGCGCGGTGGTCTTCGCCCGGGTACTCCGACCTTATGACGGGCACGAGTTCGGACATGGCGTTCGCCGGCGCATACCTGGACGGCGCGCTCCCCACCAAGACCGCGTTGCAGGCCTACGACGCCGCGCTGAAGAACGCCACCGTGCTCCCACCGTCGAACAACGTCGGCCGCAAGAGCCTGGACACGTCCATCTTCCTGGGCTACACCCCTGACTCACAGGGCGAAAGCGTGTCCTGGGGCCTCGAGGGGTACATCAACGACCACGGCATCGGCCTGATGGCCGCCAAGCTCGCCAAGGACCCGAACACCCCGGCTGCGCGGCGGTCCACGCTCGCTGAAGAATCGAAGTACTTCCTCGACCGGGCGACGAACTACGTGCAGATGTTCGACCCGGCGACGGGGTTCTTCCGGCCCAAGACAGCTGCCGGCGCCGTCGCGGGCGGGCCCAACTTCGACCCGACAGCGTGGTGGGGTCCCTACACCGAAACGGATGCGTGGAACTTCGCGTTCCACGCGCCGTTCGACATCCCCGGACTCGAGTCGCTCTACGGCGGATCCGCTGGCCTCGTCAACAAGCTCGACCAGTTCTTCGCGACCCCCGAGACGGGGGGTGGCGGCAACATCCACGAAATGCGGGAGGCCCGCGCGGTGCGCATGGGCCAACTGGGCATGAGCAACCAACCTTCCTTCCACATTCCCTACCTGTATGCGGCTGCCGGGGTCCCGAGCAAGACCCAGGCCGCGGTGCGCGAGATCGAACAGCGACTGTTCGTCGGCAGCGAGATCGGTCAGGGCTACCTGGGCGATGAGGACAACGGCGCGATGTCGGCCTGGTACATCTTCTCGGCGCTCGGCTTCTACCCCCTCTCACCAGGTAGCGGCCAATACGAGATCGGGTCGCCGCTGTTCACCAAGTCCACGATCCACCTGGAAAACGGCAAGGACCTGGTGATCAACGCGCCGAACAACAGCACGAACAACCGCTACATCAAGTCAGCCGCCCTCAACGGCAAGCCACTGAACACGGCGACGCTGCCTCAGCAGGCCATGGCCAACGGCGGCACGGTCGACTTCACGATGAGCCCGACCCCGACGACCTGGGCGGAGCACAGCTCGCCGGTCACACCGGCCCCGACGCCGAGCACCGACGCGACGAAGGCCGGTTACGGCACGATGAGCGTATCCGACACCACCAACATCGCCGCCCTCACCGACGACAACTCACGCACCGCCACGACGTTCGCCACGACGAACCCGGCGATTACCTGGACATCTTCGAGCGGCGCGGTCACGGTGGGCAGCTACACCCTCACCTCCGGGCCAAGCGGTGCCGCGCCGAAGTCCTGGCATCTGGACGGTTCGACGGACGGCGTGACATGGACACGGCTGGACACCCGAAAGGATGAGACCTTCACCTGGCAGACTCAGACCCGACCCTTCGAGCTGAAAAAGCCGGAATCATTCCCGCGTTACCGCCTGAGCATCGACCAGACGACCACCGGCGCGCCGGCAACACTGTCCGAGCTGGAGCTGCTGGCCACCCCCGGCACCACCGGGCCGCTCGCCCTCACCGCAGCCGGCGGCCTGAAGGCAGCAGCCGGAGCCAACGTTTCGGCCCCGCTCGCCACGCTCTCCGGCGGCACCGGGAAGGTCGCATCCGACTACACCGTCACCGCCGACTTCCTCGACGGCAAGGGACCCCAGCCGGCGACCCTGACGGGGACCCCGCTCGGCACGTGGACGGTCACCGCACCACACACGTTCACCGAGTCGGGCGAATACTCCGTCATCGTGACCGCCAGCCAGGGAACCTCCAAGGTCAGCACCGTGGTACCCGTATCGATCACCCGGGACGGCACCCTAACCGGCTCCTTCGACACCAGCTGCATCGGCGACCCCGGTGTCGGCGCCAACTGCGACTCCAAGAACTGGGCCTTCAACCGCCAGCTGCTGGCGAACAGCGGATTCGTCCAGGGCGCCACCGTCAAGGTCCCCGGCACCGCCCTGACCTTCGACCTGCCGCCCGCCGCTCCCAACAATCTCGACAGCGCGTCCGGGAACGGTCAGACGATCCACCTCAACCTCGGCACCGGAGCGAGCCAGCTGTCGGTGATCGGCACGGCAACACAGGCGACCCAGCACACCACCGGCAAGCTGACGTTCAGCGACGGCACCACCGCTGACCTTCCGATCGACTACGGCGACTGGGTCGGCTCGGCGAACAACCCGATCCCGGGCAACATCGTCGTCGGCACGTCGGCCGGCCGGCTCAGCGGAGCCAGCGGAAGCGACGGGCAGAGCGCCGCGATCTTCTCCACCGCGCCCTACGCCATCCCCGCAGGCAAGACGGTCGTCTCGTTGACCCTTCCGACGCAGACCGGGGACCCCGGATCGGCCGGTCGTATCCACGTCTTCGCGATCGCCTCCAACGGCACCCGCACTGCCCAGCCGGCGCTGTCCGCCACCGGCTCCGCCATCGCCACTCAGCAGGTCAACACCCACTTCACGGCGAACGTCGCAACGGCGACGGGGGGGAGCCCGCAAACGCCCGGCGGCTACGCAGCTCGCATCAACTGGGGCGACAGCACGCCTCTCGCCACCGGCACCGTCACGCCGGGTGCGGGAGCAGCACCGGTGACCATCGCCGGGCAGCACACCTACACCAAGCCAGGGGACTACACCGTCGCAGTCACCGTGGACGACGGTGTGCAGAGCACGGTGGCGACCACGAGCGTGCACGTGGCTTCCAGTCCGGCCACGCCCACGGCCACGACCACGGCGGTGGGGACCAGCCCGAACGCTGGAGTGGGGGTGGCCGGCGTCCTGCTGTATGCCTCTGTCGCACCCAACGCGGCGGGGGGCACCGTCACCTTCACCGACGGCACCACCCCGATCCCCGGATGCGAGGGGCGCCCGGTGAACGCCGACAGCACCAGCTTCGGCTTCGCCACCTGCGTCACCACCTTCACCACTCCGGGTGTGCACCCCATCACCGCCACCTACAGCGGGGACGGCACCCACGCGGCATCCACCGGCACCACACCGCTGACCGTCACCGCGAACCCCAACTTCTCCCAGATCGCGCTGGGTCTGTTCTTCAACCTCGCCCACTACCTTCACGTGTTCGGGCTCTGACCCGTGGGGTGCGGTCCGCAGGGTGTGCCGTACCAGCGTGAGCAGCGGCCGCGGTACTAGCTCATTGATGTTGCCCGTCCTGAATCAGGTGAGCGATCAGACCTGCCTGGCACAACGGCAACTGAAGCGGGCGGTGTGGCGGCTCGTTGGCGTCGACGTAGGTCACCGCGGTATATGTCATTCCTGAAGGGGCGGCGTGGTCGAGGGCCTGGTCCTCACTCTGGTGCACATCATCGGCATCCCGCTCACCGGCACCTCGGTGAACCTCGCCCGCAGCATTGCTCCTGCACTGTTCGCCGGGGGTGACGCCTTGACCCAGCTGTGGGTGTTCATCATCGCCCCCCTGGTCGGGGGCCCTCTCCGCTGTTGGCTACCTGGCGTTGTATCCGGCCGGTGAGCAGAAAGCCGACGTTGAACCTGCCCAGGAACTCCAGGCCTAGCTCGTGGGGCATGTCGCCGCACCGACTCTGTCCCCGACCTGCCACGATCACCGGAATCAAGCCCTCACCGCCGTGGAGGAACGCACGACCCGCACACAGTTGATCGACGCCGTTGCCGCCGCGACCGAGCTGCCCCGCGCGAGGTCGAGGCCACCCTCACGGCCACCCTGACGCAGATGCCGGGGGCTGTGATGGCGGGGAGAAGGTTCAGCTCCCCGGGTTCGGCAACGTTCGAGCCGCGGGAGCGCGCCGCGCGCACCGCCCGCAATCCCTCGACCGGGGCCCAGCTCGAACTGGCGCCCCCCCGGGCCGTGGGATTCGAGGTCGGCGCCACGTTCAAGCAAGAGGTCGCCGACAGCCTCACCACCGCGGCGACCAAGAAGGAGAGCGGGACAAATTGGGGAGGTCACGCGGCCAGTGCTTGCCGATCTGCGGTGTGGGCGAAGCCGGGATACCAGCGGTGGAAGTCCGCGGCCAGTTCGTCGTTGAGGACGCGGGTGCGGATCTGGAGGAGCAGGTGGGCTCCACGCGGAGTCCAGCGCATCTGCTGCTTCTTCACCATGCGTTTGCTGATGACCTGGTTGACGGCGGACTCGATGAAGGAGCTGGAGATGGTCTCCCCGGCGCGGTGGCGATCCCCGTAGTTGGGGATCCGGTCGGCGTTGGCCCGGAAGCGACCGGACCGCGCGGGCGACCGGAGTACGCGATGTTCCGTAAGACCCGCAAGACCCGCCCGAGAAAGTAATCAGGGGTACAGCCACACCGAGGCGCCGCATGACCTTGGTCAGGACTATTTATGTAACCGGAGTAATTTGGCCGTCGTGCCTCAACCTTGTGCCCGGCGTGCATTACCCGAGGTCGGTGGGTGAGTTCCAGGCCTGGTTCCGCAGCGATGCGGATTGTCGGGACTACCTGGAGTGGCTGCGGTGGCCGGGCGGCTTCCTCTGCCCCGACTGCGGCCACGCCGGGGGCTGGCGGCTGGGCGATGGGCGGTTCGAGTGCGCCGGCTGCCAGGTGCGCACCTCGACGACGGCGGGCACGATCTTCGACCGGACGCGCACGCCGCTGAC
>JAABVA010002688.1_pt1 | contig 17397 bp, 14 predicted proteins | sample 5560331 | NCBI WGS metagenome assembly JAABVA01 (sample SAMN12812661, study PRJNA571458) | rock metagenome | isolation source: Antarctica rocks | place: Antarctica: Victoria Land, Mt New Zealand sud | collected 2016-01-07 | reverse complement strand
CACGTACTTCACGATGTCCGTCAGCACAATCCCTGCAATGTGCCATGCCCTCTTAAGAAATCCTTCAAAAGCCGCGAGTTTGTTGTCCTTGCTCGGGGACCCCGCCGCGACCAGGCCACTTCCTGAAAGTGTCGCGGCGTTCACACTTATGCTTTCAGTCGTCGTAAACGCCTGCATCCCTTGCGCACCCTGTAAGGGTCCAGCTGTCGCCGGCACCGCTTCAGGAGCCGGATATAAAATTGCTATACTGCTCATCTTGTCTTCTCCCCTTGTTCGTCACAATTCACTGGCTGAATGGAGGTCGTCTGGCTCTCCTGAGTGGTTAGCTTCGCCCCTTCTCTTGCCTCCACCTGGTGCGTTGTTGTCGGTTTCCCCACCAACAGCGTTGCCGCAATGCTTGTAAGCGCGGTCACTAGATTCGTCACACAGAGCAACACCGCAGTCTTCACTGTCGGATCGTTTCGTCCAAGCCCGAACGCCAGCATTCCCGTGATCACTGCGATCACCAGCAGCTGGAACGCGATGAGATCCGTTCTACTACTCCCTTCGTGTGTCTTCAGTTGCATAAAGTCCCCCCAAAACAAAAGAGGCTCCCTTGGAGAGGAGCCGCCGCAAACAACAATGGGCCTCTGCAAGGCAGAGACCCATTGTTGTCCAGATTCCCTAACCAGGAACCATACTTACAGTCTACCTATTTCCGCCAGCAATTACGCCAGCACAAATGAGCGTACAAAGACCTTTGAAAAGAGTGTGTTGGAGCGGGAGACCGGGATCGAACCGGCGACATTCAGCTTGGGAAGCTGACGTTCTGCCACTGAACTACTCCCGCAAATTATTCAAATCATTCGACTTGATTGCATAACACTAAAGCCGTAGCACCACGTAACACCATCGTTGCTACACTCGCAACATCTTCAGCACCGGAGAGGGTGGCGGGATGAAAGTCAATCGTGAACGGTATCAGCATGGCAGTGTCCGTAAAGTTCCACGTTCCCACGGTTTTGCTTAGGAATTCAGGTTCTATATTACGGCCCCCGGCGGAGAACGTAAACTCAAGGTCCAGACATTCGACGCGGCGAAGTACAGATCCGAGCGTGAGGTCCGCAAGGCAGTCGAAGGGCAGCTCGCCGCGCTCAACGCCGGTACGCTCAGCGGCAAGATGGCAGCGACCTTGGGCACGGTGATCGACCGCTACATGGTGGAAGAGTTCCCAGCCCTTCGCCACTCTACACAGACCACGAACCGCAGCCTCATAGACCTCCACATCCGCCCGAGGTGGGAAGATGTGCGCCTCCTAGATGTGACGGCCCTTGCGGTGAAGAATTGGCTCGATACTCTGCCTTTTGGAGCCGCATCCAAAGCGCGGACGCGCAACACGGTGTCTAAGCTCCTGGACCTCGCAATGCTTTGGGAGTACATCCCCGTAGGCCGAAACCCGATGGAACTTGTACGGGTAAAGGGGAGTACGAAACGCTAAAAACGGATCATCGTCATCACTCCTTTACAGTTCAAGGCTTTGGTGGATGCCCTGCCGGAGCCATACAATCTCATGGTTTTGGTGTGCGGGTGTCTGGGCCTTCGGGTGAGCGAGACACTAGGTCTCAAATGGGTTGACTTCGATTTTGACAAGGGAACCTTGGCAATTGTCCAAGTCTTCACACACGGCGCGGTACAGCACGTCCCCAAGACGGACACCTCGGACAATGAGGTTCCCGTACATCCGAGACTTTGCGAGGCGTTAGAGGAACGCGCAAAAACACGACTTTGCATGGGTGTTCGCAAGCCCCAAGACGGGAAGCCCATACTCGGATTCCACTATCCTCACGCGCTATCTCAAGCCCGCAGCTGCGAAGGTCGGCATAACCGGCCTCGGGTGGCACACCTTCCGGCATTCGTATAAGGCGTGGATGGCGGAAGCGAAGGTGAACCCGGCACAGATGAAGGACCTGATGCGCCATTCTGACATTCAGACGACAATGAACGTCTACGGGCGGACACTCACTCCCGAGTTGCGGGCGGCAGGTGCGGTAGTTGCGGACCAGCTACTTTAGGCTACATCCTGCTGCTCCACCCAAGCGGTGAGCACCTTGCGGGAAAACCTCCATTCGGACCCAAGCCGCTTGTGGGGTACGCCCCAGCCTTCGCCTTGCGTCGTAGGCTTTCGCGATTGACCCTCAGTAGCGCAGCCGCTTAAATAAGAGTCAGCACGTCAATGTTGTTCGGTCCCGTCTCGCCTTGCATTTACGATGTCCTGTGTACTATTCGCCTCGCTTCTGTGTCTGATCTGTCACAAAACGAGATATATTTTTGTTTGTGTAGATTTGGGGATGGCAGCGCTCTTTTGTGGGATGGCCCTAGACATTTCCACCCGCCCCATAGCCGACGCGCCTAAGAGGGCCTGACCGTGCGGGGAACGATGAGGCGACCCTCAACATCACATGCGCCGAAGAGCCAAGCGCGGATGAAGCCCTCTGTGAGGCCGTGCCCGTCCGCGCGGGGCCGCTGTAGTCCACGCTGAAGAACTCCCGGTCGAGCTTGTCATAGATGGCCGGGACATCCGGGCTGAGACGGTCCGCGGCCGCGTAGTCTTCATCAGTGAACCCGGCACAGCGCGCCTCCCCGTGTTCGCTCGTTGTCCCGCCGCCAGCGAACAGGTACGCGAGAGCGCGGGCGGTTGTGGCGATGACTCTTGGGCGGCGCAACTCGGCCCACTGTGGATTGAGCGCGGCGGTCCTCTCTTTCCGGCTGCGAATGGTGTTGACTCTCAGAATGGCATGCATGGCCGTGTAGAAGTGGTCCTCGCCCGCTATCACCCTTCCAGCTTTCTTTAGGGCTAGCTCGACCTGCTCGATTGATGCATCGGCCAAGTCCGGTCTGGTGATGAGGTACTCTGCGAGCTTCTCCAACTCGTAGCTCGTGGGCGATGGCAGTCTGCGTTTTACGTAGCGTTTCATAGCGGCTCCTATTCTCGTGCGGAATGCGTATTTCCGTAAACGACAACCCCTACCCACCACGTAGTACGGAGTACGTAGTGGGGGTGTATTCTCTATTCTTTTTCCTAAGGGAATGGCGTCTTCGGAATGGCTTATTAGCTCAGAGTGACGCCTATGCCGCTGAGCGCCGCCTTCGTTTTTTGCACCCATGCAACGCCTTTCTTGTGCCCAGCGTCCCGCAGCATCTTCTGGATGCGGTTGATCCCCGCGCCGGGTGATTCCTTCAGAATTGCGGCCAACGCGCTCTCGGCTTCGACGTTTGCCCGACTCTTGATTTCCGCAACCCCTCCGGGCTCGCCTACGATGCGCATACGGCAGGTTTCGTCCGCCACAACCTCAAACGGCTTCGACTCGAAGTCGCGTTGCTTTACGTTCACGAGCAAGGACGGGGACTGATAGGGATTGTCCGGGTCCCGCAGCTTAGTTGCCCAACAGCACGTCACAAAGGCGGCCAACTCGGTTGAGCCGCGCATTGCAGAATCCAGCGTCAACGAACTGGAAGCGCCTTTTACGCTGTGGTGCAACAGCAGAATAGTTGCCCCTCGGCGCTTCAGGCCGAACACAACGTCCGCGAACTTAGACATTCCCTCCGAGGAGTTCTGGTCGCCTTCCACAAAACGGGTCAGAGTATCTATGATGACCACCGATCCGGGCAGTTCCTCGTCTAGCTCCGCGAGACTGATGCGGTCCTCGTCCATCGTCTGGCAGAACAACGTCGAACCGACGCACGAGTCCAAGCCGATTTGCTTGAGGCGGGTAGGAAACGATGCGAGGCCCATCTCGGGACAGAGATAGATGACCCGCTCCGGCGCACGCGCCACCTTGAAGTAGCCGAACAGATCATCCCCGGTGCATAGGGCGTGCGCCACGTTCAGGGCGATCAAACTCTTCCTCTGTGCGACGGGCGCGGCCAATGCAGTGATCGAACCCAACGCGAGGAAACCGTCAATAAGGAACTCCGTGGGTTTCGCATCCCGCACCTTTTCAAAGGTAAGGTACCGTGTCCGCCAATCAACAGGCACCACCGGCGGCGGCGGCTCCGGCAACGCCTTCCCGGCAATGCGGCCGCCGATGATGACCTCCGGGCCTTTGTCGGGTACGGCGTACTTGCAGACGTTCGAGATGATGCGGCCAAGCTCGCCCTCGCCCAACGGTGGCTCAAAGCGGGCCTCGTTGACCTCAACGGCGTACGCCTCCAAAGCCGCGTCATCGTACCCGGCGGCGCGCGCCTTGCCGAGAAGATGAACCATGTGATTGTTCCGATGGTCCGAGATTTTGCCGCCGTCGTCCGTCACCGGCGCGTTCGGCAAGCCAAGGCCCCCTAGCTTGGCTTGATTGCGGGTGGCACCGTGCGGACGTACTCCGGCACCGGTACGGGGATCACAACCCCGCCCACGCGCTCGTACTCGTACCGCTCACCCGAAGGATGGATGCTGCCTTCGGCCATGACGTACCCGGTGGCGCACCGGATGTCCCCGCTGAAGTTGCCGTCTTGCCATGCAATGCTCTTGAGGCCCTCGCCGCTGAAGTACATCTGCACACCGAAAGCGTCCCGGCGGCCCGGCATGATCGTCGCGCAGGGCCAGCTCGCCTCCGTCGTTCCCATCGAACCTGCCAGCATGCCGGGCCGCAACGTCGTGCAGTGGGACAAGGAAGACTGTACGGACATGGGTCTCATCAAGGTCGATCTTCTGGGGCTGGGCATGATGGCCGTGCTCAAGGATTGCGTCGATTTGATCCCGCGCTACTACGGCAGACACGTGGACATCGCGCAGATTCCGCACGACGATTCGAGGGTTTTCGAATCGCTACGAAGAGCAGACACCATCGGACTCTTTCAGGTGGAGAGCCGCGCACAAATGGCTTCCCTGCCCCGCAACAACCCGGACAAGTTCTACGACCTTGTGGTGCAGGTCGCCATCATCCGGCCCGGCCCCATCGTCGGTCAGATGATGAAACCCTACATGGAGCGGCGGCAGGGCCGGCAGGAGATCCAGTACCCCCACCCTCTGCTGGAGCCCGTCTTGCGCCGCACGCTGGGCGTGCCGTTCTTCCAGGAACAGCTCTTGCGCATCGCTATGGTGATTGCCAACTTCACCGGTGGCAAGGCCGAGGAGCTGCGCCGTGCTCTCGGCAGCCGCCGTTCCGCAGACAAGATGCGAGCGCTGGAAGTGAAGCTGCGTGCAGGCATGGACGCCCACGGGGTCGGTCTTAGGGCGCAGGAAGAGATCATCCTCGCCATCAGCTCCTTCGCCCTGTACGGCTTCCCGGAAAGCCATGCCGCCAGCTTCGCGCTGATCGCTTATGCATCGGCATGGCTGAAGTTCCACTACCTGCCGGTCTTCACCGCAGCCATCCTCAATAACCAGCCGATGGGCTTCTACTCAGCTGCCGTGCTGGTCAAGGATGCACAGCGGCATGGCTTGCGCATCAAGCCCGTGGACATTCTCCGTTCCAATTGGAACTGCATTCTGGAGCGCGAACCGGATGACTCCCTATCGCTCCGGCTCGGTTTGCGCTACGTGCGCGGCCTCCGCGCTACCGTTGCGGCGGAGATCGAACGGATCAGGGCGCTGCGGCCGTTCGGCTCCATCGAAGAGCTCGCCCGCCGTGTGCCGTCGCTCTCGCGAGCGGATCTATCCACGCTTGCAGAGACCGGCGCACTCAACTCCCTGGGTGACAAGGTTCATCGCCGCGATGCGCTCTGGCAGGTGGAGCGTGCCGCCCGGCAGGCCGGGCCACTCCTCTCCGGGCTCGACCACGACGAGGAGGAGATCTCTCCGCTTCAGCCTATGAACCCGGAAGAACGCATGGTCGCCGACTACGCCGGGACTGGCGTCACGGTCGGTCACCATCCCATGGCGCACTGCCGTGCCCAGCTCCATCGTCTGCGAATTATCCGGGCCAGCGACCTAAAACTGCTCCGCGACGGCGTCAAGACCCGCATCGCGGGCTGCGTCATTGCCCGGCAGCGGCCAGGTACAGCGCATGGCTTCATCTTTCTGTCAATCGAAGACGAGTCAGGTATTGCGAACGCGATCATCGACCCAGAACTGGGTGAACACAACCGGGATCTCGTCACCTATGCCAAATTTCTATTGATCGAAGGCGTTCTCCAGAACAAGGACAAGGTCATTCACATCCGCGCCAAACACATCGAGGAGCTCGACGTGACCGCCGCTCCCATGGTGTCCCATGACTTCCACTAGAAGCCGGAAATGAGTGAGCCCATGACCTCGCCGGGCGACAAGCAGCCACCAAAGGAGTGGTGGCTTGAGAATGCCTGCCGCATCGCGGCATTCCGGCTGCGGCAGCAGAAGTACATCAGAGCCAACACCGTTCCGATGCGCGAACAGGTGCGCGACTGTGTCGAGTTCGTCCGCATCGTCTGGGAGGAGATTGAACGCCATCTCGGAGAAGAGGAATCATGATGAAGTCCAGTCGTGGCAACCGACTCAGCAATGCATGGCGTTGTCCACATTGCTGGACCGAGATCGACGCACGTACCTTCCGGCTCGACCCGCTCGACGCTCGAAAGCTGATCTGTCCGAATGGCCTCTGTACCCAGAGTTTTAAATGGAAGCGGCAAAACAAGGCAAGCTCTGGCCGGAACAGCGGGCCTACAGCGTGCTGCGGTAAGGCTCTACAAGGCTAATGAGAACTGGGAGCGGTTTCACCGGCTCTCGATAGAGTCACCCCTGCATTCGGAGAGGCATTCCGAAAATGGTGTGACGCACAAAAGCCGCATGAACAGAGGCGAAAACCATTCTTGGTACCACTCTAAGAATAGTTCTTGACAGACGTAGGGTGGGATTCTCGCGGTTAGCCTTTGGCTAAGTGGCTGATAATAGGCTAATAGTCCATTTTGGGAAGCTGACGTTCTGCCACTGAACTACTCCCGCAGGGGAGACTGGCCCTCCATACCGGGCGTTGTGCTCAAACACAGTCTACTACTCGCGAAAGCCTGCTGCCCAGCCCGCAAAGGTAGTGGGCGTTCACATTTGAAAACAGACTGGCCGCAGCTACGGCGAGCGTAAACACAAAGCAAGCCAAGCTAGCTCCAGTTTTAGCCTTGGCTCGATGGCAAAGCAGAGTGCGGCGCAAGAGATGAAGATAACCGATACGTACAGGGTCTCCGGCCGCTCATGAGAGTGCTGAACTCACTGATCTATTCGGCGCTGCATCGAGCAAACGTGCATTTACATCAGGATCGAAGCTCCGTCAAATCGGAAAACAACGCCTCGAACGGAATAAGATCCTTGGCCGAATGGGGAAGCGGAATAAACGATGAGGAAAAAAGGAAGGATCGCGTTGGCACTGAATCTTTAGAGACAGCTGTAGACAGTAGCTGCGTTCCAGTAAAGGACTCTTCATCGAGCGGAACACCTTGCGGATGTCTTGAGGTTCGCCAACAACCACTCATCGATCTCTAACGCTTCAGTGCCGTTAAGTAATTCAAAACTTTATGTAGATGGTGCCCGGAGGGGGACTTGAACCCCCATTCCCTAAAGGGCGACGGATTTTAAGTCCGCTGTGTCTGCCGATTTCACCATCCGGGCCTTGTGGTTTACACGCAGCCCCATCCTACCGCAGAGTCCTCGAGCTCAAAGCTCCAGTAGAAAACGGCTTCAGAAGGCAAGAAAACTGCTACCGTCACTGAACAGAGGTTGCCCGAATCGGGTACAGCACGTGGTACAGCTCGCGGTTGCGAAGAATCGCCTGCACATACTCGCGCGTCTCCGTGTACGGGATCGACTCGACAAATTCGGGAACATCCTTGAAATCGCCGCTCGCGATCCATTGCCGCACAGGTGTGTCCCCCGCGTTGTATGCCGCGAGAGCGTACTCGAGCTGCCCGCCGTAGCGGTTGATCACCTGCTTCAGATTTGCAGTTCCGAGCTGAAGATTAATGCGAGGATCAAGCAGTTGACCGGCGTCGAAAGGCTTCACGCCCTGTTGCTTTGCGATTGCCTTTCCTACAGATGGAAGCAGCTGCATAAGACCATAGGCATTGGCGTGGCTGACGACACCGGGATTGAACTCCGACTCTTGCCGAATGAGAGAAGCAACCAGGTATGGATCCAGTCCGTTTCGTTGCGATTGCTCGACCAGATCCGACCAGTAAGGTTGCGGAAACAAAATATGCCAATACGCGGCGGGAATGCTCGTAACCGGTTGTGTAAAGAAGGATATTCCGCTGCGCTTCATGGATTGCAGAGCTCGAGAGTTCTCCCCGAACGAAGAATAAATCTCTGCCTGCGCCAAGTCGCCCCATGAGGCAGATGTCGGACTCGCCAAGATCTCCGGCCCAATGTACTCGTTCAACGCTGCATTGGCGAGCAGCTTTGCCTTGGTGACATGTGGGTCGTCATCCGGCACCGATTCTTCGAGAGTCGGCGTTGTTGGCCTTCGCACAGCCGCTAGCACAGCGGAAGAAGCCAAAGCTGGTTGCTGCCCGAGAACACGCATTCTTCTTCGCGCAAGCTCAGCGTAGTAAAAGTTGCAATACGACTCCGAAATAGCATGGTAATAAGCGTAGGCAGCGGCAGCGTTCGACTCTTCCGTCTCATAGATCCGTGCACGCCAGTAGAGAGCCGCTGGAACTTCGATCCCGGCCGGATAACGCAGGATCTGTTCGTCCATCAGGCCCGCCGCCTCGGTTAATCTCCGCATGCGGTAGGTTACCCAGGTCCAACGCCAGTGTGCTGATGGAGCATACGTGCTGGTTGGAAACATCCTCGTCAATTGCGAGTAACGTTCAGCAGCACGGTTCGACTCATGTTTGAGCAAATACATGTTCCCGCCCGAATACAGCGCCTCCTCGAGCCATCGGCTGGCTGGAAATCGGGTAAGCATATCGGTCACAATCCTGTCATGAGCGGCCGTATTGCCCTCATTTCGCGATAGCTCCGAAAGCAGGTAAAGCTTCAACGCAGCGCTGTCATCGCCCGTGTCCGGCAGCTTCTCCACCTCGTGACGACTAAGACGTTTCAGCTTCAAGTCGCAAACAGCGGCGTAGATCGCCAGAGCGTCACGATCAGCTGGTGTCAGCGAAGACGAGTTTCGAGCAATTGCATGGTACAGATCGCTTGCCTCTCCATACCGCTTCGCGTTGAACATCTGATCGGCCTGCACCTTGAGCTCTGCAAGCGAGAAATCCATCGACATGGCCTGCATCTGCTGACGGGACTGCACCGCCTCATTGCTCAAGGGTTGCTTCAGCAAGAGCTTCCGGTACAGGGTTGCCGCCTGACTTGTATCGCCTGCGACCTGGTACGCGCGCGCCAGGGTAAATAAATAGTCGGCATGGGTCGATATCGGCGCACCCTGCAGCGGCTCTAGTGCTCTGACAGCACCTTGACCATCATTTTGCTGAAGATGGAGGTTCGCGAGCAGAAGAGGAGCGTTCTGTATAAAAATACTGTCGGGATACTTGGCCTCGAAGTTCTCCAGGAGAGAGTAGGCTTCGGTACCGCGATTCGCTCGATAAGCAGCCTGGGCATCCAGAAAATCCGCGTAGTCGTCGAGCACTTCACCACTGCTGTTTGCTTGCCGGAAGGCCGCAATTGCCTCCCCGTAGCGCCGGTCCAGTGCAGCCGCGTGCCCAAGTGCAAGGTAAGCCGCCGCGGCCGCCTCACCCGTATGCTGCCGAGCGTACGCTTCAACGCCCTGATACGCCGCCGGCGATCGTGTGGCCGCCAGCTGCTGCGCCATCGGCCGAAGCTGCTCTGAGGCAACAAACGCGCTTCGGATTTTCAGATTCTTCTGCGCCTCCGCTCTGGAAGTTACAGCCGAGTGCCTCCCTGCCCTCGCGCTCTTGCTACCATTCCGGCGTCTCGAGCCTTTGGTCGATGATGCAGAGTGGGCAGATCGAGACTTGGTCGATCCCGGGATGCTCTGCGTTCCCGCCTTCTTCCCCGTGGCTTTCTTCGTATTCGGAGTTGCATGGTGAGCTGGGGGCTTGCGGAAAGCCTGCAACTCCGTAGAAAAGCCGAGCGCCATCAGGCAGACAACGAGCATCATTAGCGCCCATCGCCCTGGAATCGAGACGAGAGCCTTTTGTCCAGACACGCTCATACCTTCAGAATATGCTGGCACATCGTTGTCGGACCTCTCGGCTCCGTCTCTGAACCATTCGGGATACGTCCAAGCTGCGAATCGCTTCTCACCATTCCGCAACGTCAAACTCATATTGCTTCGAGGTTGCACGTCGCCGCCCTTCTTTTCTCCAGGCTGATGACGGGGTACTATGAATCTGGCAGCCGGATTAGGAAGACGGCTCATACACCTACAATCTCGCACTGTTTCGCTCATGTCCACCATCCAATCGCCAGTTACGGAAGAGATCCACCCCGATGTCGCGCTCGTCACCAGAGCGAGGAATGGGGACAGTGCCGCCTTTGAACAACTGGTCCGCCAATATCAGCGGCAAGTGTTCCGCGTCGCCCAGCACATCACGCAAAATCGCGAGGACGCTGAGGACATCACGCAGGATGCTTTTCTCAAAGCTTACGAGAAGTTGGAACAGTTTCAGGGCAATTCAAAGTTTTCCACTTGGCTGATTCGGATCGCCGTGAATGAGAGCCTCATGCGCTTGCGCAAACGAAAAACGAGTAAGACAGTGTCGATGGATCAGGACGTGCAAACAGAAGAAGGATCCATCCCACGCGACTTTGCAGAGTGGAGGCCAAACCCGGAGCAGATTTTCGGCCAGTCGGAGTTGGGTGAGATCCTCCGGAAGACGATCCAGGGACTTCCACCAGGGTTCCGTTCCGTCTTTACGTTGCGCGACATCGAAAATCTCTCGACCGAAGAGACAGCTGACGCTCTCGGATTAAGCGTGCCGGCCGTCAAGTCTCGTCTGCTCCGTGCCCGCTTGCAACTGAGAGAACGGCTCAGCCGCTACTTTCGTCAGCACAAAGAGGAGGGTCAGACCGTATGACCTGTACCGATTTCCTCGGCAAACTTACCGACTACTTCGACGGTCAGATCAGCCCGGAGTTGCTCGAGGAGGTCCGGGCGCACTCGGCCTCATGTAGCCACTGTGAAGTGGTCCTGGATACAACTCGGCAGACCATCGAGGTCTACCGCGACAACGAACTTTACGAGCTGTCGACAGAGTTCCAGGAACGACTTCATACCGCAATTATGGCTAAGTGCCAGTCTCGCGAGAAACGTTGACTCGGTTTAAAAGTAATAATGGTATCTACAAATCTGACGTAAAATGACCGTCGGCGCTCGGAACTCTTTGCACTTCGTCTGCCTGCAGAACAGAAGAAGCATTCCGGATCTCCCTAGGCCATTGTTGATTGCCTGAACGCCGACTCGAGCTTTCCCTTACGGCTCACGGTCTTTCACACTCTTTCAAACGTCTGATCGCCTATTAGCAACTATCCCTTCCGGGGTGAAGTATGTGGATTGTCCGACTGGCGCTTCGACGCCCGTATACCTTTGTTGTCGTCTCAATCCTCATCTTCCTGCTGGGCATTGGCTCGGCGATTGTCGCTCCAAAAGATATCTTTCCGTACATCGACATACCAGTCGTTACGATCGTTTGGACCTACAGCGGCCTTCCCCCAAACGAGATGGAGGGCCGCATTGTTACGGTCTGCGAGCGCGCTCTGACTACAACAGTCAATGACATCGAGCACAGCGAGTCGGAATCCTATCAGGGAGTCTCGGTAATCCGCGTCTACTTCCAACCCACCGTAAAGGTTGAACTCGCCGTCTCGCAGATCACGGCCATCGTCCAGACCATCCTGCGCGTACTTCCTCCCGGCACGTTCCCGCCAAACATTCTCAAGTACGACGCCTCCAGCGTTCCAATCGTTCAGCTCGCTCTTGGCGGGCAAGGTCTCAGCGAAGAAGATCTCTATGATCTTGGTCTCAGCTTCATCCGTCCTCGTCTGGCTACAGTCCGGGGCGCCTCCATCCCGCTGCCTTATGGCGGCAAGGTTCGCCAGATCATGGTGGACACTGATCCGAACCTGCTCTACGCCAAGCACCTTTCTGCGACCGATGTCTCGACCGCAATCACTCAGCAGAATCTGATTCTTCCCGCTGGAACAGCTCGCCTTGGGGACCGCGAGTTTGTCGTGAAGTTGAACAGCAGCCCATCCGAAGTCTCCGCTCTCAACGACCTTCCGATTCGCGCCTCGAACGGTGCGCTGGTCTATGTCAAAGATGTAGCCCAGGTCCGCGAAGGTTACGCCGTCCAAACCAACATTGTGCGGCAGGATGGGAAACGCTCTGCGCTCCTCACGGTGCTCAAAAATGGAAAGACCTCGACCCTCGACATCGTCTCCCAGGTCAAGTCCTCCCTTCCTCGTGTGAAAGCCGGTCTCCCCCAAAATCTCAGCATCACTCCTCTCTTCGACCAGTCCGTTTTTGTCCGCAACTCCATCTTCGAAGTCGTTCGTGAAGCCTCCATCGCTGCCCTGCTCACGGGTTTGATGATTCTGCTATTCCTTGGCAGCTGGCGCAGCACGCTCATCGTCTGCACCTCCATTCCCCTGTCGATCGCTACATCGCTCGTCATCCTCACCGCGCTCGGCGAGACCATCAACGTGATGACACTCGGCGGTTTGGCACTAGCCGTCGGAATTCTCGTCGACGACGCCACCGTCGAAATTGAGAACACCCATCGCAATATGGCGGAACGCAAGTCGCTCGTCCGCGCCATCCTAGATAGCGCCCAACAGGTAGCCGCTCCTGCTTTCGTCTCCACGCTTTCCATCTGCATCGTATTCATCCCGGTAGTGCTTCTCACCGGAGCCGCGAAGTACCTCTTCACACCTCTGGCCATGGCAGTGGCCTTCGCCATGATGGCGTCTTACTTCCTCTCACGGACCCTTGTCCCAACGATGATGCACTTCCTCCTCCCTTCGGAGCTTCACCTCTACCAAGAGGAGTCCGCCTCAAAGCAGGAAGAGAAGACAAACTGGGTCTGGCGCTGGCACAAACGCTTCGATCACCAGTTCGAGCGCTTTCGCCACGGCTACAAAGACACGCTCGAGTGGTGCCTCAACAACGCTGCGCTCACGCTTACCCTCTTCGCCATCTTCGTCGGCCTCTCATTGCCTATCACCTTCCTCATCGGCCAGGATTTCTTTCCCTACGTCGACTCCGGGCAAATGCGCCTGCACGTGAACCCGCCTGAGGGCCTGCGGATCGAAGACTCGGAACAATACTTCGCCGCTGTCGAGAAAGAGATTCGTCGCCTGATCCCCGCCGAGGAGACTCAACTCATCCTCGACAACATCGGTCTCCCCAGCGGCGGTATCAACCTCGCCTTCTCGAACAGCTCCACCATCTCCAACAGCGACGGCGAGATCCTGATTGCGCTCAAGCCCGGCAAACGCAATACAGAAAAGTACATGCGCCTGCTGCGCGCAAACCTCCCCCAGAAATTTCCTGACGGCACCTTTTTCTTCACTCCTGCGAACATCACGAACCAGATTCTCGACTTCGGTCTTCCCGCGCCGATCGATCTTCAGGTCGTTGGCAGGGGCAAAAACAACTACGCCATCGCGCAAGACTTGATGAAACAAATTGCGGCGATCCCGGGAGCCGTCGACGTACATCTCCATCAGCAGGTCACCTACCCCACGATGCAGGTCAACGTCGACCGCAGCAAAGCGCGGCAGGTTGGTCTCACCCAGCAGGACGTAGCGCAAAGCATGCTGATCTCGCTCACCGGAACAGGCCAGACAGCGCCGAACGAGTGGCTCAACCCGGTTAACGGAGTCAACTACCAGGTCGTCGTACAAACGCCCACATACCGCGTCAGCACGCTCCAGGACCTCGCCCGGACCCCCGTAACCTCACCGGCCGGCAACACCAGCCAGTTGCTCGGAAACCTCGTCAACTTCAAGCGTGACGCCTCTCCGATCATCATCGACCACTACAACATCCAGCCCGTCTTCGACGTCTATGCCGACGTTGACCAGCGTGATCTCGGCGGAGTCGCCTCCGAGATCCGCAAAATTATGAGCGACGCCGAACGCAACCTCCCCGTCGGCACCACGCTCGAGTTGCGTGGTGAAGTCAAAACTATGCGCGACTCCTTCATTCGTCTTGGTATCGGCATCGTCTTCGCTCTACTTCTGGTCTACCTCCTGATGGCGGTCAACTTCCAAAGCTGGCTTGATCCACTCATCATCCTCATGGCCATCCCCGGAGCCTTCTGCGGAATTCTCTGGATGCTCTTCGCGACGCAGACCACCTTCAACGTTCCGTCGCTCATGGGCGCAATCATGACCATCGGGGTTGCGACAGCGAACAGCATCCTGATGGTGGTCTTTGCCAATGACGAACGCATCGCCGGTAAGGACCGCTTCGAAGCTGCACTGAACGCCGGCTTCACGCGCCTGCGCCCCGTCTGCATGACGGCGCTCGCCATGACCATCGGCATGCTGCCCATGGCTCTCGCGCTCGGTGAGGGTGGCGAGCAGAATGCGCCTCTCGGCCGCGCCGTTATCGGCGGTCTGCTCGTTGCAACCATCGGCACTCTCTTCATCGTTCCCGTCATCTACTCCCTTCTCAAAAAGGACGCCCCCGTAGACTTCGACCGCGAGATCGATGAGGAGTACGCGGAAGGATCCGACGCGCCAAAGGAGCAGCACGCCTGATGTCAGAACAACAGAAGAGGTTAGGGGATGATCGCCGCGCGATCGGAGATGATTCCGAGCACGCACAGACCCCAGAAGATCACGGTATCGGACAGTCCTTCGTCGAGCACGAACGGGGCAATGTAGAGACCGTGGGCGACCAGTTTGCCCATCCCGAGAGCGTCGACCGCCATCGACTCGGAGAAAGCTTTGCCGATCCGAACTCGATGGATGACCAGAAGCTCGGGGAGTCCTTCGAAGAGACAAACTCCAGCGGCAAGAAGAAGCAGGATAAGCCAAAGCGCCCAAACCGCTCGAACAGCCGTCGCATCCTCTATTGGAGTCTGGCAGGCGTCGCTCTGCTTTTTCTGTTGATCTTCTTCGTCGGCTTTCTTCCTCGTCACGGTCGCAGCAAGGAGACCAACAAAAAGGCTGAGGAGCAGCGGGATCAGGTCCCCACTGTTGAAGCAGTCAAGGTGCAGCGCGCAAAGGACGCAGCTGGTCTGGTCGTACCCGGAACCACCACTCCACTAACTGAAGCATTCGTCTACGCTCGAGCAAACGGTTATCTCAAGAAGCGCTACGCGGATATCGGCGACCGAGTCAAAAAGGGCCAGCTACTCGCCCTGATCGATGCGCCCGATCTCGATCAGCAGGTCGATCAGGCACGCGAACAGCTTCGGCAGACAGAGGCTCAAAAGGCTCAGCAGGACACGCAGCTTGCGCTCACCCGCATCACCGTGGAACGCTGGCGCGTGCTTGTGCAAAAAGGCGTCTTCTCGCGCCAGGAGGGCGATCAACGGGAGGCCGATTACCAGGCCCAGGTCGCGAACGTCGCTGCGGCTGAACGCAACGTCGAAGCCTTTCGCGCGAACTTGCGGCGCGTCGTCGCTCTCCAATCTTATGAGCGCGTCACGTCGCCCTTCAACGGGGTAATTACCTCGCGAAACGTTGACGTCGGCGCACTGATCTCCGCCCAGGGATCCGCCGGCGGTTCGGGTCCATCGTCCCCCACATCGCAGACCGGCGGTCCTTCCAGCGCCGGAACGGCAAATTCCTCGGGCAGCAACGGCATCGCTCCAACTGCTGCCACTGAAACAAACTCCAACGGCGGTACTGGAGGAGCCCTATTTAGCGTCGCCCAGGTCGACCGCCTCCGCATCCTCATCTCAGTCCCTGAAGGCTACGCCTCCTCTGTCCGGACAGGCCAGAAGGCCACTGTTCACTTTCAGGAATTTCCTAAGGCCGAGTTCCACGGCGACGTCACCAGAACCGCCGCCTCAATCGACCAGAACACACGAACACTCCTGACCGAAGTTCAGGTCGAGAATCGCGACAGGCGTCTGCTCAGCGGCATGTATGCCGTCGTCACCTTTCATGCGATCGGGGGACCCGGTCCCCTCACCATCTCTGGTGACGCGATCGCTGTCCGCCAGGATCGAAATGTCGTTGCACTTCTCCGCGACGGCAAGGTCCATCTCCAACCGGTCGAGATCGGTCGAGACTTCGGTCCTGCAGTGGAGGTGCTCAGCGGTTTGCAGGAAGGGGATCTCATCGCGGCCGACTTCACCGACGATGTGAAGGAGAACGTCAAGGTGAATGCGAAGGAGTCGCAGACAGCAGGCGAGGCCTCTGCACCCAAAGCCGTCCCGAGCCAAAGCGCTCCTCCCGGAGGCTCGACCCAATACGGCAACCAGGCCGTCACCGAACAGAACATGCAGGGTCAGGCCGCGAAGCAGAGCGGGGGAGGACAGAAGAGCCAGGGTGGCGGTCAGCAAAAGTCCAGCGGGAGCAGAAAATGATGAGAACAAGCTCTCATCGCCTCCATACGCTGCGAAGCCTCTCCCTTCTACTTCTGTTGGAGTTCTCCCCCGCAGGTGCTCAGCAGCTATCCTCCAATCCCTCCGTCCCTCAGACTCTCCCACCAGTCATCCCGGACGCTCCTCCGATCTCCCACCATATCGAGACTCCCGCACGCGCCCTGAGCATCCCGAGCGTCCCCGATACAAAGATTCCAGACCGATTGCGGGTCTCCGGTCTGAACTCGCGCCTCTTCGGCCTCATCGGCCCCTACCGCGCACCCAAAGTGCCGGCCCTGTTCCCCGGCAGTGGTACCCGCCTCCATGCTCTCGTTCACGACGACAAGCTCTTCATCACCCTTCATGACGCGATTGCGCTCGCAATCGAAAATAACCTCGATGTCGAGATCGAGCGCTACAACCTGCAACTCTCCGACACCGACCTCCTTCGTGCCAAAGGCGGCGGTTCCCTGCGCGGCATCGACTACACCATCCAGGAGCCGCCAAACGGAGTCGGCGGTCCAGGAAGTCCCCTGCTCAACTCGACCGCAACCAACGTCAATCCAACAACGCCCGCGGTCACAGATCTGACCGCGCTCAACTCGACCGCGCAGCTCCAGACGAACCTCTCCACAAACGGCCAGGGCTTCACCTACGCCATCGGCCCGTCAGTTCCCCTCTTCGATTCCAACTTCATCGCCACAGCGGGCTACTTTCGTCGCTCCAATACTGTCTCGCTGCTCTCTACAGGTGCCACCGGTGCCGCAGGCACGGGATCAACAGGTGGCGGAGGCGCCATTGCGGCAGAACCTGAACCGCTCACCTACCTCGCTGCGAACTTCGCCTATCTCCAAGGCTTCAGCACTGGTGCGCAGCTCGAGGCAACCGTCAACAATGACTCGCAAGTCATCTACGCCACCCAGTCCGAGGTCGATCCCTTCTACGCTCCAAGCACCTCCGTCACCCTGACGCAGCCCTTGTTCCGCGGGCGCGGAC
>JAABVA010002687.1_pt1 | contig 17397 bp, 17 predicted proteins | sample 5560331 | NCBI WGS metagenome assembly JAABVA01 (sample SAMN12812661, study PRJNA571458) | rock metagenome | isolation source: Antarctica rocks | place: Antarctica: Victoria Land, Mt New Zealand sud | collected 2016-01-07 | reverse complement strand
CGACGGCACCCTCTATCAGCACCTCGGCGACACCCACTTCAACCGAGCCTCCCCCCGAACAGAAAGCAAAACGTCTCGTGCGCCAAATCGCCAAGCTGGGCTTCGACTGCACGATCATTCCACGCGCGGGGGACGAGGTTTCTGTTTAGGTCAACCCGGCTCTTGAGAGCGATGGTTTCGACAGCCCGAAGCAGCGCAAGGCCGACACCTTGCTGCCGTGCTTGTTCGTCCACGATCATGCGCTTTAGCTCCCCCGTGCCGTCATTCAGCTCGATCAGGGCGCAGCAGCCCACGGCAACCCCATCCAGCCGTGCGAAAAGGAAGTGAACTTCGGGCGCGCTCAGGGCCTCGACCCCAAGCGGACGGCGGCCCTCGACCGGGTAGAGCGATGCCGAGTAGGCGTCCGACTGCCGTAGGAAGTCCAGCACCTCAGCCTGTTGCGGCGCCTCGACGCCGACCACCAGCGCCATCATGCAGCCAGCCTGAAGCTACTGCGGTGCAGTGCCTGGCTGGTGCCCATGCTGCGATCGAAATGGTTGCTCATCGTGGCCGCCATGTCAAAGCCGCACGTAACCACTACAACGTTTATATGCAGCGCTGAGCCTTCCAGCACGTCGCATGCCCGTGCTAGGCGCCAGCACCGGGGAACATTGCATCACTCAAGCGTATTGCGCGAGGCCGTGGCCGAGAAACCAATTCTCTTTCGCACCCTCGACAAGGTTCACGAACGCATCCTCCGGTCGAATACCTGGGCTTTCACCGAGTAGCTCCGCAATCCGCCGGAACAGCGCTTTCTTCTGTTCCACGGTGCGGGTGTTCATCGCAGAAATCTGAATCAGCACGACATCGTCGCTTCGAGCGATGCCAAGATAGGACGTGCCGTAGCGGAAGTTCGTAGCGTCATGCTCCCTGATGGTCATGAACTGGTCGTCTTCGGGTACATTGAACGTTTCACGCATTGCACGGTAAAGGCCATCGAAGATCGCTTGCCGGTAGGCCTCCGGCTTTCCGGGGCGCAGTGAGATGTGGGTGAGCGGCATCAGAGTATCCTTTTCATTCCGTGCCAAACTTGCAGTCTTTGACGGCCTCACCGTGACCCGAATGTAATCTGACGGTCCATCTCCCGTTCAACCGAGTCTGTGAAACGGCCGCCAGACCGGGCGAGGATGTCGGCGAGCTCTCGGTCGAGCTGCCGCGCACGATGCCTTTCTATCGCACCGGCGATCCTACGCAGCATGCCAGGCTTCCTGACAGTCGTCCCGCAAGCTGCGAATGCCTCGTGTTTAGATGAGGCGTGAAAGGCTCGATATCGCATCGCGCTGCCCATAGGCTGGCTCCTCATGCCTGAGACGTTAAATTTTCTCAACAACCCTTGTCCTATCTCAGCAGAATTGGCTTGCAGGCGCCTGCCTGACAAACGATGTTGCCTCATGCGACAGGTGAGGAAAGCTCGTGCATAGGCCGATGCCACCGCTCAACGCCCTGCGCGCTTTCGAGGCGGCGGCGCGGTGCCTCAGCATGACCAAGGCAGCCCAGGAGCTGCACGTTACGGCAGGGGCGTTGAGCCACCAGATACGCGGACTAGAGGACGCGCTCGGCCTCAAGCTGTTCCAACGAGGGGTCCGATCAATCGCGCTCACGGCGGCGGGCAGGCAGCTCTACCCTGCCCTGCGGGTCGGCTTCACCCACATCCGGGACGCTATCAACGACTTGGCCAGTGCGGGCGACGCACGTATCCTCGTGGTGAGTACGTCACCAGGGTTCACCGCGAAGTGGCTCGCGCCGAGGCTGTACAGCTTTTCCGGTGCATACCCCGACATTGATGCCCGTGTTTCCTCGACTTTCAGTAATGCCGACTTCATGACAGACGGCGTTGATGTTGCGCTGCGCAACCTATCCGTTGATGCCGTTGCCGACCCGGACCTGGTGATCGAAAAGCTGTTCGAGTTGCACCTTCTGCCCGTGTGCAGCCCTAAGCTGGTCGAGGCGTATGGACCGTTCGCTACACCGGCAGCACTCGCCAGCGTGCCTCTGCTCCATGACGACTCGCTTGCCAACCGTGCCGAGGTTCCCGATTGGGGGGACTGGTTCAAGGCAGCCGGGGTAAGCGGTGCCGAAACCAGTCACGGCCTTCGGTTCAGCAACGCCGATCACGCGATTGATGCCACCCTGGGAGGCGCAGGAGTGCTGCTGGCGCTCGACATCCTCGCTTACGACGCGCTACGCACCGGCCAACTCGTGGTGGCCTCTCCGCCTGCCTTTCAGTCCGGACGCGCCTACTACTTGGTCTATCCAAAGGACAGGCAGGACCGCTCGACCGTGCAGGATTTTCGCACTTGGATCAGGCAAGAGGTATCGGCGCTCGACTGGAACATCTGCTTGCGTCCGTTTTGACGCCGACGGTGCGCTATCTGACCGTGTGACCGCCAAGCTGTGCAGACCGGCCATCTGACGCCGCAGCACGTTGATCGGCGGCCAAAGGCCAGGGGTGTCCGTCAAACGAACCCAAGCGGACAGTTGGTCGTCACAGCTACTCAATCACCAGTTCCGCATCCAGCGCGGCAGCTAGGTCGAAGAAGCGCCGCCGCACCTCCCGCGCATACGGGTTAGCCTGTTCAATGGCCTGAAAGGCTTCCGGGGCGTCGTGCCGCACCATGCCCACTCCTTGCATAAGCAGGTCGAAGCTCCGCGTCGTCATGCGCGCCGGCAGCGGCTCCATCTGGACCAGCACCTTGGCGATCAAGTGCGTCAGGCCCTGCACCATCGCCGCTTCTCGATCATGGGCGTCGGGCGTCGTCATGATGACCTGCAAGCCTAGTGCCCGCCGCAGGAAAGCGCCAACGCGGTGGCCATCTCCGCCCCGAACCGGGCACACCGCGATTTTCAGCCCCGCAATCCCCGTTCGGGCGCTTTGCGGCCCGAACAGCGGGTGCGTGGCAACGATCCTGGTATGCGCCGGCAGCCCACGCAACATGATGTCCGCGGGCACTACCTTGACCGACCCCACATCCAGCACGAGCGCGCCCGGTTGCAGGTGCGGCCCGATGGCTCGCACTGTGTCAGCCAGCCGGCTGACCGGCATAGCCAGCACCACGACCGGGCATCCCGCCACGTTGGCCAGGCTGTCCAGCACGACCCCTTCCATGCAACATCCGGACTTCAGGACAGGATCATGGGCGCACAATTGGAAGTGCGGCCACAGGTGCCGGGCCATCAAGCGCCCGAACGCGCCAAAGCCGATGATGCCCAGGGATGGGCGGGATGCTGGGATGCAGGTGCTGGACATGGCTTGGCCCTTTGCCGGGCTGCGGGCCAGCGGCGCCTTGCCTAGCTCAGCCGCTGACGAAGCAGCGGTTGAGGAACGATGAGCTTCCCTGCCGCTAGGAGAGCGGCGGGTAATAGAAGTCGGAGGCGGAGAAGCGCGTCGTCATACGTGGGATCAAAAGCTACAATCACTGGGACGTCAACTGCGGACCGCGGGGGGTCAGCCGCTGGCATCAAGCTGAGTTAGCCTGCGGCTCGGGACAGAGCCATGTGCTGTGCGGACAGATGACCTGTCCGTCAAGCCTGAACGGCCCAGAGACCGCTAAGCTGTGCAGAGCGGCCACGATCTTGCCGCCGCCCGTTTTTGGAAGTGGCGGTGCTGCATCGTGGGTGTTGCGACTCCATCCCTGGGGACACCGGTGACGAAATCAGGAAGTTACGAAAGCAGTTTGAGCTACGTGCACGATAGTTGAGAGTATTAAGAATACTTTGCTGAGATTGTCTGATTTTGCAATACGATATCAAGCTGATTTCTCGCCATAGTTTATGCGCCTGATTAGTCCGGTAATTTCGCCACCGGTGTCCGGACGTTTTGTGGGGTTTGTTCTGAGAGACCGCCGGTTTTGAATGGCGGGCGGCCTTGGTCTATGGTGCGGCCATATGGGCCACCAGCGCATCAATGAAGACCCGTACTTTGGCCGACAAGCTGCGGTGACTTGGGTAAAGGGCGTGGACCTCCACGCTGCCCGGTTCCAAATCGGCGAGCACCCGCACCAACTCGCCCCGAGCGATCGCGTTGCGTGCCATGAAGTCCGGAAGACGGCCGATGCCCGCGCCGCCTGCGAGCACCACCTGGGTCGGCGCGGGGTCAGGATGAGCCCCGACGTGGCCAGGGTGCCGATGCGGATCATGAGGTCGGCTTGTTCGGCCAGAACATCAACCTGCCGGTTGTCCACGTCCAGCGTGACCCGAACCTCGGGATAGCGCGCCAGGAACGCTGGCAGCATGGGCGCCAGCAGTGCGAGGGCGAAGGCATAAAGCGCATTCACCCGCAGGGTGCCGCGAGGCACGCCGGCGAAACTGCCAAGCGCCGTTTCTGCCTCGTCCACGTCGTTCAGAATGCGCAAGGCATGGGGGTGAAACAGGGCGCCGACATCGGTCAGGCGCAGGTGACGGGTGGACCTCTCCACCAGCACGGCGCCAACCGCGGCCTCTAGTCGCGCCAGCGATCGGCTGACCGAAGACTTGGGCGCCTTCAGCGCGCGCGCCGCGGCCGACACGCTCCGAAGGTCGGCGATACGGGCGAAGGCGCGCACATCGATCAGGTCGAGCATAGCAGTATCGTTCCAGAGCGGGAACGCGCTGTCTAGGATCGTGGGTCTAATCTCCCGTCGGGAACACGCCAGCTTATGGCCAGGCCGTCGCGTCCGACGCCAAGGAGAGGCTCATGTCTCAAACGGTCCTAGTCGCCGGAGCAACCGGAATGCTCGGCAGCCGCATCGCCCACCATCTGCTGGCCGAACCAGAAGCCAAGATCGGCCTCCTCGTCCGCCCTGGGACGTTGGAGGACCCGGCCAAGAAGGGCCTGCTCTCGCTCCTGCTTGCCAGGGGTGCCGAGATCATCCAGGGCGACCTTGCCGACCACGCCAGCCTCGACCGGGCAACCATGGGCGTCCAGGTCATCATTTCTGCCGTCCAGGGCGGCCCGGATATCATCCACAACGGCCAGCTTGCACTGCTCGAAGCGGCCAAGAGGAACGGCGTGCGCCGCATCTTGCCGTCGGACTTCGCGCTCGACCTGTTCGAGACCCCGGACGGCGAGCACCCGCCGTATGACCTGCGCCGGGCGGCGGACAAGGCGATCGCGGCCAGCGGGCTGGAACACCTGCATGTCCTGAACGGTGTTTTCATGGATGTGTTCCTCAGCCCGACGTCCATGTTCGACCGGCAGCATGCGACGGCCCGCCTCTGGGGTAGCGGTCATGAGCGGTTCGGCGCCACGAGCGTTGACGACACCGCGCGTTATGCGGCCCGGGCTGCGCTCGACCGCAGCCTGCCAAGCGGCAAGTTTGCCGTCGCCGGCCAGGTGCTGTCGTTCGAAGACGCGACGTTAGCGTTCGAGCAGGCCACCGGCCGGACCTTCAAACGCGAACGCCTCGGCTCGGTCGCCAATTTGCGGGCGTTCATCGCCGGCAAGCGCGCCAGCAACCTGATAGCGGCGACCATCGGCACCTACGTGCTCTACATGCTGACCGACGTGGCGGCGCTTCGCGATCTGCAGAACGACCGCTACCCCGACATCCACCCACACAGCTTTGCCGAGTTCCTCCAGCACGCCCTCGTTCCCGCCGGGGCGGGCCGCGCGTGAGCACGATGCTTCCACGAGAACAAGGACAGCACGCCATGGCTGATAGACTGCCGCTCATCACTGGGGCGACCGGCAACCAAGGGGGCGCGTCAGCGCGGGCCCTGCTCAAGCAGGGTGGCTGGAAGCTCCGCGCCCTGGTGCGCGACCCCACGTCGGACCGGGCGAAGACGTTGGCGACGCAAGGCGTCGAGCTGGCCAAGGGCGACCTGGGCAATGAGGCGTCGATCACGGCGGCGCTGCAGGGCGTTCACGGCGTCCACAGCGTGCAGACCCCGATGAAGATCGGTGCCGCGGGCGAGGAGCGGCAGGGCAAGCTGCTGGCGTCGGCCGCGGCCAAGGCCGGGGTCAAGCACTTTGTCTACTCGTCCGCCGGCGGCGCCGAACGGGACTCCGGTATCCCGCACTTCGAGAGCAAATGGCGGATCGAGCAGTATATCCAGGCGCTCGGGCTGCCGGCGACCATCCTGCGTCCCGTCGCATTCATGGACAACTTCGGGACTTTCGCGTTCCGCAACACCATGCTGTCCATGTGGAAGACCTACCTGCGAGACAGCCAGACGATGCAGTTGGTCGCCGTCAGCGACATCGGCTGGTTCGTAGCCCGCGCGTTTGCCGAGCCCGAACGTTACATCGGCAAGGCCATTGAACTCGGGGGCGACAGCGCCACCCGGCTTCAGGCCGTCCAGGTGCTCAAGAAGGCCGGCCGCACGCCGGCGCTTTCGTTCCATATTCCGAAGCCGCTGCTGCGCCGGATGCCGGAGGACTTCACCCTCATGATGGCCTGGATGGCGCGCGACGGCTTCAAAGCCGACGTCCCCGCCCTGCGCGCCATCCATCCCGACATGCAGACGTTTGAACAGTGGGCGATGGAACATTGACCTCAGCCGCCCACGGTCTGGTACACCTTGAGCAGTGATCGCGGCGTTGTCAGGTTGTGGGTCGAGGTGCCGTTGAGGGCTGACAGCTGATCAGGTTCTCACGCTGCGGATGCGACGCCGGCCATCTCGCGCCAAGTGCGGAAGGCGCGGACGCGTGCGGCGCGGTGCTAGTCGGCGGTCAGGCAGTGGCGGCGGAGCTGGAAGTGGTTGTGGATGCAGCTATGGAAGGAGAGGAAGCGCTGAGCGTGGCGGGCTGACTTGAACCGCTGCATCTGCCGCTCTCGCCGCCGCGTCGGCTGGTGCGACACCTCGGCCCGGTTGTTAAGATAGTGGCTTTGCCGGTGCTCGACACCGGGCAAGATCTCACGCTTCGCCGCCGCGTAACTCCTGAGCTTGTCGGTGACGATCACCCGCGGGACGTATTGCAAGCCGCGCGGCAGCTTGCGGAGCAACCGCTTGGCTGCTTTGGCATTGCGCCGGCTCTGGACGAGGATGTCGAGCACGACCCCGTTCTGGTCTACTGCGCGCCAGAGACAGTGCAGCTTGGGGACTGTTGTCGCAAGATTGGGGGTCGTAACGTTGTCTGGGGATTTCTCCGATTTGGGCTTGATCCAAACAGAAGCGAGGCTGGTGCTGACCGGTATCCGACACGACACAGTCTCCGCCCATGCCAAGGACTACGCCGCTCAGCGCCCAAAAACATTACGACCCCCGATCTTGCGGCGGTCCCGCCACCTACAATGCAACGCATTGAGATCACATGCTTTCCAGATCGGCACTTTTGGCATGCAGGTTACGACAAGGCCGACCTGGTCAACCGGTGCGTGGTCATGACCGGCTCAGGCTTCGGGTGATTTCCCAATCCGGCACGGGGAGTGCGACCTCCGCCGCGGCGCTCGGCGCAGCGGGCGATCCAGGGCATTCCCAGAACCCAACCGCTTCGCATTTGAGCCCGTCCCAGCCGCACACCCGGCATGGCGCCGTCACGTATGGACCGGACTTCTGGTGGAGGCGCGTGCTCATTACGGTCTGCAAATGGCACGTCCGAGGCCGGCAGCAATAGGCGACCGCTCGGCCACGATGGCGATTGTGACTTCCGTGCCGAAGTCCATCACGCCGCCACCATTCTCGGTCAGTGTATCAGCCCCTGCATTCCATGCCCCTTCCACCATGGGCCTTGCCTGCGGCGTCCAGCCTGCGCCCGACGCAGTAGAAGCCCTCGGTTGGGCCCTGATGTCGGCCAATCGATGCGCACTGCGATCAGCCCCGTCGCGCCGTCCTTGTCGGTGTCAAACGCGGCGGACTGGCAGCATCGTTGGTCCAGGAGATCCAGGCCGGCACGCGTTGAAGGGCGAGCAGCCTGGTAACGGGGCTTCGCTGACGTCTGTAATGATCAGCGCACGCCAAAGTTCGCCTGTGCCGTCGGGGCGAGCGGGATGTCGTGCGCATATCTCACAAGGTCGGCAAGGGCGAAGCGGCCATCAGGGGCTGCACCGAACGTGTTTGCGCGCGGAATGCGGTCGGCGATCGCGGGCGGGACCACGCCCACACCCTGGCCAAGGATCGAGTCCGGGTCCTCCTTCATCAATTTGAAGAACACCTCGCCCACGATGCGGCTGCCGAGGGGGGCCGAGCGTGCGGCCGCCGTTGGTGCGGTTCGGGTTCAGCGCGGTGTCGGACTTGCCCAGAGGATTGGCGTCATCGGCCTTCAGGCCCAACACTTCCGCCTCCTTCAGGATGTAGTACCAGAGCGGGGTGTCGCTGCCGAATTTGGCCGTCAGCGCCGCGTCGACCTGACGGGTGAACACCGGCGGGTGTCCGTCCTGGATGGCAGTGTTCGTCACGCTAAGCGTGTTGAGGATGTTATGGTCGTTGATGCCGAGATGGCGGGCCAGCGTTTGGCCCGACGGCAAGCCGCGGCCAAGATGGCGGCCGCGCAACAGGTTACGCTGCGCCAGGTTGTGGGGCGGCTTGCCATCTTCCGGCACATCAATGGGCATACCGGCAAGGCCCACAGATGGCGCGGGCGGCGGCACGACCTTCCCGGCGAGGCCGGTATCCAGCGCCATAGAGAACTGGGTGATCGCAGTTCCGTCCACTGGATCGTTGCCGTCAAACTCCAAAAAGCGCTTCCAACGGATTGTCCGATCCTTCGGCCGCGGCCGGAAGCCGCGCAGATCGGTGGCGGGATCGTCGGTGAACACCTTCAACTCCCCTTTGCCCCCCGTGGCGTTCACCACCTCATTCATCGCGTAGTTGAAGCGGATCATGCTGTGGCCCATGCGGAAGGCCGCGACCGAGAACTCCAGCGGCATGAACACGCCTTTCGGCGTGTGGAAGAACTGCGGGCCGTGTGCCAGGAGGTGGTCGAACACGTCGGGCAGCATAATGCGGCGCAGATAATCGAACAGCACGATGTGCTGATAACGCCAACGGACGATCTGGTTGGCGATGTCGAACAGCCGGTCCGGATCGACCGCAGGTGTCCGCTGCCTCAGTTCGTCCACCACCTTGTTGTGGAACAGCAGGAATGACAGGTGGATCTGCGAAACGATCAGGTTCTCGTCATTGCGCTTGTCGCCGATCACCGCGAGCTTGTCGCCCACATGTGACGGCGCATTGATGCGCAGCAGGTCGGGGTTCCCGTCCGGGTCCGCGCCGAGACGGAAGTTGTTGCCGTCATACATGTAAGGCTGGTCGTGCGGCCCGTGCCCATACAGCGAGTCGAGATCGAAGCGCGGGGTGCGAAAGTTCAGAAAGTCGTTCAGCTTGTTCGGCCCGCCAAGCACCGACAATGGATCGAACGTCAGATCGTGGTCCACGAACTGGCCGAAATAGGTGTAACCCGACGGGATCCGGTGATTGTTGACGGGATCGGCGTCGTCCGGCTCGCCGCCTTCCATCACAATCGCGCCCAGCGCCATTAGGTCGTCATCGACGGCCCGGTTGGGCGGCAGATGCTCCACCATGAAATCAAAGCGGTCAGTGAATTCGACCGAATGATTCGGCCGCGTGATGACCGTGCCGCCATGTGCGGCGTTGGCGCGGTTCCATTCCTTGCCGGGTGGGGCTAAGTCGGACATTACGGCAGTTCCTTCCTGGTTAACGAGATTTGCACTACTTGCTGGTCTGCTATGCTGGTCCAGCCCTAGGCACGGCTAGGTTGCAGTAATCATCGGCAGCAGCGGCATCTTGCGACTATCATTATTAAACTAATAGCCATTCACAGGCTGACTTCCGTACGTTGCGTCATAAGCACGTGCAGACGTAATTACGTTACCTGAAGATTGAACGTCCTTTATGCCGAACGACAGGTCATGGCCGCCTGCTTTCAGAGCGGCATCGACCCGCTTCGGGATAGCGACGCGCCCCAGGAAAATGCCTTTTGGCGAAACTTCGACCGTGTTTTCGGTATCGAGTGCCGCCACTCCGGCCGCATCTTTTCGATTGTAAGCAGCTTCCCATTTCTTCGCTAACTCGGCGATGAGTTGCTGGTCCTTGCTGGAGGCTTTGCTTGACTGCATCAGAGCCGGCGTCACCACTCCGATCAGCATGCCAAATATCGCTGCAATCACATGCAGTTTCATTTGTTCCTCCCGTAGTGCCAGGCCGCGCTTTAGCCAGCGTTTTAGTCGGTCGGGTCGTTCCGCCAAAGCTCAGTGCAATTAGTGTCGGGCTGCAACAGAAAATCTCTCGCGTTGTCCGGCGCGTCACGATCCTTGGCGGACGTTGCACATACAACAGACGGCGCCGGGCATGGAGCGGGGTCATCCTCAAGTCCGACCCCGCTTCCAGTCCTCGAGGTGCTTAGCTCGCAGGCCGTACCGTGCTGGCAGTCAGCGAGCGCGCCTTCTGCGTCGAGACACGACCCGGCAGCGAGTTGGCCGTCTGCACGGGGGCTTCGCTGCCAAAGGCCGGCTGAAGCTGCACCAGGCTGGACGGCTGGGCGGTGTAGCCCGTCAGTTCGGGATAGGCGGCCGACCCGGCGTCGGCAACGAAGGCGCGACCGCGGCTGATCTGGTGATCGCCCTGGACGGCGAAGGGGTCGCTGTTGCCCTCGCCCGCGAAAGCGTAACTAGCCGATAGGGCCAGAGCGACAGCGGCGACGGCGAGAATGTTCTTCGTGCTCATGATGGCGCTCCTGGGCTCCCCGGCGCTCCAGGACCCCGTGTCCCGATGGCCGCCGCGATGACCTTGACCCAAGACCGACGGCCTCCATGGAGAGAGCGCTGTGCGCGAGATCACACGCCAGAGACCCGTTTACGAATGGCGGCATCTAACGCTGGTCGTCGACACTGATCGGCTGTCGTCTGCGCTACAAGGTCACTTCAGAGACGAGGCCCCCCCTGACATGCGCGAGGGTAGTGGGTCAGTTTGGGCGAGACCCTCGAAGCCGTCATTGCGAGCCGGCTTCGGCGCGGCAATCCAGGGCCACAAGGGCCAATACTGGGTGTGGCACCCTGGATTGCCACGTCGCAAGGGCTCCTCGCAATGACAAGGCTTGGTTGCAGATCTTGGTCAGGTGCAAACTGACCCACTACCTGCGCGAGGGTATTCTTGCCCTCGCCGTGGAAAGCGGATTGTCGCGCTGGCTACCTGAACCCGGCACAGCACAAAGTTCCATCACCATGGTGGTCAGCGCTTTTCGCGCAGTTTCTTGGCACCCAGCTCGCCGAGGGTGGAAATGGCCGATGACGACGCGGGCAACAACACGTCTAGGCTGCCGCAGCGTCTCCATTCGCCTTCTCCTTCGGACTGGGGCCCGACCCCTTTAAGCGAACGACGGTCTGCAGCACATCGAACCAGAACGGCGCACCGAACAACGATGCCATGGCCGTGACGAACCAGCCGGCCAGGATCATCCCGAACTTGCCGCTGGACCAGATCTGGCTCCACTTTGTCGGATCTTTCTCGTCTCGCACCTCGAGCACATGACCACTCGGCCACCCGACCGGCAGGTTTGCCTCCAGCACGTCCAGAACAGCTTGCGCGGCGATCGCCTCCGCACTCCCTTGTGGCACCCCGTGGCTCGCAAGATCCGCCGCGGCCGGAGTGGGGCCGGCGCCCTCGGGAAGCATGAGCCGAGCGGAGATCGTTGGCTGCTCCCACAAGGCCCGCCCGATCCGGATGCTGTCCACGTTGATCAGCATAGAAATGATCAGGGCGATGACGAATGTTGCCAACTGCGTCCATCGCTTAAAGGCGCCGCTCACCCGATCCATCGCGGTGTCAAACCAGTCACTGATCTCGGCCCTAATCTGGGACAGGTCGCCCCTGCTGCGCTGCACGATGCCGTCTAAAAGCGCTTTGATCTGCGGGTCCTTGATGTCCGCAATCGCGGCCTGCATCGCCGCGACCGCGGCTGGGCCCGGAGCTGCCGCACCCACGCTGGCGGCTGATAGCCCTGTGACGTCCAGCAAGGCGTTGGCGAATTGCTTGGGATCGATATAGGCCGGCGGCCGTGTCTTGGCATCCTGCACGGAACCGCCGGCTCCACGCGGGTTGATCGAGGCATGCCGGTAGAGTGCCAACGCAAGGGCATTGAACCCAGGATCGTTCACGAGCTGCTTCACCCCGGCAAGCAGGGACTTCGAGCGCAATTTGAAAGCCGAGTTGATCGCCTCGACAATCGCACTTGTGACCAGGCTCACGGCGAGGAAGCCAAATGCTAGCCCGATAACGACGTCAAGGATCGTGCTGTTGAGCATGTCATCCCCCAATCAAGCATCGGCCGGATTTGATCGATCAGAAGCCGTTGGTTACGGTCAATGGAAGGGCACATTGACTCGGGAAAAGCCAAGTCGGATCATGCACCTTGGCGGCGAGTTCCTCCTCACCGTCCTGGTTCAGGGTCGCCTGGTAAGCACGAGTGCTGGCTGACCAGCGGCTTTTCACGTATTTCAGGATCGCGGCAATCTCGCTGTGGCCGAGCAGCTCCGCGAACGCCGGCATGCCCGGTGTGCCGCTCGGCGGGGCCGGGTCTCCCATTCCTTCGGCTATAATAGCGGCAAGCTCGGCGTCGGAGTGCCGCCATGCGTGCCCAGTCACACCAAGGGGCGGCGCTGGCGGAGGAAGCGTGGCGGTGGGCTGTGTCGGCTTCGCCAAACCCTCAAATAGGGCGCCGTGGCAGCTCGCGCACTCGGACGCATAAAGCTCGGCTCCTCGATAGACCGCGACGTCGGCCCCTCGCGGCTTTGGCCAGGCAACGCCGGCCCCGACCAGACCGAAGCCGCCGGCCAGAGCCGCAACGGCGACGGCGACGCTGAAAGCCGGGCCCAGCTCGAACCGCGTCGGCGTCCGGTCTGCCTTCGACGGGAACACCATCTCAATGGCCTGCGGGTCTTTCATCGGACTAAAGCTGCACGTGCGTCGGCGGTGTCAACGCAGCGTGCCTGTACGCACCGGCCCCATTCCGAAACTCAGCATGCTGCAGGCCGTAGTAGGTGCCAAAAAGGATGCAGAGCGCAGTCGCAATTGAGAGCCCTGCTTTGCCCGCCTCGGCCAACAGGCCACGCCGGGCATCGTGCAGCCATCCGTGCAACGACGTCGGCCCGTGCAAGAACATAGCGATCAGGCATGCGATCGTCGGCAGGTGCCCGATGGCATCGAGCTTGCCGAAGTCCAGGATGGCCGACAGGAAAATCAGGCCGAGCCCGACAATGCCAAGCCGCAGCAGCCCGAGCCCGGTCAGGATGTAGAAGGCCAGCGCAAACTCGACGAACCCTGCCACCAACATGAAGTCCGCGGGCAGGATGCCGAGGGTCAAATAGGGGTGCGCTTCAAGCAGAGGAAATGTCCATTGCGGGTAGGCCCACTTCTCGACCGAGACCCACATCAGGCTGCCGCAGACCGTCGCATACAGGATCGGCATGCGCAGCGAACGCAGCCGCTCCGAGGCAGTTGACGTCAGGGCCATGTAGGCCGCGATGCCGAGGAACATCGGGTAGTCGGACAGGTGAAACACCCCATACAGCGCGATCCCGTAGACATAAAGCACCACGATCCCGAGCCCGCCAAGAATGCAGGTGCGAGCCGAGACCATGCTGATCGCGATGCCGAATTGGAGCCAGGCGGGCCAATTCGCCTCGGTGTGCAGTTCTGGTGTCAGGATGATCCCACCCATCGTGAACAGCGCCATGAAGAAGGCGCCGACCCCCGCCCGCAACACTCGTTCTTCGGCCTCCTCGCGCCGCTCCAGCCCGGTGATCCCGGAACGCGCTACAAGCCGGTCAAGCAGAAAGCCGCCAAATATCAGCAACGCAAAGCCGGTGAGCACCAGAAGAAAGTGCGTCGTCATGACGCCTCGGATAGGGACCGGAGCCTCGGCGACGTCGTAGGGCGCAAACCATTTGACATGGGCCCAGGCCGGCGCCGGCAGGAGCCCGGCCACTGCCGCCAGGCCGGCTGCGCCGTGCAACAGGATCGGAACCGGCGGACTGCAGGCACGGCACAGTTTAGCAAGGTGGGCTAGATTGCCCGACCGACCGTTGTGCGGCGTCCGGCTGCACGGCAGCGCTGATGCATGTTTGCGAGCGTGTCTTGGCGGCTCACCCGCGAACTCCAGAACATGCATGGCTGTAACTCCTTCGGACTCTGCTCATCACGGTGTGCCGTCCGCTCCACACGGAGGCCGGACCCACCTGGAGGAAGCTCCTAGTTTCTGAACTCAGGTGAGCGAGGCGATCACCAGCAACATGGCGAGGGCTTACGCTGTCCCCCGCCAGGCAAGCTCGCTTGGACGATCGGTGACAAAGGCTTTGCAGGACGCTTGTTCAAGTTTCCCTCGTCGGTTTGGTGCAGAAGCCTCATACCTGCTGCGCCGAGTATCGGGAGGCGTTCTCGATTCGACTGTGTCGGTCGTCACACTCCGGCATCGTCCTGGGTATGGTTCGAACGCGGCCGGCGTTGTTGCATGGATCAGCGAGGTGGACGCGTTGACCCCAATCCCCGTCTACGTTTAGGCGATGCGGACGGAGTTCGGACGTCCCAGCTCCAGCATGCGGTTGAGGACGTGAACAGCGACCTCCACCTCGGTCGCCCGGCGCTCGTCCGTATGCGAGCGCAACCCGTCGCCGATCACCTGCTTGAAGCGCGACTGGCCCGTTTCGGCCCTGGCGCGCTTGGTGTAGCCGGATGCTTTCTGCCAGGCCATGCGGCCGTGCGCAGCGATATGCTGGAGATGTCGGTCGCGCTGTGTGGGCGCGTTCTCGGCCGTGTGGCTCGACACGGCGTTCGCACGCGGCGGCACGATGATCGCCGCTTCGGGATGGCGAGCCGCGACGCTGGCGGTGACCTCCTCCTGGTCATACGCGCCATCGCCGGTGAAGGAGGCGAGCGGGCCCTCGACCTGGTCCAGCAAGACGCCCACTTGCGAGCCGTCGTCCACGTCCTTGGTGGTCAGCAGGGAGGCAACGATCTTTCCGGTGCCGGCGTCCATGCCGAGGTGCAGTTTACGCCAGGACCGACGCACCATGGTGCCGTGTCTCTCATGTAGCCACTCGCCCGCGCCACATAGCTTCAGGCCTGTGCTGTCCACCAGCAGGTGCACGGGTTCGCCGCTCGCACCGGTGCTGGCCCTAGGATGCGGCACCTCCAACGTCTCCGCCCGGCGGCTCAGGGTAGAGTGGTCAGGGACGGCGAGGTCGAGCCCGAGCAGGCGTATGACGGAGCCGATCAGCCCCTCCGTTTGGCGCAGAGCCGGCCGGAACACCGCTCGCAGGGTCAGGGCTGTGAGGATCGCCAAGGCAGAGTAGGTCCGCTGCCCGCCCCGGGTCGTGCGTGCCTCGGCCGTCCATGCCGCGATCGCCTCCTCGGTAACCCAAACCGTCAAGCTGCCACGCCGGCGCAAGCTCGCGTCGTAGCCGCGCCAGCTGCGGAGCAGCGCTCCCAGCGAGTTCGCGACTTTGAACTTCTGCTTGGAAATGTCGTGGCGGCGATCGGCGTTCAGCTTAAAAGGCAAGATGGCATCCGGGATCAGACAGGGACGAACCTGCTACCCCGGCTAGGGCTCGGACGCCACCAAGCCGATCCATGCAACAACGCCGCGAAAATACCCAACTCGCCGTTGCGCGCCCAATCTTGCGACGGTCCCCATAGTGAGAATAGGTAGCCGGAGTCATTCCGATGCACGTTGACGAGGGCTACAACGTCGTTGAAGCCTGAAGCTGCCGGAAAGGTGGTCGTGCAAACAGGGTAATCGGGGGGAAAAATGGCCCAGGCCACAACGTCGCCAAAGCTGAAACGGATGCAATGGGTCGCAATCGTGCTTTGCACCGCCGCGATTGCGCTGAATTACATTGATCGCTCGACGCTCGCCGTCGGCAATCTGCTCATCCGCGAAGAATACCATATCAGCGCGACCGCCATCGGCGCGCTGCAGTCCGCCTGGTCGATCAGCTTCGCAATCGCGCAGCTTCCAGTCGGCTTCATGGTGGACCGGATGGGCCCGCGGGCGCTGCTGGGCGGCGCGCTTATCCTGTGGTCGTTGGCCCAGGCGGCAGGCGGGTTCATGAATTCGTACGTGCAGTTGCTCTGGGCGCGCGCCGCCCTGGGAGTGTTCGAGGCGCCGGCATTCCCGACCGCGGTGCGCGTAACGAGCAACTGGTTCCAATCGCGCGACCGCGGGCGGCCGACCGGCGTCTACAACATCGGCGGGGACATCGGCCGGCTAATCGGAACGCCGCTGCTGACTGCACTGATGCTGGCTTTCGGATGGAAGGTGATGTTCATCGTCATGGGCGCGGTCGGCGTGCTCGGCGGCATCGGCTGGTTTCTGCTCTACCGTGACCCCGACAAGGCCGATCTTTCCCCGTCCGACCGGGCCTACCTCGACGTCAACGCCAGCGGCAAGGCGCCCGTCACGTTGCGGCAATGGACTAGGCTGTTCCGTTTCCGCAGCATGTGGGGCATGATCCTCGGCGCGTTCTGTTCGGGATACGCAATCTGGATGTATGGCACGTGGCTGATCGGCTACCTCGAAATGCAGCACCATGTGAGCATTGCCAAGACCGGATTCCTGGCAATGATCCCGCTGTTCTTCTCGATTGTCGGCGCGCAGGTCGGCGGCTATGTGACCGACCGCCTGGCCCATAGCGGCATGCCGATCGTCGATAGCCGCAAGCTCCCGGCCGTCGCCGGCTACATCGCGTCTGCGGTCTTCTGTGCCATTGCGGCCATGATGACCGACATGGCGCCGGCGCTGGCGGCCATCAGCGCGGCGATGTTCTCGCTGTCCTTCGCGCAGGCCGGAAAATGGACGCTGATCACCGCCGTGGCGCCACAGGCCTATAGCGCCTCGGTGGCGAGCATCCAGAACTTCGGCTCCTATATCGGCGGAACCGTGTCGCCGGTCCTGACCGGATTCGTGGTGGACCAGACGGGATCGTTCGGACTGGCGCTCGGTATCGGCGCGGGCGTAACCTTCGTCGGCGCCGGGCTCTACGGTTTCATCGTTCGCGACCCGATCGCGCTGGCCGACCTCGAGGCGGACGACCTCCTGCTCGGGACCAAGCCGGCCGAGTGACCACAAGGAAAGGAAACCCATGACTGTCGACGTGCGCGGCCGTCCGGCCGCTGAGCCTACCGGCGCGAGCCGTATGAGCATCGCCGACTGCGACATCCATCACAGTCCGAAGTCCTTCAAGGTGATCTATCCTTACCTGGAGAAGCGCTGGCACGAGCAGTTGGACTTGTTCGGCCAGCGGGCCCGTCAGGGCAACTACAGCGGACCGCAATTCCCCAAAAGCCAGCCCGACGCCTCCCGGCGTGACGCGTGGCCGCCGGGCGGCGGGCGGCCCGGCAGCGATCTCGCGTTCATGGGCACGCACCACCTCGATGCGAACGGGATCGGGCTCGGAATCCTTAACATGATCCGCCCGCATCCCGGCA
>JAABVA010002686.1_pt1 | contig 17398 bp, 16 predicted proteins | sample 5560331 | NCBI WGS metagenome assembly JAABVA01 (sample SAMN12812661, study PRJNA571458) | rock metagenome | isolation source: Antarctica rocks | place: Antarctica: Victoria Land, Mt New Zealand sud | collected 2016-01-07 | reverse complement strand
TAAAAGGTGGGAGAGTAGGTCGGTGCCAAACCCTTAAAAACCCCTTGGCCATAAACGGCCAAGGGGTTTTTTATGCCTAAAACTGCTGCAACACCCCTTTTATCAACCAAAACCTACGACATAAATACCCTGTAAAATCACTTTTTTTAATAAAAAATCTTAAAATTCAATCATTGCTGTCCGGTAAAAGCTGGGTTTGATAAAAACAATTGATTTTGGTGAAAATACGTTGACTTTTTGATTATACGCAAGAAGTAACCCCTACCCATCAAATAAGGAGGCTTGCGTGACTGGTTTAGACTGATGTTTTGCCCGCCATTCTTTTTCGGATTTTTCAATCAGGTCAGTCAGTTTATGATAGCTGAACAGGTGCTGCCTTGCAAAACTGACCAGATTAGAGAAGGATATTTTTTGTTTGATGCCTTTTTTAATAATGGTAAAAAGCAAATTGGCGATTAGCGTACACCATATCTGAATCTTAATGGCGTTTTCATTGTCCCCTAAAAAGTATTTAAGCGGAAAGTTCTGTTTTAACTGCTTAAAAAGCAGTTCGATCTGCCAGCGCAGTTTGTAAAGCAAGCCAATCTCCTCTGTGGTCATATCAAAGATGTTGGTCAGGAATTGCAACAGCCTTTTCTTTTGGCCATCATAATACACCACCCTGCGCAACACTAGGGTTTGCCCCGTTTTTTGCCCATCTTTATAGGTGATGCTGATTTTTTCGTCTTTGATATAAGTGTCAGGGCAGCTGTCCGGTATATCCAAGTCCTCCAACCCTTCATAAACCGCATTGTCCTTTAGCCGGGTCACAAAGTGGATGTTATCCTTTGTCCATTTGGGATATTGCCGATAACCTACGTAAGCACGGTCAAAGACGGCAATCTGGTGAGGCCGCAGGTTTAACTTTGACAGAAAAGTATGGTCATGAGTAGTGGCATCTGTGAAATGGATTAGCTGGGGCACCTGTTCATAAGCGTTCAGCATGGTGTGTCTTAATGCCGCCTTTGCTTTTACCATCAGCAGGTTTGCGCCCAACGCACTTCATAATGGCCTTAAACAGGCTGATAGTTGTGCTGTCGATCAGGAACAAGCGCTTTAGCAGTTCCTTGTCCGGGCGGCTGTCCGATAAAAGCTCCTTGTACTGCGAGTAAAGCTTCTGGTATAAGGCACCAAAGAACTTCTCACTTCGGGTTAAATTAGCATCGCTCAAAGTACTGCGGGGAGGTGTATAGGTAAGCCCTGAATGGTTCAGTTTATCGCCATATGCCGCTATGCCATGGGTAACTTCCCGTAAAGATGTGCAATTGTTCATGATACAGTAAAGCATACACATCTGATGCTCCCAGGATTTGCAACGTTTGCAATACCTGTCTGCATCATGTTCTTTTACCAAAGTGGTAAATGACCCGCGATTGATCATGCCAGTTAACTGGGCGAATACCGGCTGTCCGGAAAATGTTGTACCTTTAAGCATACTTTTTGAGTGTGGTGACTTAAAGGTAGAAAAAACGGGATGGCTTAGGCTATCCCGTTAACTTTTATCGGACAACAATGAAATTCAATATAAGTTAATAACCTTTTCCGGGGTACTGGCTGCAAACTTATAGATCAGGTTTTTGATGTAATCACTTTCAGGATATAACACTAATGCTTCTTTTAGCACATTTAAATTAGTGATATCAAATGCTTCGCCAGAATAACCCATACCATAAAATTGCCCTTTCTCTATTAAAATAAAACTCCGTTCATCAAAATTTCTTCCTTCATCATAAATTAAAAACGACGGCATAATGATTTGCAAGTGTTCTATTGCTTTATAAACTCTAAGATTATACTCTGTATATGTTTCATTTCCCAAGCAGGCTCCTTTACAATGATTATTTATGCTGCCTAAACATACCTCCTTATTATTTTGAATAAAGCATAATTTGGGGCACAAATTAAATTCAAGCACTAATTTTCTTAATAGTTCATATCCTTCCAGCATCAAACCAAAAGTATGAACTGCCTGATTATATTTTTTTTTCTTACCAATCAACAAACGCAAGTACCCATTTTGATCTTCATATTTGTATAAAGCGTAAGCATGATCAAAACGTTTTAGTGAACGGTTATAAGTTGGCCAAAGCTTTTTAATTTCTGTTGCTTCCAAAATCAATGACATCAATTCTGTTCCGCAAACTTGCCATGAAATATTATAAACTTCCCGCAAAAAATTCTGCCGCTGCTTGTTTGAATTATTTCCTGTGAAGTGACTTAGGATACGGTTTTTGATGTTTTTAGCTTTGCCTACATAAATTACTTTTCCTTTTTTATCATGGAAATAATAAACACCTGTATTTTCAGGCAGGTCATTTACAATCTCACATGGCAAGTTGGGCGGAAGTACTTGTTCTTTGGATTTTTGTTTTAGCGATAATTGGATATGGTTTTCTTTATCTTCCTTTAAAAGTTTAGAAAATAAAGTAGAAGTAGCAAAAGCATCACCCATGGCACGATGCTGACTATCGTTTTCTATCCCCAAATAATGGCAAAGTTTTCTTAAACTATAAGAAGGATAACCGGGAATAATTTTACGGCTCAATCTTACAGTGCATAATTTTTTGCATTGCAAATCAAATCCTGCTGCTGCCAAATGGTATTTGATGAAAGAATAATCAAAGTTAACATTGTGTGCAACAAAAATTTTATCCTGTAATAAAGCATAAATGTTGGCAGCAACTTCCGTAAAAGCAGGTGCTTCTTTTACCATATCATTATTGATACCGGTTAGTGCCTGAATGTAAACAGGGATCGGTTGTTTAGGATTGATTAAAGATTCAAATTTATGATACACTTTTTGTCCGTTGTGCAAGATTATAGCAATATCCGTAATCCCATTTGCGCTTGCATGTCCTCCGGTAGTTTCAATATCAACAATTGCATACATAAGTTTTGATCAGTTTAAATAATTACAGCAATTAAGGTGCAATTTAACAAAGATAAATAAAACTAATTTTGTTAGTAGAAGATTAGTTTTTTTAATTTAAATTGACACATATTTTAATGCCATAAAAGAAGTATGGATAGTAGCAAAAAAAGTCTCTTCTGCTTTCTGCTAAAAATTATAACTTCACCAAAAACTAATATAGAACATGAAATTGTTGGAAGGGAAAGTGGCCTTAGTTACAGGTGCTTCTAAAGGAATCGGACGGAAGATTGCAGAAAAATTTGCAGAACATGGTGCAAAAGTAGCTTTTACTTATTTGTCTTCTGTAGAAAAAGGTGAGGCTTTAGAACAGGAATTACAAAAATTTGGCACTCAATCAAAAGGTTATCAATCAGATGCCTCTAATTTTAATGAAGCTGAAAAACTTATTGCTGCAATTATTGCTGATTTTGGGACGATTAACATTGTGGTGAACAACGCCGGTATTACCAAAGATGGATTACTAATGCGCATGACAGAACAACAATGGGACGAAGTGCTGAACGTGAACTTGAAATCAATTTTTAATGTGACAAAAGCAGCATCAAAAATGATGATGAAAAATAGAAGCGGCGTTTTTATTAACATGAGTTCCGTAGTGGGCGTACAGGGAAACGCTGGTCAGGCAAATTATGCAGCTTCCAAAGCCGGAATTATTGGTTTTTCAAAATCAATAGCAAAAGAATTAGGGTCAAGGAATATTCGGACCAATGTAGTTGCGCCAGGGTTTATCCGTACCGAAATGACAGAAGTGCTGGATCCGAAAGTAGTACAAGGATGGACGGATGCCATTCCCTTAAAACGTGCCGGCGAAACCGAAGATGTAGCGAACGTTTGTGTGTTTTTAGCTTCAGATATGAGCAGTTATATTACCGGACAGGTTTTTCCGGTAGATGGAGGAATGCTTTAAGCGGAAAATTTATTCTGCAAAAACTATATTTTGAGTAAAGAAGATATTAAAAAAATTATCCTGAAGTTGTCTTTTGCTCGGGGCGAAGATAAAACAATTTGTCCTTCGGAGGTTGCACGGGAAATTTTTGGAGATAATTGGCGGCCCGAAATGCAAAATGTTCGTGATGCAGCTTTTGATTTGGCAGCAAAAAACTTGGTAATTATCATGCAAAAAGGAAAAAAAGTTAATCCGGTAGATATAAAAGGGCCAATTCGCATCCGAATCCAAAGATCAGAAAACAACGATTAGCCGAACAATTTCAACCCTAACAGTTTTTTATAACCAATATGCTGTATTTAATTTCGGTTTCATGGGGAGCTGTTTCTGGTTGGTGGACAGTTGCTTGTCTAATAATTGCTTTTTTATACAGCATATTATTGTACCGGCAATCGGTAAATATTAGTAAAAACTGGCGTAATACATTATTTGCTTTCCGCACGGTTGCTGTTTTTATACTGTCTTTTTTATTGCTTGCTCCTATGATCAAATCAGTCAACAAGCATTTGCAAAAACCATTAGTTATTGTTTTACAAGATAATTCGTCGTCTATTAGGCAGTTTCCCGCAAAAGATTTTCATACTGCAGCTTTTATCAAACAGCTTCATCAACTTAAAAAAATTTTAGGTGAGGATTACGATGTGCAGGAGTTTAGCTTTAGCAAAACTTTGTCCAACGGTTTTTCCACTACTTTAAACGGTAAACAAACCGATATCTCTAATGCAATCGAAACGATAAACAGTCGTTTTGCCAATCAAAATATCGGTGCTGTTATTTTGGCTTCTGATGGTTTATATAATTTGGGAAGCTCTCCGCTAAACGTTGCTTCTTCCTTAAAAACCAATATTTATACAATTGCTTTAGGTGATACGATTCCAAAAAGAGATGTTCTGATTGATCATATAGATTTCAATAAAACAGCTTTTTTAGGCAATGATTTTCTGGCTGATGTATTTATTGAAGCACGGCAAACCAAAGGAAAAACTTTGCAATTAAAAATTACAGAAGACGGAAGACCTGTTCTCAACCAGCAAATCAGTGTTTCGGTTAATGATTTTAAAAAGAGTATTCCAATCAAATTAAATGCTTCTAAAAAAGGCATTCGGAAATATCAAATCAGTTTATTTCCTGTTGCTGATGAAGTTTCTACAACCAATAACACGGAAACTATTTACGTAGAGGTGCTGGATAACCGGAAAAAAATACTGATCCTTTTCGATGCGCCGCATCCGGATATTGCAGCGGTGCGGCAATCGTTGGAAAGCAATCAAAACTATGAAGTAAAAACGAGTTTATGGAGTGATTTTGAGATGAGCAAACTCAATGATTACAGTTTGTTGATTTTTGAGCAATTGCCCAATAATCGTATCGATTTAAAGCCTTTATTAACCCAAACAGCACGTTTGAAACTGCCGGTTTGGTTTTTACTGGGCGCACAAACCGATATTTCTCAGTTTAATACATTACAAAAGTCAGTAAATATCAGCAGCAGTAACCAAAATATGCAGGAAGTTTTTGCTGCCCCGGATGCTTCTTTTAGCAGCTTTATTTTGTCGGATTCTGTTAAAACAAAAATCAGCAGTTTGCCGCCGTTGCTGGCACCTTTTGGCAATTATAGTTTTGGTGCCGCGACAAATGTTTTGCTGAAACAGAAAATCGGCACCGTTTCTACCTCTTATCCATTGTTGGCTTTTGCGGACGATAACAATTGGCGAACAGCAGTTTTAGCAGGTGAAGGTTTATGGAGATGGCGTTTGAATGAGTTTCAACAATTTGGAAACCATCATGCTTTGGATGAATTGTTATCGCAATCTGTTCAATATTTATCCGTTAAAAACAATCAAAAGCGGTTTAATGTTTCTGCTTCAAAAACTGTTTTTGATGAAGAAGAAAATGTCATATTTCGGGCAGAACTTTACAACAAAGCTAATGAATTGGTGAATCAGCCGGATGTAGCTATGACCATCAAAAATAAGGATGGAAAAACATACAGCTACCAGTTTTCCAAAACCAATCAGGCTTATCAGTTAGATGCCGGTATTTTGCCTTTTGGAGAATATGTTTACAGCTCACAAACCAAATTAGGAAGTGAAATTTTTAAGGCTGTCGGCAATTTTAACGTTAAAGCTTTAGTTGCAGAAGCGGCTGAAAGTGCAGCAGACCATCAGCTTTTATATACTTTGGCAAAGCAGAACGGAGGCGAAATGATTTTTTCGGAACAGTTGGGCCAGTTGCCCGGATTGATCCGAAGAAATGAAAATATCAAAACGATTGTTTATGAAGATAACACTTACCAGGAATTGATTGATGAGAAATGGATTTTTGTGTTGCTGTTGTTGTTGTTGAGTACGGAATGGTTTTTCAGAAGAAGAAATGGTGAGATCTAATGCTTCTTTTAACACCTAAAAAATAGATTTGGTTTCTTTCTTTTTTTCCTGTACAATCACAAAAATATCTTCGTTTTGCTTTTTCATCAGGTATTTTTCCCGCGCAAACTTCTCTAATTTTTCTTTGTTGGATGTCAGCTCGTTCAGTTCTTTTTGGACTTGCGCAGTTTCCTTGGTATAAAATTCATGCTCTTCTTTCAGCTTGTTCAATTGCTGGCGATATTCATATTGAGACAAAAGATCGTTCCGGTCAAAAAATATCAGCCAAACCAAAAAAACAATACTGATTAAAAAATATTTATTTTTAAAGAGATCGAACAGACGTTGCATATAAACAAACGATTGAAATTTCATTTAAAGATAAATAAGTATTTAGCTAATCTGCAAAAGTATTTTACGTGATGAAAACAGGTTTGTTGAATAAATTTTATCACAAACCTGTTTTTAAAGTCTTGTTGCGGAAAATAAAAAAGGATTTTATACCGATAAAAGAAGCATCAACACAAATTAATTAGAAGTACGCTGGCGCTGGCTGTTTGGCCTTCTTCCGCTTAGGTTTCCTCCGGAAGGGCTTCTTTTTCCTTTGTTGTTGCTTTTAAGATTTTCCTGATGCTTCTGAACTGATGTTGGTTGTTTTGGCGGATAAGGATGATCTGAAACCGGAATATTTTTGTTGATGAGTTTATGAATATCCCTTAAAAACTCTGTTTCTTCACCATCGCAAAAAGAAAGTGCTGTTCCGCTGGCTCCGGCACGTCCTGTTCTACCGATACGGTGTACATAAGTTTCCGGAACGTTTGGCAGTTCATAATTAATTACGTGCGTTAATTCATCTACATCAATTCCGCGTGCGGCAATATCTGTGGCAACTAAAATACGGGTAGTCCGGGCTTTAAAGTTGGAAAGCGCACGTTGCCTTGCATTTTGGGATTTGTTGCCATGGATGGCTTCAGCAGTAATATTGGCGCGTAATAAATCTTTCACCACTTTATCTGCACCGTGTTTGGTACGCGTAAAAACCAAAGCCGTACGGATTTCTTTATCCTTCAAAAGATGCAGCAAAAGTGATCTTTTATCTTCTCTATCCACATAAAACAATGCTTGCTCGATTGTTTCAGCGGTAGAAGAAACCGGCGTAACCTCTACTTTTTCCGGGTTGCGCAAAATGGTGTTGGCCAATTGCTGGATTTCTGAAGGCATAGTTGCCGAGAAAAAAAGCGTTTGGCGTTTGGCAGGAAGTTTGGCGATTACCTTTTTTACATCGTTTACAAAGCCCATGTCCAGCATCCGGTCTGCTTCATCTAAAACTAAAATTTGGATATGTTCCAAATTAACGAAACGCTGGTTCATTAAATCCAGCAGGCGGCCGGGCGTGGCAACTAAAATATCGACACCGCGTCTTAAAGCTTCTGTTTGAGGGTTTTGCGAAACGCCGCCAAAAATAACCAAATGTTTTAAACCCGTATTTCGGCCGTAAGCGTTAAAGCTTTCTTCAATCTGAATAGCCAGTTCACGGGTTGGCGTTAAAATTAACGACTTGATTGTTTTTTGTTCTTTATGCTGCTGTTTTTGCTGATATAAAAGCTGTAAAATCGGAATGGCGAAAGCGGCTGTTTTGCCGGTTCCGGTTTGTGCGCAGCCTAATAAATCTTTACCTTTTAAAATTAACGGGATGGATTGTTCCTGGATAGGAGTGGGCTGGGTATAACCCTCTTGTTTTAAAGCCTTAAGGATAGGCTCAATTAAATTTAATTCTTCAAATAACATGAAATTCGTAACTAAAATGTGCTAACACGACTGTATTAGCGGTCAGGTGATGTGCTTAAGATCAAAGCCGGTAATAGAGCGGGTAATAATGCTGCGAAGATACGATATAATTATTGTAGTATTTTCACTTTAAAATAGCATTGTAAAAGTGTGCTTATTGGACTTGTATAAATGTATTCAATAAAAATTTATAGTTAAACATTGAATTTCATCATTAACTTCTTTCAATTTTAAGCCATAAAACTGCAAAGATTTGTTTGCTGTTTCTATGTTGCTTACATCTAATGAAAGATCATAACGTTCTATATCCTGAATATTTGTCACTATAGCTGTTTTTAAGCTACTTTCTAATTCCACTACCATAGACTTTAAATTATAGCCTACAATTTCAAATTTGGGAAAATAGTCATTAGAAAAACTACTATGTCCGTGCTGCATTGATTTGAATGTATGCAGTTTTGAGGAGTCAATAATTACTAACTCATAATGCTTTTGCTTTTTTGGGCCTACAAAAGCATCGAACTTCATCGCTTGCCCTAGCAATGTAATAATAAAGTTTTTTCGAGCTTGATTAGGAAGGATAGATTTTTCATAATGACTAAATAATGAAGTATCTCTGCCAGCTTTAAAATCAAGATCTATCATTTGTTTCATCCTGCTACTGTCATTGGTAATGATCCTTGCCGCTTTACTAAAGCCCGTTAATTGCTGTAGGCAATCTTCCAAGCTACTGTTTAAAATATCCAGTTGTAAATAATTGGACTTATAAGTAGCTGAACCTCCACCTTCGTAGGTTCTTTTCGTACTGTCTGATCGTGCTACATTAAAGGAAAATAAAGCTCGAGATGAAATAGGTTTATTTTGAGGCTTAGGTAATTTTTGTACTGCTTCATTTTGTTGAGTAGCAGGTTCGTTTTTAATAATTTTACTTAAAATATTGTCTGTAAGATCATAACTTGCGCCTTCCCATCTTACTATGTTGTCTTTATCAATAATTACACAACGTGGAATAAATAAGATATTAAAATCTTTACCTGTTTTTTTGCTGGTATCACTTAGCTTAATGGCATTAAGCTCTTTTTTTGTTCTTTTAAAAAACCTGACAGCTATGTTTTCCGGCTCATCAGTAATTGATGCAAATGTAACATCCTTGCTACTGTATTTTTTAGAAAGCTTATTAAACTGTGGAAATGTTGCGATACAAGGCGCACACCAGGTAGCCCAAAAATCAAGTACCAATATTTTACCTTTATAAAAGTCAGGAGCAACCTGTTTATCCAAACTTTTTTGAAAAACTACCACTGGAGCTGGTTTGTTAATTAAACTAGGTTTTTCTTGTGCATACACGATGTTTAAAGAAAAAACAATGTATATAAAACTAATGAGAGACTTCATAATGTTGTGATACAAAAATAATATCTTACAATATATGCATTAATATAATCCATTGTTAATTCTCTATTAATAAAATTGTTCTTACTTTAAAAGTTAGAATGGCAAATGATTGACATTATGTAACTCCTAAAATTTCGATAGTCGATAAGTCGACTATAAAACAAAAAAGCCGGCTTTTGGCCGGCTTCATATACTTCTTTTAGCAATATAAAATATTACTTCTTCAAAAACTTAAAATTTTTTCCGATGAATTTTGCGTCGCTGCCTAATTCTTCTTCAATGCGTAGCAACTGGTTGTATTTTGCAATCCTATCGGAACGGGAAGCAGAACCAGTTTTAATTTGTCCGCAATTTAAAGCAACTGCGAGATCAGCAATGGTAGAATCTTCAGTTTCGCCGGAACGGTGGCTCATGACGGAAGTGTAACCATTGGTTTGCGCTAAAGTAACGGCATTGATAGTTTCAGTTAATGTACCAATCTGGTTTACTTTTACCAGGATTGAATTAGCAACGTGCATGTCGATTCCTTTTTGCAAACGGGTTGTGTTTGTTACAAATAAATCGTCGCCAACTAACTGTGTTGTCTTGCCTAATTTTTCTGTCAAAGTAGCCCAGGCTGCCCAGTCATCTTCGGCCAAGCCATCTTCCAAAGAAATAATCGGATATTTATTGACCCATTCTACCCAATAATCAACCATTTGATCGGAAGTTAACTGGCGGCCGTCAGATTTTTTGAAAGTATATAAACCTGTTGCTGCATCATAAAACTCGGAAACAGCAGGGTCCATCGCGATAAAAATGTCTTCGCCCGGTTTGTAACCTGCTGCTTCAATCGCTTGCAAAACGGTTTCAATAGCTTCTTCATTGGAAGCAAAATCGGGTGCAAAACCACCTTCATCGCCCACGTTGGTAGAATAGCTTTTTTTCTTTAATACTGTTTTTAGGGTATGAAAAACCTCGGCGCCCCAGCGCAGCGCTTCCGAAAACGAAGGCGCACCGACCGGCATCACCATAAATTCCTGAAAATCTACTTTGTTGTCCGCATGAGAACCGCCATTTAAAATGTTCATCATCGGGATCGGAAGCGTGTTTGCATTTACTCCGCCCACATAACGGTACAAAGGCTGGCGGCTTTCTTGTGCAGCAGCTTTGGCAGCAGCCAGGGAAACACCCAAAATAGCATTGGCACCCAGGTTTCCTTTATTCTCTGTACCATCAATTTCGATCATGAGTTTATCAATGGCATTTTGTTCAAAAACGTCCATGCCATTCAATTCCTTTGCCAGCTTGTCGTTCACATTGGCAACAGCTTGCAAAACGCCTTTGCCCTGGTATTTGGTTTTGTCGTTATCACGCAATTCAACTGCTTCGTGGGCACCGGTTGAAGCACCGGAAGGAACTGCCGCCCGGCCCATTGCACCGTTTTCAGTTAAAACATCTACTTCAATAGTGGGATTTCCCCGTGAATCCAGGATCTGGCGGGCATGAACATCAATTATTAAACTCATAATCAAAATTTTTTTAGGTTGAACAATTAAGCTTAGTGTCAACTATACACAAGTGCTTTTTACCGAGCCAAATATACAAATTGCAAATATTTATAGGTGTAAAAGATGTAAGTTTAACAATAAGTTAATTGGAGTTGGCTTTTCGATGATGGTTCATAGTTCATTGCTCATACCTCGCACCTCATGCCTTCTTATTCCCACTTAAAGGTTTTTACGGCGATGGCATAAACAATAATTCCCCAAATAGCAAGGATCAATAGTTGATGGCTGACATCGGCTAAACCGGCACCTTCAAACGCAACTTTGCGCATGGCATCATTCAAATAAGTCAAAGGTAAGGCTTTGCTGATAGGCTGCAGCCAGGAAGGAAAGGCATTGATCGAAAAAAAAGTACCCGAAAGCAGGAATTGCGGCAAAGTAACAATATTGGCAATCGGCGGTACGGAGGTTTCATTTTTGGCGATACCGGAAATGATAAACCCAAACCCCATAAAAACAATGACACCAATTGCGGCAAGGATCAACATGTTGACCACGGTTACAAAACCATGGACCAACGTAAAACCAAAAGCAAAATGGCCAATCAGGATGATGATCAAAGCTCCAATTAAAGCAAAAGTGATACGAGCTAAAGCCTCACCCAAAACAATGCTGAAATGCTGGACCGGGGTGGCAAAGAACCGTTTGATAACCAATGTGATCCGCAGACTCAAAAACACAAATGCTGTACCAAAAACGCCTGTACTTAGTAAAGAGAAACCTAACTGTCCGGGCAAAATAAAGTCAATGGTTTTGTATTCGCGCCCTTCAACTGTAACTTCCCGAAGTTCGGCCACAGGCGGAGGAGCATTTGGCGCGTGCATATTGATCTGGTAAAAAACGTTGTTCAGGATTGATTTCAAAATATTCCCTTTTTCTAAAGAGGATTTGGTGTATTGCACATCAATAAGGTAGGCAGGAAGCTTTCCGGGATTATTTTGAATAGCGATAATCGCATCCAAACGGCCTTTTTCAAGTTCGGATTTCATCTCTGCATCTGTTTCGGTTTCTACCAGGTTAACTGCTTTTATCCTTTTTAAAGCCTGATAGATTGGGTTTTGCTGATTGTTATTTTTAGCTACACCAACATCTACCGAAATCCCTCCGCCGCCAATAAAACCAAAAACCAAAATAAAAATCAGCGGAAACGCCAGCGTAAAAACTACGGAAGACGGGCTGCGCAATATGGAACGGAAGCTGGCTTTTGCTATTGCCAGTGTGGCTTTTATGTTATTGTAAGGTTGAGGTTGGTTCATTGATTTGAGCTTTCAGCTTTCAGCTTTCAGCAATTGGTCTTCAGCTTGAATAAACAGCGATAAAATTAGTTCTAATATAAAAAATTTTAGTCTTGTGCTGATAGCTCAAAGCCGACAGCTATCAGCTTCCTTCACATTTCCCGCAATTCTTTCCCAGTCAAATTGATGAAGACATCTTCCAGATTAGCACTTTTAACTTGTTTTTCCCGTTCAAAACCCGATGCAACCAATTGATCAATAAAATGATCGGGAGTATCAATTCCAATTATTTTTCCGGCATCCACAAAAGCTACCCGATCACACAAAACCTCGGCTTCATCCATATAATGTGTGGTGATGACAACCGTTGTGCCGGCATCACGGATGTTGCGGATCAAATCCCATAAATTGCGGCGTGCCTGCGGATCTAAACCGGTAGTCGGTTCATCCAAAAAAACAATCCGGGGATTGTTAATGAGTGTGGTAGCGATAGAAAAACGCTGCTTTTGGCCACCCGAAAGCTCCTTGTATTTTGCTTTTGCTTTATCCACCAACGAAACTTTGCCCAACATTTCGAGAGGACTAACTTCTACTCCATATAAACCCGAGAACAATTCCATCAGTTCGGTCAGGTTTAAATTGGGGTAATAACCGGCAGCCTGCAATTGCACGCCAATCCGTTTTTTGATACTTGCTGCATCTTTATCTACCGAAAAACCATCTACAAAAACCTCGCCTGAAGTTTTATCTCTTAGGGTTTCCAAAATTTCTAAAGTGGTAGTTTTGCCTGCACCGTTCGGGCCAAGCAAACCAAATATTTCCCCCTCAAAAACTTCAAAACTAATTTGGTCAACGGCAGTAAAGCTGCCATATTTTTTTATTAAGTTTTTGACAGAGATGATGGAGGTTGATGGCATAACGTAAGAAAATTAACAGGCTGAAATATACATCATTTCCAAGAGCTTGTTTAAAATTTTCTTAACAAAGTTTCCATGCTTCTTTTATCACCCAAAAAATGGCAGGCATTTAATTTTTGGTTTATTTAGATTGATGCAGGCACCAATTTTTTATAGGGTAAAAGAAGCATTGGCATCAATCCCGAAGATATCGAAGGATTTGGTATAAATTTAAACAGGCTGTAAATAGAGAACCTTAATTAAAAGTGTTTAAAAAAAATATCCGGTAAAAGAAGTATGATGCTATTTGGCAATACTTCTTTTACCGGGTAAAATTATTTGCCATTGGCAGCGCGTGTTGCCAAAACCTGTTTTAAGGTGATGGCACTTGCTTTATTGCCAAAGCTGCTGCGTACATAAGTCAGTACATCGGCAATTTCCTGATCTTTTAAATATTTAAAAGACGGCATCACATTAGAATAAGTATCGCCGTTGATTTCTACATCTTCTTTAAAACCGTTCAGTACGATTTTGACCAACCGGGTCTGGTCGCCTAAAACCCAGGGTGTTTTTATTAAAGGCGGGTTCATCCTCGGCACACCGCCGCCATCGGCCTGATGACAGGAAACACAGTTTTGGGTAAAAACCATCAATCCGTTTGCAGCAGATACTTTGGCTGCCGCCGAAATAGGTTTTGCTTTGGGTTTAGGTTTTTGTTTGATCTGGGCCATCAACAAAAAACAAAACGGTGAAAGCAGTAAAACAGCAATCAGTTTTTTCATTATTTATTTGTTGTAACTTATTTTATAAATCGTTCCTTTAGAATCATCAGAAACATAAATGGATCCGTCCGGTCCTTGCGCCAACCCGCATGGGCGATGATCGGCCCGGCCTGATTTTGCTTTTGCATCGCTTCCGGCAAAATTATCTGCAAAAACCTCCCATTTATCAGTGGCAGGTTTGCCATTTTCAAACGGGACAAAAACTACAAAATATCCTGCCTGCGGTTCTGGCGCACGGTTCCAGGAACCGTGGAAAGCGATAAAAGCTCCATTTTTATATCTGGCAGGAAACTGGTTTCCGGTGTAAAACAGCAATCCGTTTGGTGCCAAATGTCCCGGAAAAGCAATAACCGGACTAATTGCTTTGGCTGAACCTTCTTTTTTGCCGTCGCCGCCATATTCCGGCATCAGGATTTTTTTCTTCTGGATCGGGTCATAATACAAATATGGCCAGCCTGCGTCATCACCTTTTTTGATCGCATACATACATTCTGCCGGCAAAATAGCCGATTGCTGCACGGTATATAAATCCGGGAAAATATCATGCAACTGGTCGCGTCCGTGCTGCATTACAAAAAGCTCGTTGTCCTGATTGTTCCAATCTAAACCTACCACATTGCGCAAACCCATTGCATAGTGCGTTCCGGTTCCATAAGTTTGACCCATTTTATCAGCTTTGAATTGCCAAATGCCGCCGGCAGAATCTAAAATCGGACAAGGGTTCATGCCCATTGATCCTTTTTGCCGGTCTTCTTTTTGGCAGGAATTAGAATATGCGCCCACATTTACATAAATATTTCCTGCATTGTCCAGGGTAACCGATTTGCTTTCGTGTTCGTGGCGGGAGAGCAAACCTTTTACAATTTCTTCCGGTTTTGCACCGTCAATTACGTGCTGCTGGTTATCTAATTTATACCGATACACGTTTTCATCCGAAGAAGCATACAAATAACCATTTTTAATAGCCATACCTGTGCCGCCATAAGTGCCGAAACCGGTAATATCGTCCGCTTTGCCATCGCCGTTTTTGTCGTGCAGCATCAAAATGCCTTTACCGTTTTTTACACGGTTCAGCTTCACATAAATATCACCCGAATTTGTAACCGCAATATGCCTGGCCTGGCCAAGATTGTCAGCCACAATTAAAGCAGAAAAGCCTGAAGGGAGTTTTAAGCCCGGTTCGTCTGCTGTTTTCAGGTTTTCAACCGTTTTTGGAGGAGCTGTTTTGGCAGCAAAAAATAGTGCAGAACCAGCTAAAGCAGCTACAACTATTAACGTTTTTATGGTAAGTTTTTTCATGATTTCAAATATGTTAAATAATTTAGATAACCAACAGTTTGACAAAGCAATAAGTTTTAGCGGGATAATTATTGCCAAATCGTGTAATACTTCTTTTACAAGGTAAAATTGTATTAAAATAATCCTGCCAAACCAAACATATTTCCTTTTGATTAAGAGCCTGTTTAAAATTGATACAAAATCCTTCGATATGCTCAGGATTAATGCCAATGCTTCTTTTACCCTATAAAAGTTGGTGTTTGTACCGATTTAAATAAACCAAAACCAAATGCCTGCCATTTTTTTAGGTGATAAAAGAAGTATAGAAAACATATCGAACAAATTTTAAACAGGCCCTAAGAAATTTATTTTCCTTCCGTAAATTTTCTGCATCTTCGTTTCAGAAAAAAAACTAATATTATGAAAAAACTATTGATGTACCTGATAGCAGGAACTTTATTTACCACTTATTCGGCCACTGCACAAACGAACAAAGGCCCGCGACCAAGTTTGCCTGATACCGTCAAAACCACTACAAGCAATGGTGTAAATATTGAAATTGATTACAGCCGTCCTTCGGTAAAAGGCCGCACCATTGGCAAAGATCTGGAGCCGATGGAAGGTAAAGCGTGGCGCGCCGGTGCTAATGAAGCCACTACTTTTGTGTTTAGTAAAGATGTTAAGGTAGAAGGAAAAAGCTTACCTGCCGGTAAATATTCTTTTTTTACTATTAAAAATGGCAATGATTGGACACTTATTTTTAATAAAAAGTGGAAAATTTGGGGCACAACTTATGAAGAAAATAAAGGTGAAGATGCTTTACAAGTAAAAGTAAAAGGAAGTAAAGCACCGTCATTCGCAGAAAAAGTAACTTATACCATTGATAAAAGCGGAAAAGTTTCGATGATGTGGGGAAGTTACTTAGTTGATTTTACCGTAAAATAAATAGCAGTTACCAAATTTAATCTTTACCTTAGCGGAATTATAAATAAAAAATTACAATGCAAAAAGAAGGTACAGTTAAATTTTTTAACGAAACAAAAGGCTTCGGATTTATTATTCCGGAAAACTCAGGTGAAGAAGATGTATTCGTTCACTCTTCAGGTCTGATTGACCAAATCCGCGAAAACGACAAAGTGAAATACGATGTTGAACGTGGAAAAAAAGGCCTGAACGCGGTAAATGTACAAGTTATCTAATCCAGGATATAAAAATCATTAATCGTTGAAAAAAAGCTGTTTCCGAAAAGGGGGCAGCTTTTTTTGTGGAATGAAAGTTTAAAAGTAATTTTTACTGTTGTGTTGATAATTATTTTTTTTGATTGAAGTTGAAAAACTTGTAGTATTTTTTAAAAATGAATTTGAATCAATTTATTGACCAATACAAAGATCAGCCAATATTCAAAGCTGCAACTATCGTTTTAATTTTAGTTTTTTTAGTGAAGATTGCCGTTTTGGGATTCCACTTTGGGCATTGGCTAGCTCATTGAACAAACTCTTAACTCAATAGAAATCTAAGCTGCTTCAACTTTACTTTGCTTGTATTGTTTTCTCGGCTACTGGTCTGTTAAATTAGTCCTAAATAAAAATAATTTAAAAACCCTAAACATGGGCTTTGATCAATTCTTTACGATAAACAAAGATCAACCAAGGCTAAAACCTATGATTCGTGTTTTATTTGTGGCTTTTATAATTAAGGCAACCATCTGGGGAATTGAGTTATGGCCTGTAGCAAAAAGTTCATTGATGAACCTTTATCACGAAATTTTAAAATGATCTTATCTTACAATCGATTTCTTTTGAAAAAGGTGATGCAAAACGTGAATTGCCCCAAATAGCTGTGTTAAGTAACTCACTATAACTCCAACTTTAAAAAGCTATAGTTTCATTAGAAGATATAATTTGGTTCAGTCCAAACATCCTTTTTATCAAACCAATTAGAAAAAGGCACATTATTACTTTTAGGGTGGTTATAACGGTTGAATTTCTAAAAAGAGGTTCTACTTTTTCCATTTTTTAGTCTTCCAATTAAAAGTTGACTTTATGTTGATAAAAGAAGTATTATAATTTTATTGAAATAGGCGTTTGTTAAATACTAAAAAAAATAGTAAGTTAGTGGCATGGAAGAGCGATTCAAGAGCCTGTCATTATTTGAATTTCAGGTGAGATTTCCCGATGAGGATAGGTGTATTGGG
>JAABVA010002685.1_pt1 | contig 17402 bp, 21 predicted proteins | sample 5560331 | NCBI WGS metagenome assembly JAABVA01 (sample SAMN12812661, study PRJNA571458) | rock metagenome | isolation source: Antarctica rocks | place: Antarctica: Victoria Land, Mt New Zealand sud | collected 2016-01-07 | reverse complement strand
TCGACATCAGCCCAGACAAGCGCGCCCAGCCCTACTTCTGGGTCCCACAACCACAACAGCCCGAGCCGCCACCCGCTCGGACCACCACAGGGACAACGGTTCGCATAACCTCACAAGACGTGGAGCTGAGGGGACTCGAACCCCTGACCCCCACACTGCCAGAGAGGGGATGGCACCTCGTTGACCAGCAATGCCCCCTTCTGACCCGGGAGTGTCCTGCCTGGGTTAACCGCCGGTGCCCGCACATGCCCTCTAGCCTGCCCTATTACGGGCACGCGGCGGGCACGTTCGGTCGACCGCTTTCGCGGCACGCGATGGGGTTGAGTAGGTGCGCAGACGCCGGCGGCTCGGTGGCTGCGGTCGTTACCGCTGATCCTGATGCCCGTCCGGGACACAGCGGATCGAGCGGGAGCGCTCCTCTGGTGACCGCTGCCGTTAGACATCGCCTACGTCGCTTGGGTGCACGCCCTCGTACGAGTCGAACTCCATAAGCTTTCCTGAGAGTTCATTGCGTGCCATTCGTTCGTCAACCTTTCGGTAGACAACTCGCGTGGCGCTCCCTATCGCGAACCACTGACGGATGGACAGTGTCCGAAACTCGACGCTGCCCCAACCGGTGGAGTATGCGTGTCGCTCACTGGCAGCAGGAAAGAAGCCGGTGGTCTCTTGCCACATGGGCATGAGGTCGTCAGCGCGCCCCATCCACGTAGCGCGCAGTCCAGCGGGGCACCGACGACTAGCCTCGCCCAGCATCTCATTACGTGTGTTGCCGTGGATGGTAGCTGACTGACTAGCGGTGCTAGTGCACTCGACAGTGCCCTCAGGACCGTCGTAGGTGACTGTCCAAACCCGCAAGAACGCCGGAACCGTGTTGTGCGGCACTGATGGTTGATAGGGCGACGGGAAACTTACGCTGGCGGACTTATGCCTGCTGAACAGGCCCATGGGACGACCCCCTGCTCAAACGTTGTGAACGAGTTGCAACATCCTCTCATGGCACGCCTCGACGGCCACGCCAAGTCACAAACCTGCCACGACGACAGCGGTCGCACCCGCGCTCAACGAGCGGCGGGGACTATCGGCGCTCGCACAAGGCTGCAACGCCGCCCTATGGAATCCGTAATTAAGATCCCGGCGAGCTTGAGGAGAACGTCGCACTCGAGCAGCTCGCCGTCCTCAACCTGATCGCGCTACGTCAGCGACACCCGTGTGCACGTGTGCCTACGTGACGAGCGAGCGGGTCGCGTCATTGCGACCGGTCACGTCAGCATCATCAAGGGACGCGCCAGCCCCTCCGGAAGCCAGCTTGACTGGGTGTTCAGTGCTGTCGCAGTAGCCGACGGAGGGCCCTAATGAACCGGGAGAGGCTCTGAACCTCAAACTCATTATTCGTCCTCGTGCATATCAATGTCGAATCTTACGCGTAGCAGCTTGTCTTTGAGCCGCCGGATTGTTCCGGGGTCGATTGTCGAGGCCTGATTCCGAGCTTGCCATTCGGCTAGAGCGTCGTACGTGCACTGCTTAAAGTAATTCAGCAGTCCGTTCTCGTCGATCTCTGCCACGTGGGGATGCTTCATGTTGATGGCAACGACAACACGGTTTGGCTGGGTCGACTCGCTGATCACATACGGGTCGTAGATGCTTCGCGAGTCATCAAGGACGCCCAAGATTGATACGTCAGCACCACGAACCTTGACCTTGGCTTGAAAGTCTAGGTCCGATGTATCAGTCTCCAGGAGCAGCGCTTCGTCATCGACTCCGACATCGGTCGGGTCAGGTGGATCGTCATCAATTACGTCATTCATTTCGGCGGAACCGAGCTCTATCTCCAGCGCCCGAGCTGCTGCTTGAATGGCAGCTTCGTTGAGACGCGGCTTCTTGCGCGACCGCAAAGCAACGTCGCGGTACTCAGTGCAGATCTCCTTGAGCTTGTCTTGTACCTGGTCCTCTTCGTCGTCATTCCAATGGATGTCGTCCTTCGTATGACTCACGTCAAAGGCATCCAAGTGGATCTCGCCTACGACGCGCTGGTTGACAAGGTCATTTGTACCACCCAACTGCCCAAAGATGCTTTCGGGGTGCCAAGCCTCGGGCCACGTCTGCACCATTCGGTCCTGGTGGACTATTGCGAAGCCAGCCCTCGGCCGGCCGCCGACGTCGAGCACTCCCACCCAACCTGTGACCTTCTTGCCGTTTACCTCGAACTCAATGTCCTTGCGGTATTCATTGCCCAGAGAGTCCTTGAGGAACGTAAAATCAACGTCTGCCACCAAGGCAGTCCCCTGCCACAACAAGCGCAGCACACCCGACGTGATGTCTGGACGGTACATACCGGCCAGGAAGGTCTTGATCTTTCCGGTCGTGCGACCAACAGGTTTGCGGTTAAGGTTCGTGATCTCAATACGCGTGTAATGCAAACCCGGATCCAGGCCATCAACGACTGTCTCTTCGAGATCAGCGGTGCCGCTTGCAATCTTCTCGACGTTAAGCGCAACCGTGTATTCCGCTGTCTCGCCAAGCTTCTTTGTAATAATTGACCAGTTATTGCCATACCAACAAGCCGCCATCTTCATACCGAGTCCGTACCGAGAACGGCCTGCCGCGTTATCGGGCGGGAGCCCTACGTGCAGGGCGTGCACCAGTTCCGCGCGCGACATGCCCATGGCAGTATCGCTGATCCGGAGAAGGCCAGAATCTTCTTTCTCATAGACGATGCTCACCTCTAGCTGGGCGCCTTCAGCCGTATAGACGGCATCGAGGGCCTCTTTGTTATTGAAGTACGACTGCGTAGAGTTGTCGACAAACTCGGCGAGCGCGTGCCAGGCTGTATACGGCAGGCGCTTGTAGGAGCGAAGGACGTCTAGTCCAAGCTCAAGCTTCACGGCTTCTCCTCAGCGGCTGTACTGGCCTGAAGGCCATCTGGCCATTCTGACCGCGAACAAGATCCACGGATGCCCAACCCGCCAAAAGGTCCCCACGTTCGGCCCGGAGTGTGGCACCGCTGAGCGCTGACGTACGAACCCACTTGCTGACTGACCCTTCCCACTCGATCAGGAGGTCACCGGCCGGCACGCTGGCTGGTGAGTGTAAGCGCCAGAGGCGGCGCATGCCCTCCATCCGCGTGCAGCGGCTGAGCTGATTGCTGGGTAGTCGTGGCTGGTCACCATTGACGCGCAGAACGGTCGTGCCGTGGGCGTCCCTGAAGGGCTCGGCGATGGCCAGTTGCACGTCTGCACGCCGTAGGGGCTCACGCCAGTCGGTCGTGAGGCTGTCGACAATGACGAGCACCCCCGGTGGCTCTCCCCTGACCAGCGCCCGCAGTCGGTCCGCGTCGAGATTGGGTGCCGCTGCAATCAAAGCATCGCCGTGTTTCGGGCCGTAGCGTCCCTGCCTGAAGACCTGCACCTGCGGCATGACGTGGTCATTGAGAGAATGGTGGGCTAGCTCGACCTCCACTACCCACCATGAGCGGTAATCTTTGTCGATCAGCGCCAGATCGGACCGCTTCCCAACCTGACTTTGGTCGATAACAGTCTCGTGGAACGGAACTGTGAGCCAGTCGGGGAATAGTGATGCTGCGCGGTCCACGACCAACAACTCATAGTCTCGCTCGTACCATGAACGGCTCGGCACGCCTTCGTAGAAAGCATCACCGATTAGCAGGCGGGCCATGGGCTACAGCACCCGGGTTTCTAGCCACTCAATCTCGCGGACGCCAGTTAGGCCCTCGGCTTCCTGCTTCAGTCGCTGCGCTTCCGGTTCGGAAGCATAGATCGTGAAGATCTCAGCGGCGTCTTTCCCGGATGCAGGACGCAAGACGCGACCCAGACGTTGAATCCGTTGTCGGCTGCTCGATGTAGATGCCGCGATAACGGCAACAGAGGCGTCCGGAACATTGATACCCTCGTCTAAAGCACGGCAGGTGACGAGGACGTCGATCTCGCCGCGCCGGAACATACGCAGGTTGTCTTGCCGAAGGTGCGGGCCTAGGCCACTGTGGTATGCCGCTGCCCGATGCTTGGCCGCGCGAAGCTGACTCGTGATCTCGTTGGCAGCCGCGATCTGCTCATGGAAAACTATCGCTCGCTCTCGCCGGCGCTCTGTGACCAGGCGGAGCGTCGCCGGGATGCGGGCGGCCGCCCCATAGCTGACGCGGGCTCGCTCCTGCAGGATGCGCGTCAGCTGGAAGTCCACGTCCTTGCCTTCCTCACGCTTCTTGAACAATGGGAACAGTCGTCGGGTGAATGCGTCATAGCGGGCCTGCTCACCAGGCAGCAGTGGCACGCGCACGTTCACAAGGGAGAAGCGGGTGATGACGCCATCGGAGCGAGCCTCGTCGTAGCCATAACGATAGATCACGGGGCCTAAGGCGGGGACAACGTTCTCATTGAAAAGTTCGTCAAAGTCGCGTTCTGGCGTCGCGGATAAACCGAGACTCGCAATATGCTCACCCGCCAGGGCCCGGGCATTGACGAGGCTGGCGGCGCGATGGCATTCATCCACAATCAAGAACACGGGTAATTCAGCCGAGATGAGCGGGGCCGCCGTGCGGGCTGTATTAATTACCATGACGTTCACACGGCGGGGAGATGAGGCGCGCTCCGTCCCACTAAAGGCCGCTATGTCGGCGGACGAGACGTGCAAGTCGTCCGTCAGCCCAACGATCCACTGGTCGAGCAGAGCCGTCGTGGGAACCACGATAATGAAATGAGCATCGGGTCGACGCCGCAGTAGATCGACCATAGCCGCATAGGCAAAGATCGTTTTGCCGCCTCCGGTGACGACCGCCGCGACGCCGCGATCGACGTTCCTACGCCAGGCGTCTAGTGCTGACCGTTGCCAAGAGCGCAGGTCAGCGGCCAGGTGCCAAGCTAGATCGGTCATGGCAACCGAAGCCGCTCCTCCCACGCTTCTTGTCGGGACGCCGGCACCGTACCTTGGCGGCCTACCTGTCTTCCTACGCGCACACCGCCTCGGTAGGTGTGGCACACGCCGGTCTGTCGCACCGCTCAGAGAATGCCACCCGTGTAATTTGCAGACGTGGAGGGCCGTACGACTGTGACGCCGGTCCAGCAAGCCAATCCGGGACTCGACGCTGCGCGGGCCACGCGCGGCGGCAGGGAGACCTACGTCGAGGACATCCCGGTCGTGCGGATTCGCCCTGAGGAAGGACTGGGTCGTAAGCGCGACCGTGAAGGTCACCGCGATCTGCGCAGGTCCATCCAGCAGTTCGGCGTACTAACCCCCATCACGGTTCGTCCCGCACCTGATGGGTCGGGCGACTACCTGTTGATCAAGGGGCAGGGGCGGACCCTGGCTTGCCGGATGCTCGGTCTCGCGTCCATCCCAGGGATCGTTGTTGGTGACGCGTCCGCCGAGGACCAGAAGGTTCAACAGTTTCTGGTTGAGAACGTCGCCCGGCTACGAATGCGATCCGTCGACCGGGCGCTGCTCATCGCTCGGGCCCGAGCGCGCGGTGAGGAGACGATCGATGTCGCCCGACGTTTCGGTGTCAGTTCGGCGACAGTGCGTCGCTTAGAGGCCCAACTCGACGGTGCAACCAGGGGTGAGGTGGCAGCGCTCAGGAGTGGAAGTGTCAACTTGGCGCTGCACGCGGTGATCGCCCGGCATGTTGATGGCCCCGAGCGCAGCGATATCGTTGCAGAAATTGCCAAGCACTCGCTGAGGACGCGCGAGGTGGACCAGCTGTTCCGCGCGATCGGTTGGGAGCAGCTGGCTACGCTCGGGCTGGCCTACTGCAACACGCGCCTCATGCTCATCGCCTGGGCCTGCCGCGAGCTGTCACAAATGAGCCCCGGCTCAATTGGCGACCGGCTGGGCCAGCTTGCCGAGCGTCTTCCTGTCTCGCTTCAGAGCGGCCGGCAGCGGTCACTTTCAATAGGTGCGTCTTGAACCTCATCGACGTAGTGCCTGATCAGCTCGTTCTCAGTGATGAGCTCCGCCGATCGGGTAGCGCCAAGCAGTTCGAGGCGCGGCTGCGGTCGTCAATTGAGGAGATCGGGTTGGCGGAGCCGATTAAGGTCGCACTGATGCCGTCGGGTAAGTACCTGGTAGTGGACGGCACCATGCGGCTACGTGCGATCAACGCTATCCGCGAGTGCGATAAGTCGGCCTTTCCCTCGGTACGGGCGTATGTCACAGACTACGAGCGCCGCTATGAGATCCGGTACCAGACGGACATCTACCAGGACCTCTTGCCCAGCCAGTTGGCGACGCTTGTCGAACACTTGCACCAGACCGAGGGCGTTAAAAAGAGCGACATCGCCCGGTACATTGGCGTCTCGTCGGCGACGCTGCGGAACTACACCGGCCTCTGGCGGCTGATCCGTCGTGGGGGGCTCTTCGAGCAGCTTGTGGAGCTGATGGACGTCGGCGTCTTTCCGTCCTCGAACCCCTTCGCCTGGCTGCGTCTCGATCCGCAGGCAGGTGGGCTCCGGCTGATCTTCGAACATCTTGCCAAAGATGACGAGACCGCGGAAGCGTGGGTCGAGCGGATGCTGCCTGCCGCACGGCAGGGACTGGGCAATCGCTACACAAATGTCGAGGTCGAGGTGATGACGGGAGGGCTGCCTGACGAGTACTACCGCGGTGACGCTGAACTGCGGCACGTTAAGCAGGGGCTGGGAATGCGCCGAACCAATGGCACGACCCCGAAGCCGCAGCGGAGCACCGCCGCCGCGGTGCGCCACCTCAACCTCGTTGCGCGGGACAGCTCTGACCTGGTGTTGAAATCGGCGGCCGCCTCGTTCAAGGCCTACTTGAAGTGACGACGCCCGCGGCCTGGGACGAATCCTTCTTCGACGTCCCCGAGGCAGACTCCATTGACGGTGGAACGACGAGCGTGGGTCCGTTGTGGCACTCAGCAAGCCCTCGCTGGGGCCACTCGATGCACACAATGTGCTCGTACCACGGCATGTTCCCGGCCAAGCTGGCGCATTACTATATCCAGCGTTATTCGCGTCCTGGTGACATCGTGGTCGACCCGTTCAGCGGGCGCGGGACCGTGCCGCTTCAAGCTCGCGTCGAAGGCCGTCGGACCATCAGCAACGATCTGAGCCCGCTGGCGTACGTGCTGTCGAGCGCGAAGGCCAACCCTCCAACCTGGACCGGCGCCCTTGCCGCGCTTAACAAGCTCGAGAAGCGCTACATCGCCTCGGCCGAAGAGCTAGACGTGTCGCCAGACATCAGAATGCTGTACCACCCGGCGACCTTGAATCAGCTCTGCTACATCCGCAGCTACCTGCACACCCAGCCCATCTTTGACTGGCCGCCCAATAAGCACATGATCGCCGGCGCCCTGGCCGGAATTATGCACGGCGCACACAGGCGGGACGGCAGCTCGCAGTACCTAAGCATCAGCATGCCCAATACATTCAGTATGTCGCCGACCTACGTCGCTAAGTTCATCCGCGAGAACGGCTTGCTCGCACCGGAGCAGAATGTCTTCGAACGTGTTCGTGACAAGTTGGCACGGCTCTACCTTGATGCCAACGACGGACCGGCCGGGGAGACATTCGCATCTGACGCGTCAGAGCTCCTGACGCTTGGCAAGGTTGAGCCGCACAGCGTTGACTTGCTCCTGACGTCGCCGCCTTACCTCGGCGTCGTCAACTACGGCACGGCCAACTGGATCCGGCTGTGGCTGCTCGGCGTCGACGAGGTTGGTCGCGACCAAGGCAGCGGGCGCAAGCAGATCGACGGACTGCTCGACCACCGTCACACCTATGCGTCATACAAGGCCTTCATGCGCAAGTTGCTGTTTGGCGTGGAACAATCCCTAAAGCCGAACGGCGTTGCAGCGCTGGTCATTGGTGATGTATCGGAGCCGGGCAAAGAGCGAGTGCCGCTGGCTGAGAAGATGTGGGACGAACTGCGCGGAGAGACGAGACTCCATTTGCTGCATCTTATTGAGGATCACATCTCGGTCGAGAAAAAGGTAAGCCGTATCTGGGGGGAGACAAAAGGTCAAGCGACGGACAAGGACTGCGTGCTGGTGCTATCTCGCCAGGGCGCGGAGATCGATGACTATGCTGACGCGATCGACTGGGATGAGCCCTACAAGGACGGCGGTCCCGATGCCGCGCATGTTCGCTTGCGGTCGCGGTCCGGATAGCGGCCGCTTCACCGGCGCCCACCGCTTCCAACCTCGTTCACCTCTATGTTTCAGCTTCAAACCGGGCTTGCGGGCGACCCACGACGACGCGGCAAGCAGGTGTTCGGAGGTTGGGCTGATAGCGCCCCATGACGACACGCGCAGATGGATGAGTCGTTGAAGATCCCGTCGCGGTGCGATCTGCAGCCCGACCGCCGGCTGCTGCCTGGGGTAGTGGCGCAGATCGTGACCCGGCCGGGGCTCGAGACCTACTGTTTGCAGCAGGGACGTTCCCGCTCGTCTTCAGCGCGCTTACTCTGGCCTTGGTGGCGACGTCCCGGGTGCCGACGCAGGAGGCATGGAGGGACGTCGGGCGGCGGAGCCGCCGACTTGAACCCGTACAGACGTTTGTCACACAGGCTGACACACGACACGGACACACGACACGGACTGCGACACGGACTGCGACGGCCCGAGAGGCTCTGAGGTTGGTTGCGGTCGCGACTCGTGGGTCACGGGCCCGCGACGACATCTGCACCACGGAACTCGGGGGCAAGGGCGCGAAGCGTCCGCGGCAGTACACGCGATCGGGCGCCGGGGGATGCGCGCGTGCAGCCGGTGTTGAGGGGTCAGTCGTCTTGCAGCGCGCTTGGAAGTTCCCAGAGGTTCTCGATGCGACGGTCAGCGAGTGCGGCGTCAGGGCTTTGGGCGAGGGCGTAGCCCCACGGGCCGCGTTTGATGAGCACTGTGTACAGCCCTGCTTTGCGGGCGGGCAGGACGTCGTTGTCGAGTCGGTCGCCGACGTAGGCGATCTGCCTTGCAGGAAGTCGAGCTGCGGCGATGAGTCTGTCGAAGAACGCTGGGTCGGGCTTTTCAGCCGCCCAGTCGGCGGAGGTGGCGATGATGTCGGCTGGCAGGTTGAGTTCGCGTATGAGCTGACCGGCCCTGGCGGTCTGGTTCCCGGCGATGCCGACGAGGTAGCCGTGTTCTTTGAGGATGCTCAAGCAGTCGCGGACGTCGGGGTAGAGGTCGCGGCCGTTGAAGTGCTCAGCCAGGCCTGCTTCGAGCCGGAGCTTGCGCTCCACGGCGAGGTCGAAGCCTGGTCGGAAGTGTTGGAAGACGTTGCGGTAGTCCTCTCCACGGGCAATGACGGCGCCGAACATCGCCGAGAAGGTATGACGGGGCACGCCCAACCAGTCGGCCCAGGTGCCGTACTCGGTTGACTCGTTGATGAGCGTCTCGCCCACGTCGAAGAAGACAGCCTTGATCGGTGCGGGTTGGGTCGATGGCATCGCGCTGGCTCCGTGTCTAGTGCGCGGCGAGTTGGTCGTCGAGCGCTCGCACTGCTGGATGGTTGTTGTAGGGCCGGACGAGGGACTGCATCGCTCGGAGCCGCTCAGTACCGGTGGCGTAGCCCGCATGAGCAAGGGCGTCGGCAGCCTGGCCAGCTACTGCGCAGGCCTGGTCGATGTCGTTGGCGTGCACGTGGACCGTGGCGAGGTCTGCGAGGAAGATGGCTCGTTGTTTCACCGCCTGCCGTGGTAGCTCGACCAGAGCGGTGGTGAGTGCGTCTGAGGCTTGGGCCAGCCGGCCAAAGTGGAGGTAGGTGTAGCCGGCGAAGCCGCCGAGTCGAGTCCTGTCGTAGTAGTCGAACCAGTTCAACGCTGGGGCCGGCATCTGCAGGTCCGTTGTGGCCTGTTCGACTGCCTGCAGTGCAGCCGTCTCGTTGCCGGCGTTGGTGTGAACCTCAGCTTCGACTGCCGATAGCCAGGAACGAAGCGGAGGGTGGGGCAGTTGATCGACGTGCCGTTGAGCGGCTTGGAGATAGTCCGAAGCCGCTAGGAAGTTGTGTTCGCCGGCCGGAATGAAGCTGGTGTGACCAAGTGCGGCGGCGACAAGCAAGTGGTCCTGTGCCTCACGGGCAGTGTCGAGTGCGAGGTTGTAGTAGCCGCGCGCCGCCATGGTGTCGTGCATGTCGAAGAACGACAAGCGGCCGGCGAGTAGCGCCACCCGGCTCCGGTTGTGCAATAGCCGCCGCCGAATCTTGGCATCCCCGGAGGCGACGATGAGCAGGTCGTCTACCGTCGCAAGATGGGCCAGGACCGGCGCCATCAGCGCCGGTGGAGACGCGGAGTGGTAGAGCCGGTGGTACTGGATGACGAGGTCATCCAGCGTCTCGATGTCGACCTGTGAACGCGGCTCAGCCGCTGGGGCGGTTGACGACCCGTAGGTGTCGAGCGCCGCGGCTCCGGGCAGCAGCCCTAGCAGCTTGAGCATGGTGCGGCGCTTCACGAGCTCCTCCTTCCAGATCATGAACATCTTCGGTTGGAGTACCTGACCAGCCGGTCCTAGCTGGTCGAGTAGCGACAGCGCCTCCAGCAGAGTGCTGCTCATGTCCTCGCCGTCCCCGGCAGGCAGGTCCAGTTGGCCAGGTCGCTCGACGGCAACGCCGAGCTGGTCCGGAGTTCGCTGGTAAAGCAGGCAGAGCAGCTCGCGGTAGAACGGGCTCGGGCACTTCTCGCCGCGCTCCCACTTGGACACCATGTCGGCGTTGACACCGACGCGTCGACCGCGGCGCATCCAGGCCACGCGCACGAGCTGGTCTGCAGCCTGATGCTGCGTTAGACCACGGTGCTCGCGGCAGGCTCGCAACTGGTTGTGGGGGCTGATGCTGCTCACCGCTCCCTCCACGCCGTCGGCACTCGCTTGAGGGTAGGTCGGGTGGCCGACAGTCGGCCCGAGACTAGCGACTGGACTAGTCACGGACTAGCTTGCGGACCTTCTCTGCTGCCGTGCGGTGGGTTGGGCTTGGTTCATGGCCGCAAGGGCCTTAACCGAACGGAGAAGCTGATGAAGAACCTGCCGATCGACACGTCGGGGATGACGTTGCTGTGCGCTGCGGCGCCGGTGGCGGTGCTGGACTTCGAGTCCAAGCGGCCGAAGGCGGATGAGAACGGTGTTCCGCTGTTTACGGTGCTGCTGGTCGTGCTGCACGACGGCGGCGCGGAGATCATGCCGGTGCGGCTGTCCGGGTCGCCGTCGGGGCGGCTGGTGCAGGGCACACCGGTGACGGTCGCTGGTCTGATGGCGACGCAGTGGACGATGGGTGAGCGGTCCGGGGTGTCGTTCCGCGCCGACCGGATCGAGGCCACCCCTCCGGCATTGGCCGTGTCGTCGGCGTCGACCGCGGGCAACGGATCTGCCGGCCCGAGCCCGGCGGGGAAGTAGGCCGGCGATGCGCTTCAAGGTCGTGCTCGTGATGTTGCTGATCGCCGCGATTGCCCCGGCGCTGTTCGTCCAGGTCGCCCACGCGTCGGTGACGGGGGCGCTGTCGATGCTGCAACAACTCGTCGCCGGGGGTGGTCATGCCTAGCCCCGGCTACCCGGCCTCGGGTGCCTACGGCCCGTCTCGGGCGGCACCAGCCCCAACCGTGTTCGACCTGGTGCTGCGCATCCTGGCCGGGGTGTGGGTCGAGCTGACCCTGACCGGTCTGCTGCTGGCACCAGCGGTGCTGCTGGGTGTGGTGGTGCATCCCCTGGCCGGCATCGCGCTGGTGCTCGTCGTTGTCGTCGTTGTGCTGACCGTTCCCGCGTTGCGCGCCGGGTTGGGTCGGTTGCTGTATGGGCGGATCGTGCGCCGGCAGTTCGACGGCGCGGTCCGCGCCTGTGTGATCTGGACCTACCGGGACCAGACCCCCAAGGTCCGCAAGCTCGAACGGGTCCCGGCGGGGGAGGTGCTGCACGTCGCCGTCCCGGTCGGCGGCACCATCACCAACCTGCAGGACTCGGCTGAGACGTTGGCGGCAGCACTGCAGGTGCGTGAGGTCCGGATCGAGCGGGACCCCGACAACGCCCGCCGCGGAGCCGTCTCCCTGGTCCGCCGGGACCCACTCACCCAACCCGCACCCCCCTGGCCGCAGCTCGACGCCGGCCCGCTGACCCTGTGGGCCCCGGTGCCGGTCGGGGTCGACGACACCGGACGCCAGGTCGCCTTGTCGCTGCCGGAACGCAACGTGTTGCTGGGCGGGGAACCGGGAGCCGGCAAGAGCGCGGCGTTGTCGCTGCTTGTCGCCACCGCTGCGCTGGACCCTGATGTGCGGCTGCACTTGTTCGACGGCAAACTCGTCGAACTCGCCTGCTGGGCCGGCGTCGCCGACCATGCGGTCGGGCCGGACACCGAACAGGCCAACCTGGTGCTGCGGGCGTTGCAGGCCGAGATGGAAACCCGCTACTTGGCGTTGCTGGCGAACAAGGCCCGCAAGGTCATCCCGGCCATGGGCCTGCCGCTGCATGTGCTTGTCGTCGACGAACTCGCCCACTACCTACTGGCACCGGATCGCAAGGTGCGGACTGAGTTCGCCGAGCTGCTGCGTGACCTGGTCGCCCGCGGCCGGGCTGCTGGGCTGATCGTGCTGGCGGCGACGCAAAAGCCGGCGCATGACGTCATCCCCACCGCGTTGCGGGACTTGTTCGGGGTCCGCTGGGCGTTGCGGTGCAACACCCCGCAAGCCTCTGACACCATTCTCGGCTCAGGCTGGGCCTCCGCCGGCCACACTGCCAGCACCATCGACCCGGCGTACCGCGGTGTCGGGCATCTGCTGCACGAAGGCGGTACCCCCACCCGGCTGCGCTGCCACTACCTCGACGACGACAACCTCGCCGAACTGGCGCTACGAGCGGAGCTCATCCGCGGGGTCGCGGCTCCACTATCCGCGTCCGCTGACCCCCCGACGCTGGCGGTCGACGCTCCTGCCATGAACGGTTCCGTCCTGCGAGGAGGTGGCTGATGGACGTGTTCTACGACCCTGAGCTGCCAGCCACCCACCGGCTGGCGTGGGAGCAGATCGAGCTGCTGCGCGACAGCCTCCCCGCCCGGCTCACCGCAGCCGGCAGAAAGGTCCGCGAGGCCGTCGAGCTGCTACGCGCTCACGGCCTGGCCTCCGCCCTGGACGCCAGCCCCGACGACTGCCTCGAGCTGGCCGACGAGCTGCTGGCTGCCGCCGACCGGCTTTGCAACGAGCTGGTCGCCACCAATCCGCAGCCACTGTCAGCGCCGCCGCTGTCGGTACCGCTGTCGTGGGACGGCTGGCGGACGGGCAGTCCGGAGGGCACATGACCAGCGCTATATCTCCGGCGCTGGAGGCCTTGTCACCGGCTGTTCGGTCGGTACTGACCCGCGCCGCTGACCCCAACTATGACAAGTGGGCCGCGCAGCTCAAGCACGCCGGCTACTGCCGCCGCCCGGTCCGCCTGGTCGGCTCCACCGTCACCGTCGAGGAAGCGACAGGGGCGGTCCGGTCGAGCTTCGACACAGCCAGCGAACCAGACGGGATGCTGCTCAAGGCGTGCCGCAACCGCCGGACGACGGTGTGCCCGACCTGTGCCGAGACCTACCGGGCCGACTCCTACCAGCTCGTCGCCGCCGGCCTGGCCGGGGGGAAGACAGTCCCTGACAGCGTCGCTGGTCATCCCCGGTTGTTCGTCACCCTGACCGCCCCGTCGTTCGGAGCCGTGCACTCCCGGCGGGAGACCGACACCGGCCAGGTCCGGCCCTGCCGTCCGGCAAACGGTCACTGCCCGCACGGCGGCCGCCGGGGCTGCAACCGGCGGCATCCCGAGGGTGATGAGCTGCTCGGACAGCCAATCTGCCCCGACTGCTTCGACTATGCCGGCGCGGTGCTGTGGCAGGCCCAGACCGGCGAGCTGTGGCGCCGAACGACTATCGCGATCGTCCGTCAGCTCGCCCGACAGGCTGGGCGTCCCGTCCGCCAGGTGCTCGCCGAGGTCCGGCTGTCGTACACCAAGGTCGTCGAGTACCAGACCCGCGGCCTGGTGCACTTCCACGCCGTCATTCGCCTCGACGCCAAGCCCCCCGCTGACGACCCGTTGCTCGTGCTGCCGCCTCCGCCCGGCTACAGCGCGACAATGCTGGCCGCCGCCGTGAGCACTGCGGCGGCAATCACCACCGCCCCGGCTCTGACAGATGACCCCGAGCTACCCGGAACCATCGGCTGGGGAAGCCAGGTCGACGTCCGAACCGTCCCGAGCCGGGCCAGGGCAGACGGCGGGCCGCGCCAGGTCGCGGGCTACCTCGCCAAGTACGCGACCAAGAGCACCGACGACTCCGGCGCCCTCGACCACCGCATCCGCGACCGGGACGAGATCGAGACGCTCGGCGTCAACGAGCATCTACGCCGCTTGGTTGCCACTGCCTGGCAGCTCGGCCGAGGACCACACCTCGCCGGCCTCCGGCTGCGAGCCTGGGCGCACACCCTCGGCTACCGCGGTCATTGGGCAACCCGCAGCCGCCGGTACTCCACAACCCTCAAAGTCCTGCGCCTGGCTCGGCAGGACTGGCACCACGGTGCTGCGGCGGCCTCCATTGGCAACGTCGTCCCGCTCGCGCGAGCAGGGCAGTGGCGCTTCGCTGGGAGCGGCTACCGGTCAAGTGGAGACGAGTGGCTCGCAAGTTCGGCCGCCGATGCCTACCAGGCCCAACGCGTAGCTGCTCAGCTCGACGCCCGAACCCGAATCGCAAGCTGACCGGAGGTATCAATGCAAACGCTATTCACGATTGAGCAGGCTGCGGAGGCCATGGGAACTAGCCCCCGCTTCGTCCGACGGCTCGTCTCTGAGCGCAGGATCGGTTTCACCAAGTTGGGCCGGTACGTGCGCATCCCGAGTTACGACCTGGACGCCTTCGTGGCAGCTGGCCGACACGAGCCGGCTCGATGACCAAGCGACGGCGCTTTGGCAAGGTCCGTAGGTTGCCCTCTGGCCGCTGGCAGGCACGTTTTCCGTCGCCAGACGGCATTGAGCGATCCCTGGGCACCTTTTCGACCAAGGGTGATGCGGACCGAGCCCTGTCAGCCTGCGAGACGGATATGGCACGGGGCGGATGGACAGACCCGACGGCTGGCAAACAGAGCTTTGCTGCCTACGCCGCCGGCTGGCTCGAAGCGCGTCCCCTGCGGCCCCGGAGTCGTGAGCTGTATACGAACCAGCTGCGACTTCGGCTGTTGCCCACCTTCGGGCGCATGCCCGTCGGAAGCATCACTCCGCAGCACGTGAGGTACTGGCATGGGCGGGAGGTTGCTGCCCTGCCAATGGACGGACGCGGTGCCGCGGCGCTAACGACCAGCTACCGCGTTTTGCGTTCCATCTTGAGCACCGCTGTCGAGGATGAGCTGTTACTACGCAATCCCTGCACGATTCGGGGTGCCGGCAGTGACCGGCCCGTGCTGCGTCCGACGCTGACAGAACCGGACGTCTGGGCATTGGCGGACGCCGTTCCCGATCGGTACCGGAGCCTTGTGTGGCTGGCAGCCGGCACAGCTCTGCGGTCAGCTGAGCTGTCGGCGCTCCGGCGGCAGGACGTCGACCTCGTTCGGGGCGTGGTGCAAGTCGAACGGGCGTACATCGAGCCCGCGCGGGGTCAGTCCTTCTTTGGGCCACCCAAGAGCGATGCCGGCACGCGGGTCGTTGCCCTCCCGGACGTCCTTCGACCGATCCTTGTCGATCACCTGGACCGCTACGTCGGGGCGGGGCAGGAGTCGCTGCTGTTTACGACGACCGGAGGGGGACCTGTGAGCCGCCATAACCGCAAGTGGTGGCGGGCTGCTTGCACTGAGGCCGGTCTTGCGCCCGGCGTGCACCTGCATGACCTTCGACACGCGGGGCTCACCCTCGCGGCTCAGTCCGGTGCCACGCTGAGGGAGCTGATGTCTCTTGCTGGGCACTCCTCTCCTCGGGCGGCGATGATCTATCAGCACGCCGCGGCGGAGCGGGGCGCTGTAATAGCTGCCGGAGTATCCGATCGCCTAACGAAGGGACGGTGACTCACGCTTGGGAGTGTTGTGCCTGCGAGTCCCCCGCTTCCGTTGTTAGGTCCATGCGGCATAGTCAAGAGCTTCTTCAATGTTCCGAGCGCTTCGGCTGCACCGCACAATAGCCTCTACGCCTCACTTGCACTGGCCTGCGCCCTGTGCTGAGGGCGGCTGTTACGAAGCGGTGGATCATGACGCTCGATTTGATTCGTCCACTCCGAGCAGCATCAAGAGATACGTGGCGGTGACCTCGCCGATCCCAGGAGCGCCCCCGTAGAGAGGCAACGCACACTAGGGAGACACAAACAGAGCCCGCAGGTTTCCCCTGCCGGGCTCCTCGCTCGTGCGGTGTCTAGTTGCCGGCAGCCCTGAACTGGTCGATTACGGCCGAGGGGACACGACCGCGACTATTCACCTCGATACCGTTAGAGGACGCCCACGCGCGTACGGCCGAAGGGTCGCTTCCGCTGCGATTGCGCAGACCGCGAGCTGATTCTTTCGTCCGCGATGATGATGGCGCCCTACGAGCGTGTGTCTTGTATTCCTCGATGACCGCGCGCAACTTCTCGGCGTTCTTGTCGTTGAGGTCCATCTCATACGCCTGTCCATCGAGGCTGAAACGGACGGTCTCGCCCTTACCATCCTTGATCGGCTTTCCGGTGAGATCGTCTGTGAGTTCGACGACCATCTTCTGTGCCAATGCCGTGCTCCTCGTTAGGGGGTTACTGAAAAGTAGCACGGTGAACTGACCCGCCGCAGACAGAGAGCGCCCCGTAAGAGATGTACTCCTACAGGGCCTGTGCCTCTTCAGGCGACGGCCCGGCTCGGGTAAGTCTTGAAGGACCGAGGCCGCGTTTGTGAAGCCGTGGTCCGAGAGTGGCTTGGCAGCTGAAACATGGTGGCCGCCTTGGTCGCGGCTGAGGGACCAGGTCCAGGCGCTCGCTGATGGTGACGGAGCACACGGGCAACTGCGCCACTCCCCCACGCTCCTCGACGTCTGTCACCAGCTGCGCGAGATCATCGAGCGGTCGGCCTACCGCCATCCGCCACTTCTGGACGACCCCGCGTACCCCGCTGTCGGGCTTTCCGTAGCGAGCGCGTGTCGAGAAGACGGCGTCGATAAGGGCAGCCTCTACTTCTCCCTGCCACCCCGACAACGGCGGGCGCCACTCGTCGGGAGTACCGAGGGTTTGAGAGCAGTGTTTGACCAGGGCCTGGACGTCACCATGCGGGCATGACGGTAGGCCAGGGGCACGCAGCGGGCACGTGGGCCCTGAGCCGCTGGGGAAGGACCAACCGGAAATGGCACGCAAGCGGTCTGGCCTGCGGTTTCACGGGTGGAGCTGAGGGGACTCGAACCCCTGACCCCCACACTGCCAGTGTGGTGCGCTACCAGCTGCGCCACAGCCCCGTACGTCCGCCACCATACCCGGACACGACCGCCGCCTGCCGGCCGGCGCCGG
>JAABVA010002682.1_pt1 | contig 17428 bp, 13 predicted proteins | sample 5560331 | NCBI WGS metagenome assembly JAABVA01 (sample SAMN12812661, study PRJNA571458) | rock metagenome | isolation source: Antarctica rocks | place: Antarctica: Victoria Land, Mt New Zealand sud | collected 2016-01-07 | reverse complement strand
ATTTATTTGGCGTGAAGCCCACGTTAAAATAGGGTGCCGCGAGAAAATAATCCCAGTACCACCCTGTAAGCACCGTATTGGGGTCAGCGTAGTACACCGAATGTATTGCCTGCCCCTCATTCAGTATCAGCTCTCGCGTACCATCTGTCTCCTGCACAACCTGGATATAATTATAGTATGACTCTTTGTCGTAAATCAAATGCGGAATATCTTTCAGAGGTCCTAATGGTAGTAGCACTGCAACCACCACAAGCAAGAACGAAGGTCGCCACAGTGGACGTAGCCCCCACAGCGATGCCGCGAAAAGCAGCATGCCAAAGATGAGAAGCGTGCGGCGAACTCCAAAGGTTGGTATGAGCCAGAGGACAGGCAGAAACGCACCGAGGATGCTGCCAAAAGTCGAGATCGCGTAGAGCGAACCACTTGAACGTCCGCTCCTCGTAATGTCTTTTGTCAAAAGGCGAATCGCGAATGGAGACACAATCCCAAGTAGCGTGACCGGAACCGCGAACAGGAGGATAGTTCCAACAAGCGAACTAAGAAAAATACTGACCGACACCTGTGCCAGACCCGTCACCGACCAATTCAGAATGCCTTGACTCACGAGCGGTATCAGCGACGTTGCGAGTGCCGCAGCAGCCGTAAGAATACACAGCACTTGTTCCGATGGATACCTGTCCGCTATGCGCCCTCCAACCAGATAGCCGATGGTGAGATAGAGCAGAATTAGCCCGATAAGGCTTGCCCACACAATGAGCGAGGTTCCAAAATATGGCTCCATCAGTCGTTCCGCACACATTTCGAGTGCAAGACTCGTCATGCCGCTCACCAGCACCAGGACAATCAGAAAGTGTCTCATGAATTTTCCGTTCTATCTGCCATTGTCACAGAAAAAGGAAGCGACCAGTAATGTTTTCAAAGTATTGTGTATTGACCGCTGGAAACTGATCCGTCGATGCCTGTAGCTCTAAGATAAATCCTTTGCCGCCATGTACGTCCCCATACACTTCGACATACTCTTGCTGTGGTGTTCCCTGGTAGGTGATTACCTCTCTGAACCATGTCTCGCCACCGATATGTACAGTGGAGTTGGGTGTGACGACAGTATAGCCACTTTTATTCATGAAATTTTGTTGTAGGTCCATCTGCACAAGGTCACTCGATGCCCCTGCTGTCGGTCCAGGGGTTTTGAAGGTGGCGGATTGATCTACGGCGGCAGGATTAGCAAACTGTATGCCTTGCACACCTGAAAGGGGCGTGGCTGTCCATGTTTGCGGATATTCTGTCGAAAAGCCATCTGTCGCACACGGTTGTCCGCAATAGACAAAATTTGCGTCAGGCGGTGGAGTCGCGGGTGTCGTTGCTGTGGGAACGATGGTGGTCGTGGGGGCGACTGTTGGTGAAGGCACAGTTGTTGGTGCAACTGTTGCTGTTGGCGTGGGTGCCTCTGTCGGCACAGTTTGCACCGACGGATTTTGTGGTTCTGGTGTGTGTCCTCTGAGTGCATAGAATGTCGCGACACCTACCGCACTCAATAACGCGATGACGAGACAGATACTGACAACAAATACTAATACGCCGTTCTGTTGCTTCTGCGGTGGCTGTGGTAATTTTCGTCCTTCTCGATTGTAGCCCAATCCGCTTTGAATTGGCTGCGGCGGTGGGTAAGCCTGCCCTACATAGCTCCCGTTTGGGCGTGGTTGAACCTGTGATGCTTGAGGTTGCTGACTCGCTTGAAATCCGTATTGTCCAGGCGTTCCTCCTTGCTGTGGATATGCAGCAGGGGGCGTCGGTGAGAATGGTTGTTGATACCGCGCATTGGGATGACTCGGCGGAAACGACATGGCTTCTGTCGCATCTTGATAAAACTCTGTCTGCTGATGAGATGCTGGCGTTTGTAATGGTGGTGTAAACGATGGTACTTGCTGCGACAAGGATGGCCGTTGTGTATTGGCAAATGGCTGCACGTTCTGCCCATTTTGTACATGAGCAGGATTTTGTGGCCCCAAAGTGCCTTCGGTTGGATACGAATTCAGGTGTCCACTATGCGGTAGAGGCTTCTGTACCATCTCTGTCAGTTGTGCTGAGGGAGTGTTAGGATTGCCACATTGCCCACAGAATGCCTCTTCTGCACTAACCTCGTTTCCACATCTTGGACATTTCATATATTCGTTTCATCCTTGCTTTGGGTTGCGTTATATCTCTTCGAGTTCTCTATCGGTAAGGCGTAGTATAACTCATTTGGATGGCACTGACTACCCGATTAGCTCGTTGTTTTATCGCGTTTGAAACTACGCGGTTAGAATAGGGATGGTCTGTAGCCCTTCTTGTTCATAGTGATGATATGCGCGTATCACTGGTGGCGTGATACGTCCCTCATGTGCCTGCTCTGATGCACTGGTAAATGGTCCGCGAATGATGCACCATACCCAGGGAATGTCCTGCTCTTTATTGACGCGCTTCATGTTTTCGCGATCAGTGCTACTCGCATCTGCGAAGCCCGTTGGATGACTATGGTACACTCCAATAATACGGTCTGGATGCTCCATCTCTACCATCAACAAATCTTCGGGCGCGAACTCGAAATAGACTGGCGACGCAAAAATGTTGCGTAATGGATACGCTTGCTCGACATGCCAGTTTCCCTGCTCGTCCATTGTGCCAAGCAGAACACCGCACGCTTCAATGGTACTACGATGATAAACGTCTACAAACAATGCTTTCTGGGCTTCAATACTAAGATGTAGATATGCTTTTGTTGCTTGTCTCATGAATAATTGTCTACGCTGGTGACGTGACCCGTCTTCCCAATACTCCCCAATTTTCGATTTTGTATCGTGTTAAGAATGCTTGTTGTATGCAGGACTATAACGATATGCTCCTACTATATCACATAACGAGTCAAAGATACCGACTTGTACAATCTCTCTGCTCCTTGACGCGAAGAAAACACGGGACATACACTATATACATATCTTGTGTCCTGCATTTTCATTCTTGGCGTAGGGCAGAGAACACCAACGGAAGGAAGCCTGTATGTCGCTTACCACACGAAAACTTGAGTCGCGTATCGCCGAACTGGGTAATGCCGCCGAAGGTCGGGAGATAGCTGTTACTTCTGTCTACATCGCTTCTGCTACTGGCCCAATGACACTTCCACCATCATCACCATTTAGCGATGTAGCACAATGGCAGCAGCTAGAAAGGGGCCATGAATGGGGAAAAACACATGGTACAAGCTGGCTGGCCTTTCAACTACCCCCACTAACTGTGCCTACGACTGTACACCTGGCTTGGAATACGAGCAAGGATGATAGCTTGCTGCTGCTCGTCGAGGCGACTGTATTCCTCGATGGTCGCGCCATCGGCGGCTTAGACTATCGGCATCACTTCCTCTTATTGCCAACACAAGCTTACGAGGGAGCATTCCATACCATTACCATACAGGCATATACCAGTGTTCCACAACTCTTTGGTGGCTTGACACTACATCATAGAAGTATGACGCTCTGGCAATTGTACTTTTTGATGCATACTATTTTCGAGAGCTTGCAAACAATGAGCGAGCATGTCCGTGTGCGCCATGCGTTGTTAGAACAACTGAATACCACCTACAACATGCTCGATTTGCGTGAGGGCTGGCACAGTGAACGCTTTCTTGCCTCGGCATCCTCGGCGTATGATTATCTACAGATGGCTCTTCGTGAGTACCCAGAAGCGGACGATCAGCCGCGCATCACGTTAAGTGGGCATGCACATCTCGATGTTGGCTGGATGTGGCCTTACTGGAGAACACGGCAGAAGATCGCACATACCGTCTCAACTGTCCTCAATTTGATGGAACGTTATCCACAGTTTCACTATAGCCAGAGCCAACCCCAGGTACTGCAATGGCTCAAAGAAGACGCTCCAGAAATCTACGCACGGGTGAAACGGTGCGTCGCCGAGGGACGCTTTGAACTTGTTGGCGCGATGTGGGTTGAGGCCGATTGTAATCTGCCATCCGGTGAGTCGCTTGTACGCCAGATTATGCATGGTACACGTTTCACGCAACAAGAGTTCGGCGTCACTCCGCACACCATCTGGCTGCCCGATGTCTTTGGCTATAGTGCTGCCTTGCCCCAGATTATGCGTGGTTGCGATATTCCCGTGTTTATGACGACAAAGATTAGCTGGAATCAGTTCAACCGTATGCCCTGTGATACCTTCCGTTGGCGTGGCATCGACGGCTCTGAAGTGCTAACCCACTTCGTAACCGCCCCCGATTTACACGCAGCAACCACTTACTATTCATACAATGGACCCTTACGCCCACAAGACATGACAGGAACATGGGAGAACTACCGCCAACAAGCCTTGAATGATAATCTGCTCTATCTGGCTGGTTGGGGGAATGGTGGTGGTGGGCCGACGGAAGAAATGCTACAAACCTCACAGGTTCTCGCCGATATGCCCGACTTCCCTGCTGTGCAATGGGGCAATGTCGATACGTATTTCTCTCAGCTCTATGAGCGTGTGTGGAATAATCCACAACTGCCGCGCTGGGTTGGTGAGCTATACCTTGAGTATCATCGCGGCACCTACACCTCGCAGGCACACATGAAGCAACTGAATCGTCGTTCGGAAATTTTGTATCGTGAAGTTGAAATGCTTAATGCATGGGCCAGTCTCTATGGCATGCCTTCACGTCAGCAGTATTTGAACACAGGCTGGCAGCGTCTACTGCTCAATCAATTTCACGATGTCCTCCCTGGCTCCTCTATTCGCGAGGTCTATGATGATGCCGAACGTATCTATGCCGAGGCACATAGCATCGGTGAAGAGGTACGCCGTGAAGCTCTTGCTGTGTTACAAGAACACCTGGGACTGGCAGAAGGCAGCATAGCCTTTTTCAACACGTTGCCTTGGGAGCGTACCGAGCCATTACAGATTGCAAACTCTACTATGGTCGATGGAGATGGAACGCAGAAGACAACGGACTGGGATGGCAACGAAATCGTTCTCGTCGATGGCGTAGCTATGCCACCATGTGGGGTCAGTATCTTTTCAGAGCCAACTATTGCCTCTGATGTGTCAGCAGAGCAGCCATGTTCGATAAGCACAACCCAAGAAGGACATATTACGTTGCACAACATCTATTATGAGCTTACACTTGACATGCATGGAGAGATACACCGCTTGTATGATAAGCAAGCTGAGCGTGAAGTCTTTAGCGAAGGACAGGCAGGCAATCAACTGATTGCCTATGAAGATCGACCACTGAACTTCGATGCATGGGATATCGACCTGTTTTACGAAGAAAAACCCTATCCGCTGCATAATGCTCCTATCATGCGTATCCTTGAAGAGGGACCTGTGCGCGTAACGGCTGAGATAGAACGCCACTACCTTGAATCGCGCGTTACGCAACGTATCTCGCTGTGGCGAAGCTCGCCGCGTATCGACATCGCTACTGAGATTGATTGGCATGAGCATCAAACGGTGCTAAAAGCGGTGTTCTCCCTGGCAATCAATGCTACACATGCAACCTACGAAATTCAATTTGGCAGTGTCGAGCGTCCCACACATCGCAACACCTCCTGGGATATGGCACGCTTCGAGGTCTGTACACATCGTTGGGCTGATGTAAGCGAAGGCGGTTATGGCGTAAGTTTGCTGAATGATAGCAAGTATGGGCATGATTGCCATGATAACGTGTTACGCCTGACCCTGCTCAAGTCCGGCGTCTATCCAGACCCCGACGCCGATCAGGGTATTCATCGCTTTACCTATAGCTTGTTACCGCATTCAGGTGATTGGCGCGACGCCCAGACAGTACGCCACGCCTATGAACTGAATGCACCTGCATTTGTGTTGAGCCAGCCACGCGCGGAGAAAACATTTGAATGTAGTCGCAGTGATGTGCTAACCGACGACATACATATTGACGACATATTGACTATAGAAGCGTATTCGCTTGTCTATACCGACTGCGAGCATATTGTTATAGATACGGTCAAGCCTGCCGAAGATGGCGATGGGCTAATTGTACGTCTGTATGAAGCGCATAACCAGCGTGGGCATGGTACCCTGACATTTGCGACTGCAATTAGAAGTGTGCAAGAATGTAACCTATTGGAGTCACCATTACAGGAGGTGTTACATATGGAGAACAGTTTTGCGTTCCAGGTGCGACCTTTCGAGATAAAGACATTCCGTGTCCGACTCGATCATGTTTCGTATTAGCTCGTTGTTCGTTGTGGCTAAACGGTTTTAATCATTCTTACGCTCGTGATGCTCTTTGACCATCTCAAGCACTATTGCCAGCGCAATAACGAATGGCGCGTCAACACCAGGGGCAACGTCAACGGCGTAACTATCACGGAACAGCGAGAATTGACGCCCAACATTGCCCATGAGGTTGCCATAGGCATCACTGATGGTAAAATTCCAGTTCCAGATATCGCCATCAACGTGAAAGACCATACCATTGCCACCCTCGACTTTGAAGCGTTCCCCAAAGAGGCGAAACTGCTCATGCACATCTGCCCATGGTTGTCCATTGCGGTAAATCTCGTAGCGTGGCAACAAAGAGAGGACGCGCTGCTTGATATGCACAACCTCTTGCCCGGAGTAGCGATCAAACATCACGAGATCGTCGCCAATATGAAAGAATTTGCCGCGCACCTCAAGCACAGCATTGCCCGCATCATCTCGAATAACAAACGCCTCGGTCAAGCTCCACGCTCGTTCGCGCATATGATAACGCATGTTTATTTTCTCCTGTTATTATTGTTGTTTCGTTCTCACTGTAGAAAACTGTGCGGCAGTAATATGTTGCAGATCGCTAATATGTGCTATTGTAATGTCTGGCACAAACCCCTCTGGAAATTTCTCCAGCGAATATTTACCTTGCTGTACAAACACGACGGTCAACTTGTCGTCCATAATTCGTTTCGAGTCAGCAAGTATCTGTGGCCTGTCGTCGATCATGACATAGTGGTCGGAGGGATAATTCTTCATGATATCGGCGATATGTTCCTGCTTATGCGTGTAGATCAGCACACGACCTCCAACTGCATCAGCGAGATGACTATTCACAATCTTCTCTGCCTGGAAAATCAAGTCGCCATCTGATACTATAACCGTCGTACCCAATGTCTTCAAGTATGCTAATGTCTCGAATACATGCGGGTACAGTTTGTTGACAAAGGGATAGTTATCGAAGATCGAGTGAACGTGAAGGTACGTCTGCTCATCCATCTCCGAAAGCGGTACCTCTTCGCGCAATCGCTTGAGCGAGAGTGGAATATCGACCACGCTCTCCTCTTTGCGTACCTGCTCATAGATAACCCAGAAGCGCTGCGTCAAAACTGGCCCTAACTCCACCTGTAGATGCTCGTCGAAATCTTTTTTTACGTCATCGTTGGCAAGCAGTGTATTGTCTACATCAAGTAAAAAAGCAAGCGTTGGCATGGCGTATCTCTTTCCTTCGTCCCTCAATTTGTTCTCACTGTATAGCCTCATTCTTTATGTCAACGAAAATGTGTACATACGTATCACGTAAGACACATATCCTTTTCTCTCAGGCTACGTTACCTATTATGACACACAATTATCTTTGCTGATTCTACTCCACATAAAAGATGAGTTTAAATACTTGGTTAAGAAATCTTAACCAAGTACGCTAAAAATCCACCGTTTTGCTATACAACCATCACCTCTTTGCTATTTACTCTGCTTACCTTTTCTACTAATCTACTACGGGGTTGCCTCCCATGTTTCCAGTTATAAAAGAGGATCACTGATCCTCTGCATCCCACTTTTACACTTTTTAGAGAAAGGAGATTGCCGAATACGCTCCCCTTGTGAGCTTTAAGCCTTTCATCGAATATTGGAAATACGTCTCTTTTAGTGTTTTTATTTTCTCTAACACAAAGTTGCGGAGGTCGAAAACAAATCTATGGCACGTCTTACAAAGAAAACGCGCTACTCCCTCCTGTACGGCTCTGCTGTTGTCGCTCTCTTAATTGCTGTTGCTACGGCATATATGCTTCCTACTAGAGCACACGCGAACCCAGTACATCCGAATTTCAACCATTTCCTCAGCACGAATTACAATAGTGACGGAACGTATGATGATAACAATCCGTCTTCTGGTCCTAATGCTAACGTACATGGTACGAGTGCTGAACAAGAGCGATACGATAATCAGGCGTATCCTGGTAAATATGTTACCTACAATCAGGCCGTAAAGTCATATCAGTCCTGGGCTGGTGTGTCTAATAGTGTCACTGCCGATAGTAGCAATGCCTGGAAACAGTATGGCCCGGTGGTGGGCAACGTTCCTGGTATCGTGACCTATACAGGCCGCCCAACAACAAATTCTGGACGCGAGACTGCACTGGCTATTTCAAACCCCTGTACGGTACAAGCGTGTCGTGTATGGGTTGGTGCTGCTGGTGGTGGTGTCTGGACAACAACCAACGCTCTTGCTAACCCACCACGCTGGGTATCGTCTTCTTATGGTATCCCGTCCAATGCTATCGGCTCGCTTTTCATTGATCCCTCGACTCCTGATGGTCGCATCATCTACGTGGGTACTGGTGAGGAAAATGGTTCCGGCGACTCCGAGGCTGGTGTAGGTCTCTACAGATCAGTCGATTATGGTGCCACATGGAGACTTGTGGCTGGCAGTGTCTCGGCAGCAAAGAACCGCGCCATTGGTTCAATTGCTATTGATCCTGTGAACTCGAAGCATATATTCATTGGCACTGATGTAGCGCGTCACGGTTCTTCATCGGTCAACGGTGGTCGTTTTACTCCACCAGATGCGCCAGTAGTAGGATTGTACGAGTCTACAGATGGTGGTAAAACATTCTCCTTGGTCTTCAGCAAGCAGTCAGACACTGTAAATCCAGGCTCGCCTACTGGCAGTGACTACTTCCGAGGTGGCGTGAGCAAGATTGTTTTTGACCGCACTGGCCTTGCTGCTGGCTTACCATCACGTGTGTACTTCTCCGTTTTCGATTATGGTTTGTATCGCCAGTTGGAAAATAAAGCCTTCGAGCAGGTTTTTGCTTCAGCTGGTGGTGGTACTGTTGCAACCAGTTCAACATCTCGTACTGAGTTTGCCCTTGCACCCATGGGTAGTAACCTGCGTATCTACCTTGGCGATCTGGCAAGTGCCAATGCCGATTTCTACCGCGTTGATAACGCGAACGTTGCAGCATCAACACTTACGGATGGCGTCAACAATCCTGGCTGGACAAAGCTTTCGAGTCCTACCCCAGGCACTCCTGGCTATGACTCATACAACTTCTGTGAGACACAGTGTTCCTACGACATGTGGATTGCATCACCAGCAGGACATCCTGATACCGTCTGGTATGGTGGCTCGATGCAGTATAACGAAATCTTCACCACGACCCCACCTTCTAACGGCAGAGCTGTTATGCGTTCTACCAATGCAGGTGTCAGCTTTACTGACATGACCGACGACACGCAGTCGCCTCCGTTGGGTCTGCATCCTGACCAGCACGCAGTCGCCTTTGTTCCTGGCAACCCTGATATTGCGTTCATGAGTTCGGATGGTGGCCTGGTTCGTACCGATGGCACCTTCTCCAACCAATCAGCCCAGTGTGCCACTCGTGGCCTATCAGCTGTCGATCTAGCTGATTGTCAGAGATGGCTCAGTGCCATTCCTACCACGCTTTACAGCGATAATGCAGGTCTGGCAGACCTACAGTTCCAGAGCGTGACCGTCAATCCCAAGAACCCCAAGAATGACTTTATTGGCGGTACACAGGATAACGGTACATGGTCATACAACTCAGCGCAATCTCCAAAGTGGTTCGAGTCCGTCGGCGGTGACGGTGGTCAATCCGTTATCGACGTTGGCAATCAGAACGTGCGTATGCATACGTACTTCGGACCCAGTATAGACGTGAACTTCAAGGGCATGGATCCGACAGGTTGGGACTACATCTCTAGCCCGCTCACCGCGAGCAATGAGGCGGCGTCCTTCTATGTGCCATTGATCGGCGATCCAAAGACGAGCGGCACGATGTATGTTGGTCTCCAGCATGTATGGCGTACAACCGACAATGGTGGCCCCCAAGCCTTCCTGGATGCGAACTGCAACGAAACATCTACCGTCTTCAATCCACCATGTGGTGACTGGGTGCCATTAGGTCCAGACCTGACCAGCGCGGCCTTTGGTGCAGATAAAGGTGGTAGCTATGTCGTCTCAATCGAGCGTGCGCCGAGCAACACCAACACGATGTGGACCGCGACCCGTCTTGGTCGTCTGTTCATCTCGAACAATGCCAATGCTGCTGACCCCAAAGCGGTAAGCTTCACACGCATTGACACGGCTGCTCAGCCCAATCGCTTCATCAGTGGCATCGCTGTTGATCCTAAGAATGCTAATCATGCCTATGTTTCGTTCTCAGGCTATAGTGCTTATACACCTGCGACACCAGGGCATGTGTTCGATGTGACCTATAACCCTCAGACAGGGACGGCCACATGGAAAGATATCAGCCACAATCTGGGCGATCAGCCTATCACAGGCGTTGTCTATGATAGCATCGGTGGTACCATCTATGTCTCAACTGACTTCGGTATTGCAGCAGTGAAGGCCGGTGGTTCCTACTGGCGTCCAGCCGCAACTGGGCTGCCCGTTGTCGCTGTCTATGGTTTGACCCTTTCCGAAAGTGGAAGAGTCCTCTACGCCGCGACTCACGGTCGAGGCATATGGCGACTTGACATCTAGGAAAAGTCGTTTAGGCAATCCCCGAACTTTACAGTGACATGTAACGAAGGCGGTATGGTGTAACAACCATACCGCCTTCGTCACATATCACCCTCTTGACAGGTATATAGCCATATGTTATATTTAATACAACATGTGGCTATATACTTGTCAAGAAACATGAGGACATGACCATGGAAGACATTTTCGGTTTCATTATCTACAAAATTGTTTTCTCTATTGGATGGATTGTTATGTGGGTTTTGAACGCTATACGAGAAGAATACCAGCTTTATAAAAGCCGTCATAAATCCAGGCATCAAATGAGGTAGAATAGTCAAACTCTTTTTGTAATATGGAATGCCCTCAATAAAAAATACGTTATAGCAGAAAAAGGCATATCCCTATGAAAGTAGTATTTCGCAGTAAAGATTTTGCAAGTATTACAGCGGCTGGCCTCGGTTTTAACAATAGACGCCCGATGGCTGATTCCTGGCACTATCAGGGACGTGTGCAACACCGTGATTGGCAAGGCACATTCGAGTGCTACTGGGAGAAGGACGCCAACTCTGCACAACGGTCCCCGGCAGAACTTGTGTGGACGGTGCGTGGAAATGCTCTTTTGTTCGGACTAGCCGCCGCCTTGAAGTCGCTTGGCTACAAGGTTGATGTCTTGCAAGATGAGGATAAGTAGGTATGGATTCTGACAAGCAACAAAAACGTGTGTTACTGCTCATGTCGCCCGCGACCTATCGTGCGGGCGCATTTTTGAGTGCGGCACGCCAGTTACAACTCGATGTGGTGGTTGGTATTGACCTTCCCGAATCTCTCTCCGATTATTGGCACGTTCCGCTTGGCGTCGATTTCACAGATATTCCTACCTCCGTTCGCACCATCGTTGATTACGCCCAGGAGCATCCCTTTAATGCCATTCTTTCTGTCGATGATAGTGCTAGTGAGTTAGCCGCCCATGCCAGTGCAGCTCTAGGACTCGCCCACAACTCGCCAGAGTCTGCGGAGGCGGCGCGGAACAAATATCTGATGCGAGATATCATGGCGGCTGGTGGCGCACCTTGCCCCGTGTTCCGCCGCTTCTGGCTAAGTGACGATCCTCACGATATCGCGACGAAAGTAACCTACCCCTGCGTTGTGAAACCGTTACGCTTATCAGGTAGTAGGGGCGTGATACGTACTGACAATCCAGAAGAATTTGTTGCTGCATTCATCCGCCTCAAACGTTATTTGCTAGCCGAAGGCAATCCAGAACATGAGACCGCGTTTCTCGTCGAGGATTTTATCCCCGGCTTTGAGGTCGCGCTGGAAGGTATCGTCACGCGTGGGCAACTCAAGGTGTTGACGCTTTTCGATAAGCCCGACCCACTCGACGGCCCATTCTTTGAAGAGACTATCTACATTACTCCGTCCAGGTTGTCGCAAGAGGTACAGCAGTCTATCGCTTATGCCGTTCAGCTTGCCGCCACTGCCCTCGGCCTGCGTCAAGGTCCCGTTCATGCCGAACTGCGTGTGAACGAGCAAGGTCCCTGGATGCTAGAGATCGCGGGACGCTCCATCGGTGGCCTCTGTTCCACCATTCTTGAGTTTGGTGCTGGCATGTGCCTGGAAGAGCTTATCCTGCGTCACGCCATTGGAGAAGAGATGAGCGCGATTCAGCGTGAAGAACACGCGGCTGGTGTGATGATGATTCCTATTCCCTCGGCTGGCATGCTCAAAGGAGTACATGGCGTGGCAGAGGCACAAGCCGTACCCCTGATTACCGGAGTAGAAATCACTGCGAAGCTGAACAACTCACTGGTGCCCTTGCCAGAAGGTGCCAGCTATCTCGGCTTCATCTTCGCTCGTGGCGAAACACCTGCCGAGGTAGAGGATGCAATCCGCAAGGCGCATACACTGCTCAAATTTGATATTCGCCGTGAAATACCTGTGTTGCGACCTGGAAGTTGATGTTTCCACAAAAAACAAAAAAGAGGGACGTTTCTGACATCTCAGGAACGTCCCTCTCTTTTGTTTTTTGTTTGCGAGCTAGAGATTAGTAGCGTCGTTCGCGGTCGCCACCACCATTGCTGCGATAGCCACCACCACCGCCACCACGACGGTCTCCGCCACCGCCGCCACCATTGCGATAGCCGCCGCTGCTACCACCACTACGTGGCTGACGCTCGTTCGCCTCGTTGACGATGATTGTACGACCCTGTAGCGTAGAATTGTTCAACTGGTTCATCGCGTTTTGTGCTTCTTGATCGTCGCTCATTTCGACAAAGCCGAAGCCTTTGCTGCGGTTCATCTCGCGATCAATGATAATGGTTGCCGAAAGAACCTGACCGTACTGACTGAAAAGGTCATTCAGCTCCTGATCGGTTGTTGAATAAGGCAATCTGCCTACATAAAGCTTCACTGAGATATGCTCCTACTACGATGTCTTCAAACTTATTGCTGTCGGTAGAAACAATTTCTCACTGAACAATGCAACAATACTCGACATCTCATAACCAGTATAACACAGATTGACACTATTTTATTTCGCATCTTGCCGGATATCTGCCAATTCGTGTTATACTGAGGAAAGGAAAAACATAACGACACAACAATTCTTAGGAGGCATCATGGAAACATTGAAGCAGGTCGTACAGCACACAACGCACGAAGTGTTTAACCAGCCGCCTCCGCTTGTCAACTATAACCTCTTTATGCAAGATGAAGCTCTGGTCGAAGGCGTGCAACGTGAAGGGGCAGCGTGGGCGACAACTTCTCTCGCTGAGACGGGTGCTTTTGCAGGGCGAGAGGATGTCATTCAGTGGGGCTTCGATGCCAACACGCATGAGCCTGTGTTGCATCCGTATGATCGCTTTGGGCACCGTCTCGATGAGGTGACGTTCACGCCTGCCTATCATTCTCTCATGGAAAACGCCGTTGCCAGAGGTATGCATGCCTCTTCCTGGCGCGATCCTCAACTAGGCAGTCAGGTTGCACGTGCGGCTGCCTTTTTCCTCTTTGCACAGGTCGAGAGCGGTCACGGCTGCCCGATATCTATGACCCACGCCGCTATTCCAGTTATACGCAAGTATTCCGCTCTTGCCGATACATGGCTACCCAAACTGCTCTCATTCGAGTACGATCCTCGCTTGCGACCCGTTGCCGAAAAGAGCGGTATCCTGTGTGGCATGGGCATGACCGAGAAGCAAGGCGGCTCGGACGTTCGCGCCAATACCACACAAGCTATTCCTGATGGCGACGGAGCCTATCTGCTAACAGGTCATAAGTGGTTCTGCTCGGCCCCTATGTGCGATATCTTTCTGGTGCTAGCTCAGGCACCACGCGGCCTTTCCTGCTTTTTACTGCCTCGTATCTTGCCCGATGGTACAAAAAATCGCTTTTTCATTCAGCGTCTCAAAGACAAACTCGGAAATCGCTCGAACGCCTCAAGCGAGGTCGAGTTTGAGAACACCTGGGCCTTGCTCGTCGGTGAAGAAGGAAGAGGCGTGCGTACTATCGTCGAAATGGTGAACTTCACGCGCCTGGATTGTATCCTGGGCACTGCCGCCATCATGCGACAGGCCGTTGCACAGGCAACGCATCACGCCGCCTATCGTCAAGCGTTTGGGCGTCGCCTACTCGATCAGCCGCTTATGCAAAACGTGCTGGCGGACCTCAGCATCGAATCCGAAGCGGCAACAACACTCGCTCTGCGTTTAGCGCGAGCATGCGATCAGGCTCAAACAAGCGAACATGAGAGCATGATAAAGCGACTTGGCACCGCCCTCGGCAAATACTGGGTCGCAAAACGCGGTCCTGCTCATGTTGCCGAAGCATTAGAGTGTTTCGGTGGCAACGGCTATGTTGAGGAGAGCATACTACCTCGACTCTATCGCGAAGCCCCGCTGAACTCTCTCTGGGAAGGTGCAGGTAACGTCAATGCATTAGACGTACTCCGCGCCCTCTCGAAAGAACCGCAAACGTTCGCCAGCTACTTTCAAGAGGTTGCACCTGTGCGTGAAGCGAACGCACATCTGGATGCCGCAATCACACACCTACAACATGAACTAACTAACCTGAACGACATCGAATGGCGTGCTAGATACCTCGTAGAACGTATGGCCCTTGTCCTGCAAGCTGCACTGCTTGTACAGCATAGTCATCCCGCCGTTGCTGATGCCTTCTGTGCCTCTCGCCTAACAGATAATTGGGGGAAAGCATTTGGAACGTTGCCTAGAGGCGTTGATGCGGTGGCGATAATCGAACGTGCAAGGCCGAAAGTGTAGGCACCGATGTATCGCGCCCCAAGCGGAAGAACTGTTCTAGTCCTGGCTCTTGTTCTCTGGCTGTGAGTGTTCAGTGGCGGTAATGTATGTCACGGTATCCCACGAGTTGTGGATACCGATGAACAGGAGCAGAAGCGTAACAGCACCGATGACGAATAGTGCTGGTGTTGGATTGCCTGGGAGTACAATCGCTGCGACGACGAGTGCCGAGTACGAGATGAGCGGAAATACCGCATGCCACAGCCAGTCTTCCAGCACTGGTTTATAGCCAGTTTGATGGCGCATCCGCCGTACAATGATGACGATGTATATCACCCCTCCTAGACCGGAGAGACCGAGCAGAAGGCTAACATTCCAGAGTACCTGCCATGGCGCACTGAGAATCGCGGCGACGAGGAGCGCGGCACCAAAATGCACGACTGTTGGCGTGCCAAATGCCGCATTCGTCTCACTCGTCCCTTGCCGCCTTGCCCCCACGATCAAGGTGATCACCACGAACATCAATCCCGTCAGTGCCGCAGCAGCGGAGCCTATGATGACGTAAAAGTTTTGCCATGTGGTAAGTATCGGCACCGCAGCCTCTCGCACGATGAAGCCTCCTTCTTTTCAGAATGCACTTTATACTCTGGCTTTGCTTTCGCGTTGAAGCTTAAAATATCACGTTTGTCACAATCTAATACAAAAGGTGCTGTTTCTGGTAAGCTCAACCAGGGATTGTTCATTGGTAGTTCCTCTATCTCTATCAACGTTGAATAACACTAGCTCACAAATGTCTGCAAATCATAAAACTCCACGGGTTGCAGCTTTCCATACTCCTTTTGCGGCACCTTCACATATCGCCACTGCTCACCTGTTAGTTTCGTTGCGTTCTCACACCACAGCTTTGCAGCCCTATCTTTGAACGCTACCTCCAACGACTCCTGGCCCTTTGTCTCGACCAGCCACATTTCTCCTAGTTCGTTCTTGACCACAAAGTCTGGATAGTAATAGCGCAGATTGGCGTTGTTGTCGGTATACTCAATTGAGAAGCCGAATTGCTGTGGTAACTTAGAGAACGCTACTACATCCTTTGCACCCTCAAGGAACCTGGCAAACTCGTACTCGAAGTCGTTGTCACAGGGCACAAGGTTCAGCACGCACTTCCGAGCTTCGAGAACTGGTCGCGAGAACGCGAATGGCTCCATTGCTGATAGCTGACGATTCTCGCCTTCGATAGTTGGTTCTAACTGCTCCACGATCTTATCTTTCAGTACACGCGAGAACACGTCCAGCACCACGTAGCCCGCTACCCGATGGTTCATTGCCTTGATGATGGTGGCACTGTTCATATCGACTTTGCCACCAAAGGCACGGCTTTCAAAGAAGTCCCATACTTTGGGGGCCAGTGCGCTGAACTGGCTTGGTAGTTTCAGGCTTGTCGCGATCAACTTTGCGTAGTAGCTCACTATTTCGTCGGGGCGTTGCGCCTCTTTGATGGCATATTCTCGTTCAAACAACTTTTCTGCTGTGAGAATGTCGAATGCTTGGTACTGGAACTTCTTGATGTCTGCATCGGTTGGTTTACGTGGGAGCGGATCAGGACTAAATTTGAAATTCATCACGTCCAGCGACGCTATCTCTTCTGTAAGCGTCTTCTTACGCACGATGATTGGCGAGAGTCTCGGCAAGGCTAAATCATATGCCGCCTTCTCCGGCATCTGCGGCTCAATGGCGATGATCTTGAGCTTGTCCTTGCCAACATCGAATGTATCGAGCTTTACGTCTTCAAACTTTTCTAATTCATCCACAAATGCAAGGAAGGCTTTGTTGCCGATGATATCGACCCGCTCCGAATAGGTTCCCCCTCGAAACATCAAACGCAGGCCACGCCCAATCGCCTGTTCAGGTAGAATGTTCGCCGATGATGTGTAGGGGCGCAGCCCGACAACAACCGTGACATTTTGCACATCCCAGCCCTCTCGGAGCATGAGTACGCTGACAATCGCGTTGGTGGGACAATCAGGGCTATCGACCTCACGTGATAGTTTGCGGGCAGCATCAAGGTCCTTCTTTGAGACTTCTCCTGATTTGTCGGTATGAATAACCAGTGCCTTGTTCTCGCCGCCAAATTCGCTCGGATACGTTTTGCGGAGCCAGTCGCCTACATCGTCGGCCTCTTCCGTCGTGTTCATCATGATGAATAGCAAGGGCTTCTTTTTCATCGGAGTCAGTAGCTCTTGATACTCGCGCCAGCGTTCGACGCCAGCTGTGAGATAGACACGATATTTCACACTTGCAACGTCGCTTTTTGCCTCGTCAAAGTCTGCGATACCCTTTGCAGGTCTCTTGACAATGTTATCCAGAATTGCTTGCTTGATTGGATAGTCGGAGATGACCCACGGAAACAAGTTTCCTTTGTTGAAACGCGGCGTCGCGG
>JAABVA010002677.1_pt1 | contig 17448 bp, 18 predicted proteins | sample 5560331 | NCBI WGS metagenome assembly JAABVA01 (sample SAMN12812661, study PRJNA571458) | rock metagenome | isolation source: Antarctica rocks | place: Antarctica: Victoria Land, Mt New Zealand sud | collected 2016-01-07 | reverse complement strand
GGTTGAGCAACCGTGACCTGAACCGGTATCACCGGCAGGTCATCGGCACCGCCGCCTGCGACATTTGGGCGGGGGCGATCGGGTCGGACGGGTACGGCCGGTTCTCCATCACCAACCCGGAGGACGGTGACCGGATGCTGACTCCGCATCAGGTCGGCGCGCGGTTGGGGTTCGGGCCGTTGCCGGTGGACTGCACGTTGATGCACGACTGCGAGGTCCGGTTGTGCTGTTCTTCCGCGCCCGGTCATGTCCGGATCGCCACCCAAAAGGAGAACATGCGGCAGGCGGTCGCTCGGGGCCGCTCCCGTGGCCCTCGTCCGGGTTTGGTCGACACCCGCGGGGTGGTCGGCGCGTCACGCGCGATTCAGGCGGCCATCGTCTCGGCGGTCCAAACTGATCCCGGCATCGGCAAGGCGAAGCTGGCGGCGGTGTTGGCGGCGGCGGTCGCGGCGGGGGATCCGCTGCGACATTTGGTGCCGCTGTTCGACGCGCCACCCCCGGTCACCGTCGCCTGGCCGGACGATTTCCCGGTCGATCTGTTCGACGCACGGGCCGCACCGATCCGCGACATTCCCACGGTGAACACCTTCTCGCTGTTCGACCTGGAAACCTGAACGGCGGATGCCGGAACGCGGGCAGGGCCAGCAACTCGGCGGTCGAGTTGCTGGCCCTGGTCGGTCCCTGCGGGTTGGTCAGGCGGCGGTCACCTCCGGGTCCTGCTCGTCGGCGGCGGCGTCGGTCTGGTCGCCGTGGCTGGTTTCGGTCGGCCGCTCGTTGGCGGCGTTGTCGAGGATCATCTGCTCGACGTCGGACAGCACGTAGCCCAGGGACTGCAGGTGCTGTAGGTATCGGGCGCGGCAGGGGGAGCGGTCCCGCGTCCCCACCTGGATTCGCCCGGCTACACCGGATGAGTGAGTGCAGCCCCGGCCGGTTAGGTCATGACGGGTGCGGTCAGAACGGCATCGATGTCGGCTCGTACGGCTCGACACCGGCCCAGATGGGCCACTGAGGATTTTTTCGGCACGGCGGCCACACCCAACATGCATCGCACCTCACGCACCGCCAGGTTCGATGCATCCGGGGATGCGTCGCCGAGTAACACAGGCAGGGCAACGCACCCACCAAGACCTGATCCGGACCCAACCGGTGCCCGGCCGGGCAGCGCGGCGGCCGGGCTTCCTGCAGCTGCTCACCGGGGTTGATCCGGAAATGGCGGTCGGACAACCCATACTGCCCAGGTGATGTCGCCATGTCATCAGTCAAACATGCGAACTGGGTTGCTGCTCTTTCCATCCGGTTCCCAGTGCGGCGGTGATCTGGTCGGATTGGGCTGCGCTGAGGCGGGAGTGGCGTTGCTGTTCGAGCCACGCGCCCAGCGCGACTCGTTCGCCGTCCGGGCCGGTTGTTGTTTCGTAGCTGCGGACGGTGCTGACGCCGGTTTTTCGTATGTGGGTGTCCAGGAGTTTGCACCAGGCGTCGAAGGATCGGCCGGTTTTGCGGGTGGGTGTTTTCTTCCATTGCCAGCCTGGGACGGTTTGTTCGAAGTGGGCGATGACGGCCGGGTGCAGCCGTTGCGCAAAGTAGGCGTCGCGGATGGCGGCGGCGCGCTGGCCGAGCGGGTATCCGTCGGCGGTTTCCAGGCTGGGGCGTGGGTGCACGTCGCCGCCGGCGGCGATGTGGTTGCGGAGTCGGCCTGCCAGCACTGTCCAGGTGGAGGTTGTTCGTCGCACGAGTCGCAGGGTGAAGGCGGTGGCGACGGCGGCGCCGAAGGCGGTGACGTCGATGTGGACTCGGCCGTCGGCGGAGGAGATCACTCCGTCGGTGGTGCCGGGTTGATCGGCCGGTTCGGTGGAAGGTTTTTCGGGTGGGGGTATGTCGATGGATCGTCGGAGTTGCGCCAGGCTCCCGTACATCGCGGAGTCCTCGTGGGCCAGGGTGGTCAGCACCTGCCAGGCGGCGAAGAAGTCGGTGCGGGCGACGATCGTTTCGGTGGGTTGCCGTTTGTCGGCGTCGCGGACCAGGACCGGCAGCAGGATGATCGCCTTGCGGGTCGGGTCGCCGGGGTGTCGTCGCATGGCGCGGCCGACGACTTGGACGATGTCCGGGGCGCTGGTCCGGGGTTCGGCCAGAACGACCGCGTCGAGGCTGGGAATGTTGACGCCGCGGCCGAACACTCGGCAGTTGGTGACCACCTCGAGCGCGTCGTCCTCGACCGTGCGGAGACGGTTCAGTCCCTGTTCTCTGTCCTGAGCGGTCATGGTGCCGTCGATGTGGGAACAGTTGGCGGCGCCGGGGGGCCGGTCCACACCTGGGCGCAGCATCGCGGTCAACGATTCCCACTGCTGCGCCCACTGCTTCGATGATGCGATTCGGTTGCAGAACGCCATCACCGAGTTCAGATGCGGATGTGTGGTGGCGTAGCGCAGCAGGGCGATCTGGGCGGCGGCTGTCGCCACGTCGATGCGGCCGCCGGCGGTGATCAGCGGCGTTTTCGAGTCGATGAGTTGCAGCACTTCGGATTCGGAGACCGCTACGACGGCGACCTGGTAATCAGACAGAATTTTCTGCTCGACCGCTTCTCGCCAGGTCAGCGGAGTGTAGATCGGCCCGTACCGGGCCTCGTCGGTCATGGTGATGACGGTGACCTTCACCCCGTTGTCGTCGACGTCGTCGTCGCTGACCGCGATGTTCCGCGGGGTGGCGGTGAAGATGTACCGGGTTCGGATCGGCACCAGGGTGTCGTCCAACGGCAAAGACCACGCTTTGCCCTCGATTCCGGCGGTGCAGTCCCCTTCATCCAGCACCCCGGCGTCCCACGCTGTTCCGGCATTTGCGATCGCGGCGCCGGTGACGGCAGCCGATGCGTAGGTGGACAGGACGGTCACCCGCGGATGCTGGTTCAAAAAGGCGGTGAGGGTGTCCTCGTCGGTGGTGGCCTCGATGCCGGCGCCGTCGAGGGTGATGTCGTCCTCCTCGCCGCCGGTTCCAGCGTTGCGGACGCCGCGGGGATCGCACACGGCCAGAACCGGGATACCTGGCCGGCCGTGCGTGGAGGTGATCACCTGGTGGGTTTGGACGATCAGCGCCACCGTGGGCACGTAGATGACAACCCGGTCCTCGGATGCGGTCAGCGCGGCCGCGACCACCGACTTCCCGGTACCGCAGGGCATCACGCAGACCATCCGGCGGTGGCCGTCGGTTTTGAGTGCTTGCAGATGCGCGATGGTGCGGAGCTGGTCGTCGCGGAGACTGAACGGTGTCATTGTGACCGTGTTCCTTGCCGTGAGGTGTCGGCTGCCCATGTCATAGTGCCAACCATGAACCGCTCCGACAGTAACGCTCTGGAGATGGCGTGGCTCCCGGTGCTGCCGTTCACCGGCGCGTCGGCGTTGCTCGGCCTCGCCGACATCTTCGACGATGTCGAGGCGTTCCGGGCGGCGGGTGTCGGTGGCACCGACCTCGACGCCTTGACGGAGCCGACGACGATGCGGCTGCTGCAGGCGGTGTTCCAGGCCGCCGCCGCGCAGGGAACAACCGCGGCGCGGTGGCTGCGCGACAACCGTCACCGTTTCGACCTGTTTGACCAGAACTCGCCGTTCGCGCAGAACGGGGACCTGGCCAGGTTCGCCGGTGAGGTGTTCAAACCCGCCGGGGTGCTCCCGCTGTTCAACGCGGGCGACGGCCCGACCCTGCTCAACCACGATCACCTGGCGACCGGGACCAGATACACACCGGCCCAGGCCGCGCGGCTCGTCCTGGCCCGGCACGCGTTCGGCATCTCCGGCATCCAACCCTTTCCCGCCGCTCCGTACGGCCCAGGCGGCAAGAACGGCAAGGCCGCGGTGTGCGGCCCCCGCCCGTACCTGTGGGTCGACACAGGTAGCCTGGCCGGCTCTCTGGCCGGGAGCACCGTTCCCGGCCGGCAAGGAAACTTCCTGTTCAGCTGGCCCGCCGGCGCAACCCCCGGGGCGACCCGAGCCGTTGCCGGGCAGCTGGACGTGCTGACCTGGCCCAGCAGGAGCATTGCGCTGCGCCCGGACTCCGATGGGCTGATCGGCGCGGTCGCCGTCGGCAACGGGTTGGTGTTCGGTGACGAAACCGATCCGAACCTGTTGCCGCACACCGTTTTCCGGGCCGGTAAGAAACCGGGTGATCCGGTCACCGCGGTCCGCGCAACATTCACCGGATCCGCGAGCCGCCGGCTCCTGGGCGCCTGGGTTGATCCTGGCCGTTCCGGTCTGCTCGCCCACCTGGCCGGGTTGCCCGCCGACATCCGGGCCGGGTGGACTTTGCGGTGGCAGGGCCTGGCGACGTTCCAGTCGCGCATCGACGGGGTGCTGGATGTCGCGATGCCGGTCCCCACCGCGCCGGACCCGGAAATCCAGGCGTTTCTGGAGGGCAGCGTCAACGCCTACAAAGCCGCGTACAGCGTCGTGGGCAAGGCGATCCGCGCGACCCGCGTCCTGGGCGTTGACGACGAGTTCAACCGCTGCAAGCAGGCGGTGAACGCGGCCATGGACAACGAGATGCAACACATCGGTCCCGCTGTCGCGGTCGGAGCGCTCACCGCGGCGGACGGCGTCGAACGGCTCCACGCCGCGGTCGGGTCGGCCGCCGCCACCGCCGCGCCTCGTTTCACCGCGCAACGATCGGTCAGGTCACTGCTGGCCCTGGAAGGCACCCGATGACCATCCCCGAAGTTGCGCCCGCGCTTGTCCGGCCGGACAGCCCGGCCGCCCGGTTGGGCAGGGACCTCGCCGCGTCCTTTCACAGTCGCAGCATCAACGCCGCCCGCCGCTGGCGCTACCCGACGGTGGACACCGCAATGATCCGGTTGACCCGGGCGGGCACCTGCCCCGCCCAGTACCGCGCGTTCCAAAGCGTCGCCGTCGCCTACGCCACCTGGCATTCCGGTCAGGCCAGGCCGCACCCCGGCCGGGCCGGAACGAGCGTGGGACGGGCGCTGCGGCAACTGGGCAGGCCCGGCGCGTACGGCCCCGACGACCCGGGCGCCCGGCGGACACTCGACCGGCTCGTCCAAGCCGGAACCTACGACGATCTTCATCCGATCATCGTGCGGGCCGCCGCCCAACTGGGCAGCGCAGATCATCCTCCGCACTGGGTGACCCTCGCCGAGGACCTCACCCGCTGGCAAACAGATCCCGACCCGGTCAGGGTCAGCTGGGCGCGGGACTTCTACACCTACCAGCCGAGCGTCCCGGCGCCGTAAAACCTCGCCCAGGAAAACGCTGGTCCCTCTTCAGACAAGGACACCGCCATGACAACCGCGACATCCCCACGGTCCCGTTTCGTGGATCTGCATGCGTTGCAGAGCTTCCCGCCGTCCCTGCTGAACCGCGACGACACCGGCCGGGCGAAGTCGATCGTGATCGGCGGAGTCGTCCGCGACCGGATCTCCTCGCAGGCCGCCAAACGCCCGATGCGCGTCGGCATGCGACAAGCCGGCATCGACGGCGGCAGCTTCGCCGTCCGCACCAACCGGCTCCCCCGACTCGTCACCGAAATCCTCACCACCACCCACACCCGGGACGTCGACGTCGCCGCGCAGAAGGCGGCGACCGTCATCACCTCCATCGGCTTGTCCGCCAACTCCGAGACGGGGAACACCTCGGCCGGGGTGTTCCTGGCCGAACCGGCGATCGCCGACATCGCGGCGATCATCGACATCGCCTGGGACCGCATCACCGACACCACCCCCGACGACGTCACCGCCGCGGTGAAAACAACTTTCGACGTCACCACCGCGATCGACCTGGCGCTGTTCGGCAGGATGCTCGCCGAACTGGACAACGGCGCCTACAACGTCGCCGCCGCCGCCAGCGTGGCCCACCCCATCGGCGTCGCCGCCGCCCACGTCGAAGGTGACTTCTTCACCGCAGTGGACGACAAGGCAGACCGGGCCGCCGGCGACGCCGCATCATCGAATCTGGGTGTCACCGACCTCACCGCGCCGACCATGTACCGCTACGGGTCGCTCAACCGCGATCAACTGACCAGCAACCTTCACGCCGCGCCGAACCTGGCCGGCGCAGCCGAAAGAGCGTTCATCGAACAGTTCCTCCTCGCCGTGCCATCAGCGAAACAACCCTCCACCGGCGCGACGACCCTGCCCCACTTCCTCGTCGCCGTCACCTCCGGCCGGCCCACCTCGGTCTTCGACGCGTTCGAAGAGGCGATCACCGGAGCAGCGGTCGTCGCCACCGCCACCACCCGGCTGTTCGCCCACATCGGTCGGACGAGTCGTTTCCAGCCGGCCGCGCGGATCGTCGTCCTACCCGTCAGCGCCGACCCGGCCAGCCTGCCGAGCATTCCCGGCGCGCAGGTCGTCGAGTCCCTCGACGAATTCCTCGAGGCCATCGCATGATCGCCACCGTTGTGCTCCGACTCGCCGGACCCATGCAGGCGTGGTCCCGTCAAGCCCGGTCGCACGGCGGCGGCGGCCGCCGACCTACCCAGGACCACCCCACCAAAACCGGCGTCGTCGGCCTGGTCGCCAACGCCCTGGGCCGAGACCGCGCCGACGACATCACCGACCTCGCAGCGCTGACCTTCGCCGTCCGGGCGGACCGCAAAGGAACACCGCAGGTCGACTACCACACCGCCGGCTCCGGCACCTTTCCGCTGCTGCCCGCCGAGCTGCTCACCAACCCAGGATTCGCCCGCGCCGCCGGGAACCTCCCACCGGGAACCGTCCCCACCCGCGAAACCGTCGGCGGGCAGTACGGCGCGCCCAGCCGCGTCCGGGCCGCGAAAAACCACCCGACCGCGCCGACCACCGGTCGCCCGACGGTGCTCACCGTCGATCAGTACCTCGCCGACGCCGCGTTCACCGCCGCCCTCACCGGCCCCGCAGACACCGTCCGCAGCGTCGCCGACGCCCTGGAACAACCAGCCCGGCAGCTGCACCTGGGACGCAGCGCCTACCCCACCACCGGGCAACTGCTGCTGGCCGTCACCTCCCACACCGACCCAGTACAAGCGCTCACCGCCGCGCCGCCGACCAACCGCCACGACCCCGGCCCCCTCACCGTGTGGTCCCAGACGCTGCCCGGCCGGAGCACCCCAGACCAACCGTTGAACTTCGCCACCCGAGTCGTCGGCGGCCGGCAAGAGGGCAGCACCACCATCACCCCTCCCGCCGCCGCCGATCACATCGATTTCTTCGCCGCACCCGGCCAGGAAATGTCATGACCACCGCCGTCACACACCTCTACCGGACCCTGCTCACCCTCGACGGCAACCACCCCACCGTCCGAACCGCGGTCCTGGACGTCCACTACCTCCACGACCTCGTCATGTCGCCCTACCGGCACCGGTTCCCCAACGGATGGAACGGCGCACGACAAGCCATGGAAATTCTTTACGCCACCCAACCGCAACGCGACAGCACCCTCAAAGTGATGATCCAATCCGGTCAGGCACCCAACTGGGCACCCCCCGACCCGACGATCCTGGCCGCCGAAATCCAGCAATGGGCGTTCACCCCCGACTTCCGGCCCGGCCAGATCGTGCCGTTCCGGCTACGCTGCAACCCCACCCGCACCCCACCCACCCGAAACCACACCGCACCGCCGAAAAACCGACAATTCATCAGCGACCCCGCCGCCAGACTCACCTGGCTCCGCCACCAACTCAGCCGAATCGGCGCCGAACTCCACGATGGCACCGAAACCCCCGACAGAGCCGACCTGCGCTCGGAACACAAATCGTTGCCGCCCAACCAACGCCGAACAGTCACAGCCATGTTCAACATCAGCACCGTCGTGTTCACCGGCCAACTCACCATCACCGACCCAGACAGCGTCGCAGCCGGCATCCGCAACGGCATCGGCCCCGGAAAGGCCTACGGCGCAGGGCTCCTGCTCACCCAACGCACCTAACGCACACCGCCGCCACAACCACGAACCACATCGCTCCTTCTCCACCGCACCTTGACAACTTCGACACCTCCCCAGCAGCTGGGGCCCCCACCAAACCAACACCCAATCAGCCGAACCACCACTAAACACCCAGGTCAACAAGGGTGCCCCCCCGCGTACGCGCGGATCGACCGGAGTGGACTATTCCCGCCTGAGCCTCACTGTGGTGCCCTCCGCGTACCCGCGGATCGACCTCGAACACCGGTAGTCCGCAGCAAAGTCAGTTCGTGCCCTCCGCGTACGCGCGGATCGACCCGTACGCGCTTGCCCGCGAAATCAGGCACCAGGGTGCCCCCCGCGTACGCGCGGATCGACCCGTCGCTGCCATCAACTGCCGATGCGAGTTCACGGTGCCCCCCGCGTACGCGCGGATCGACCGTGTTCCCGTCCGGTGATCCGAAGATGGAGGTCGTGCCCCCCGCGTACGCGCGGATCGACCGGACTACCTCACCAACGACCAACGCTGGAAAGAGTGCCACCCGCGTACGCGCGGATCGACCCCAATCCCGCACCGCCGAGGAGTGGCATGACGCGTGCCCCCCGCGTACGCGCGGATCGACCCGGCTGTGACGAGGTGTGGGTGAAATACGCCGGGTGCCCCCGCGTACGCGCGGATCGACCCGGTTCGGCCCAGGAACGGATCAACGTCGTCGAGTGCCACCCGCGTACGCGCGGATCGACCCTGCGGCGACGCGCAGAACTGGACGACCGAAGTGGTGCCCCCCGCGTACCCGCGGATCGACCCGCCCAGTACGAAGGGCTGCCGTTCGAGGTCACGTGCCCCCGCGTACGCGCGGATCGACCCAAGCCCATCCCGTATCAGACGCATGTTGATATGTGCCCCCCCCCCCCGCGTACCCGCGGATCGACCGACCGCGACGGTGGTCATCGGGATCGACAAGCCGTGCCCTCTGCGTACGCGCGGATCGACCCATGTGGCAAACGCTGGCCAGCATCGTGCTGTAGTGCCCTCCGCGTTACGCGCGGATCGACCCAACGTTCCTGGCCAGGCCGACGAGGCGAAGTGCCCTCCGCGCGTACGCGGATCGACCCTGGACCAAACGGCCGACAAGCGAGATCAGTAAGGTGCCCCCGCATACCCGCGGATTGACCCCGCATCGCCGAAAACCGTTCCGCGGTCAGAAAGTGCCACCCGCGTACGCACGGATCGACCGTGGGAGCAGCCGGCCAGTCAGGTTGTCGGCAAGTGCCCCCCCGCGTACGCGCGGATCGACCCGCCCCCTTCGCCGGGTCATAATCCGCCCACAAGTGCCCTCCGCGCACGCGCGGATCAACCTATTTTCACCAGGTTTTGGGACAAGGCCGGATTGTGCGCTCCGCGTACCCGCGCGGATCGACCTGGAGTATCCCCGCTTTTGTGGATTTGGCTTGCGGCGCTGAACCCTTTGAACAGCGGCACCACCGAACCAACGCCGAGACGGGGAAGCCAGCGGAACGCGAATGCTAGCCAGGCTGGTCACCGACGCACGCCTGGTGCGGCGGTGAGCAGAGCGGCGGGCCGGGGCGGTAGGTGCCGGTACAGGCTGGTCCGGGTGATCCCAGTTTTTTCGACGATCTCGGCGATGGTGAGTCCTTCATCGCGTAGGCGCCGGGCGTAGTCGAGCTTGTTCGGATCAACCACCGTCGGCCGGCCGCTTCGCCGACCTTTCGCGGTTGCGACCGCCCGGGCGTGTGCGGCGCGTTCCAGCATGTAGGTGCGTTCCATCTGAGCGAACAACGCCAACAACACCACCGCCAGCTGGGCCATCGGATCGGTCGGGTTGCCCGAGTCGACCTTGATCGGGTCGACGAGGTTCCGGATGCCCACTCCCCTACCGGACAGCTCGTGGATCAGATTCAGGGTGTCCCGCACCGTGCGGCCGAGCCGGTCCAGGGTGTGCACCACGATGACGTCGCCCTGCCGGGCGTACTCCATCACCGCCCGCAGTCCGGGCCGGTCCACCGTCGCTCCGGACTTTTTGTCCACCCAGATCCGGCCCGGGTCGATACCGGCGATCTGGAGGGCGTCGATCTGCCGATCAAGGTCCTGCTTCGCCGTCGACACCCGCGCGTAGCCCAGGTCCATTGCCCCACCGTACTGGAAGTTAGGTACGTAGCGTCGAAACGGGACGGCGTTTCGGACCAACATATGGGATGGCCGGTTGAGCGTGAGACTTGCGGCTCGCGGGGGGTGGTCGGGCGAGCATCCCACTTTCTTGGAACTGGGACAGCCAGCTACGCCGCTATGGGACGATCAAGTAGCCGGTGGCTTGAGCAGGGCGTGCCGTCCGTGACGGACGAGCCATCATGGTCCCGTGACTTCGTTGAGACGCCCGAACTCGTCGTGCTATAAGAAACAGATGGTCGCGCCCAACCTCGCAGTCGAATTCGTGAGCTCGCGGCTGGCCTGCGCCACCCATGAGCTGATCGGGGTCATCGGTGACCGTTGGTCGGTCCTGGTGCTCATCGAACTTGGCGACCATGGACCGACCCGGAGCGCCGACCTCAAGCGCGCCCTGGAGGGGGTGAGCCAGAAGGTCCTCACCAGCTGCCTTCGCCGTCTGGAGGGTCGCGACTTCGTCGCCCGCACGGTGGAGGCCACCGTCCCGGTCTCGGTTACCTACGAGCTCACCCCGTTCGGGCAGAACTTCATGGCGGCCTTCAGCGTTCTACGCCGCTGGGCAGACGATCACGTCGACAAGCTCGAAGCCCACTCCCCGCCGCAGCCGGCGACCGGAACACCGCAGCGGGCCTAGCCCGCGCGGGATGACAGACGAGGCAGACGAGTGCCTCGACCCCTGAGATGCGCCGACGAACGATCGGCGACGCCCCTACGATCCAGCGGTCCAGGGCCGTTCTGCCCGGGTCGAGAACGGGGGTACCCCGAGGTGCCTACGGCACAACAAAGTGCGGTCTTGTTGGGCGCGGCGGCCGTTCCTAGCATGGACGAGCGGGTGATAGACGGTGCCACAGGCGCCCGGTCAGCCCGTCACAGACACCCGTAGGCGAAGGGCAAGGAACCCAAACATGGCCAGCATCACCATCTTCGGCACCGGCGGTATGGGCACCGCGATCGGGCAGCTGCTCACCGGCGGCGGATCGACCGTCCACTACGTCACCAAGTCCGACGACGCCACGATCACCGACGACATCGTGATCCTGGCCGTGCCCTACGAATCACTGGAGAGCATCGTCGACGATTACCGCGACCAGCTGGTCGGCAAGACGGTCGTGGACATCACCAACCCGCTGGACTTCGAGACCTTCGACGCGTTAAAGGTGCCCGTCGACAGCTCCGCGGCAGCCGGCTTGCAGTCTGCGCTGCCGGACTCGCGGGTGGTCAAGGCGTTCAACACCACCTTCGCGGCCACCCTGAACGCCAAGACGGTGGGCCCCAACGCCACTACCGTGCTCGTGGCCGGTGACGACACAAGCGCCAAGCAGGCGCTCATCGAGGCGGTGACGGCGTCGGGCCTCGGAGCGATCGACGCCGGCTCGCTCGACCGTGCACGCCAACTCGAGGCTATGGGCTTCCTCCAGCTCACCTTGGCAAACGACGAGAAGGTTGCGTGGTCCGCAGGATTCGCCGTCGTCTCGTGACCCCCCGGGACCACGCGAGCCGACCCCACCTGCTCTTAAAAGGACAGTTGACGTGACCGCAGAGAGCACCGCCTCGCGGGCAGGGCACCCCGACGCCCGCTCCGACGGCACCTACCACCGCAACCAGGACTACATCGCCACCCGGATCAGCGCCGACGGGCACGACGGCTACCCCGTCGAGCCCGGGCGCTACCGGCTCATCGCCGCCCGCGCCTGCCCGTGGGCGAACCGGTCGATCATCGTCCGCCGCCTGCTCGGGCTCGAGCCGGTGCTGTCGATGGGCCTATGTGGGCCCACCCACGACGAGGCCAGCTGGACCTTCGACCTCGACCCCGGTGGGGTTGACCCCGTCCTCGGTATCGCCCGGCTGCGGGAGGCCTACCTCGCCCGGGACCCGGGCTATCCCCGGGGCATCACCGTCCCCGCCCTGGTCGACACCGGCACCGGCCAGGTGGTCACCAACGACTTCGGGCGGATCACCCTCGACATGTCCACCGAGTGGGCCGCCCACCACCGCCCGGGCGCCCCGGACCTGTACGCCGACCGGTTGCGCGAGGAGATCGATGAGGTGAACGCGGCGGTGTTCACCGAGGTCAACAACGGGGTGTACCGATGCGGCCGCGCCGGCACCCAGGAGGCCTACGAGAAGGCCTACGCCACCCTGTTCGACCGCCTGGACTGGCTCACCGAGCGGCTCTCGGTACAGCGCTACCTGGTAGGCGACACCATCACCGAGGCCGACGTACGCCTGTTCACGACGCTGGTCCGCTTCGACGCGGTGTACCACAGCCACTTCAAGTGCAACCGCTCGAAGCTGACCGAGATGCCGGTGCTGTGGGCCTACGCCCGCGACCTGTTCCAGACCCCAGGGTTCGGCGACACCATCGACTTCATCCAGATCAAGCAGCACTACTACCGCACCCAGTCCGAGCTCAACCCCTCCGGGATCGTGCCCGCCGGGCCGGACACCTCCGGCTGGCTCACCGCCCACCACCGCGAGGCCCTCGGCGGGCGACCGTTCGGTGACGGTTCCCCGCCGCCACCGGTGACCGCGGACGAGGCCGTTGCCGACGGCCACGGTGCGGTCGGTGCGACGTACAAGAACGTGGGGTGAGCTGTGCTGTACCTACAGTCCCTGCTGGCCGGGCTGGTCATGGGCGCGGTGTACGCCGTGCTTCGAGTCCGCTCGCCCGCCCCGCCGCTGACCGGGCTCACCGGGTTGGCAGGCATGTTGATCGGCTTCGCTGCTGCCGGTGCGCTGCTGTGAGCCGGGCCCTGCTCGGCTTCGGCGCCGCCCTTGGTGTCGGCCTGCTGGCCGGTGTGCTCTACCAAGTCATCGGCGTGCCCACCCCAGCCCCGCCGTGGTGGGCGCTGTGCGGGCTCCTCGGCATCGTGGGTGGTGAGACGGGTGTGGCCGCCGCGCTTGACCGGCGGAGCCGACGTCGTCGACCCCGCACCGCGCAGCCCACCACCGCCGAGGAGAGTTCAGCGCCATGATGCTGTCGGGCTCCATCCCCGCCGTGGTCACCCCGTTCGCCGCGGACGGCAGCGTCGCCCAGGACGCCCTCCGCGAGCACGTGGAGCGGCTGATCGAGCATGGGTCCTCAGCCGTGGTGGCGTGTGGCACCACCGGCGAGGCGCCCACCCTCACCGCGCAGGAACACATCCAGGTGGTGCGTGACTGCGTCGAGCAAGCCGCAGGCCGGGTGCCCGTCGTTGCCGGCGCCGGCTCGAACGACACCCGCGTGGCGGCCCAGTACCTGCGCGCTGTCGCAGAGGCCGGGGCCGACGCCGCGCTGGTGGTGGCCCCGGCCTACAACCGGCCCAGCCAAGAAGGTATTTATCAGCATTTCATCACCCTGGCGCGGGGGTCCGCCCTGCCGATGCTGGTCTACAACGTGCCCTCGCGCACTGTGACCGACGTCGAACCGGAAACCCTCGCCCGCATCGTGACCGAGTGCCCCGACGTCGTCATCGGGATCAAGGACTCCAGCGGAGACCTCACCCGGGTCGGCGAGCACCGGGCAAGGCTCGGCCCCAACTTCCTGCAGCTCACCGGCAACGACGAGCTCGCCCTCGCGTTCAACGCCCTCGGCGGGATCGGCTGCATCTCGGTTACCGCCAACGTGGCACCAAGGCTGTGCGCCGACCTGCAAGCCGCCAGCCGAGCAGGCGACCACGACATCGCCCTCGGCCTGCAGGACCAACTGGCCCCGTTGCATGCCGCACTGTTCAGCGACGCCTCACCCGGCCCGGTCAAGTACGCGCTCACCCGACTGGTACCGGAGTTTCCCCCGACACTACGGCTACCCATCACCTGGCCCAGCCCAGCAAGCCGGACCACGGTCGACTCGGCGCTAGCCCACGCCGGACTGCTCTGAGCCTGCAGCGGTTCTGCATCATTGCCGGGCAGCCGGCCGCCGAGCCGGAGCCGTCCCGCTAACGGAGGATCCTGCGCCGTTGCTACTCAGACCCCGCAACCGGATCCCCCGGACCAGATCCCGCACCTCAGGCTGCTGCAAGTCCAGGTCCGCCGCCGCGGCGGCGTCGAGCTGGGCCAGCTGCACCAGATAGATCTGCTTGCTCTGCCGCGTCGCCGACCGCCACACCTTGTCGATCCGCGCATAAGCGGTGGCAATTTCCGGCAACGTCATACTCACGCTGGTTGAGGCCTCACTGTGCTCATCGCTCCATCATGACCGCCCACCGCCCCGCAGCATCGTTACAGTGACCGACAGGACGGGTTCGGCCTGACTTCCCTCCCCGGGAAGTGAACACCGCACCTGGCCGCCACCCACGGGCGGCGGCTCAACATCTGAGCAAACCGAACCCGTCCCACCTGCTGTTCCCAGTGGCGTGGCCGAGCCGTCGCTTCCCAGCAGTGGGAGCGGTTCATCGGCGTGGTGCCAGCGCCGCCACCACCAGGTGCTGGGCCGCCGCGGCAACAGTTCAACGAGAATGAACTCCGGGGCTTGATGCTCTCTGAACAGCCGGGGGCGAGCAGGATAAGCCGGAAACCCGCCATTGAGGTTGTTTGTGCTGTTCAGCGGTCTGCGAACCGTGCTCCTTTCGGGCGTTATTTGCCGGTCGACCAGAACTCGTTGACCCGGTCGATGGCCTCGCGTCGGGTCAGGGACCGGACCTGCTTGTCGGTGAGACCGACCCGGCGGATGAGGACGTTCACCAGCTCCAGGGGCAGTGTTTCGGCGGGCGGCGCTTCCTCGCCACGATTCGGAGGGATACCGGTGTCGACGGTGAGCCAGAACTGGTCCGTTGTGACGTCCAGCTGCTCACGGAGAATGTGCGCGAAGAGCGATGCTCCCAGATCGGAGCGGTTCACCGGCCGGGAGATCCTGGTCCGCAGGATCCGGCCGTCCGGTAGGGCCAGTTGGTAGGTCTCGTGGTGCCCGACCGGGCGGCCGGTCGCATCGGCCACCAAGGTCCATCCCTCGATTTTGCAGAACATCTGCAGGTGCGAACGATTCGGCGTCGGGTGGGTGCTCACTCGCCGTTGATCCACCCGCGCAGCTGCTCGTCGGTCGACAGGTGCACCAATGCCACCACCGAATCGTTGCCTCGGTGATTGACTGCGCGCCGCAAATCCTGATCGGTCACCCAATCCTCTGCGTATTCGCGGAGGGCATCGATCACTTCGGTTACTGCGGCGTTCACTGTTGGGCCGTCACTCGCGATCGGCAAGCCCGGCAGCATCACGCTCCAACCATCAGCTTCGGCCACCACCTCGGCTCGGGCTGGCACCGCCTTGACCAGCAGCGTCAGCAGATATCCGGCGTCCAGGACGGCCGAGGAGCGACCGTCCCGTTGCACGGTGACCGGTAGATGCTCATCGGCGGCGTCGAGGATGTCCTTCAAGTTCGCGCGGGCGGCGGTGACGGTGGGAAAGTCCAGAGCGGCGGTCATGATTAGATCTTACCGCCGTCATGTACAGGATGTACATACCAAGTAGCTGGCGTGGTGGCGGGACGGTCGGGCGCGGTTGCGGCAAGCTCGGGGCTGAGCGCTCCCCCCGTCCCAGAGGGGCCCCAGTGCTGTGTGTTCAGCCAACCCGGGGCCTCGCCCTGATTTGGTTCAACGCTATGCGGCCAACAAGTCGATCACCTTGTCCAGCTCGGTGCGGATGTCCAACAGAGCTTGGTGCGCATCGATGCCGCAAGTCCAAACGAGGCTGCCTGGATCGCGTGTTCTTCCGGCATGCTGCTCAGTGTGCATCGTCTCCAAAACCAGCTCCACCGTCAAGGATAAGCCGGATACCGCCATCGAGCGGGGAGATGTCGGCGTGCAGAGCACTGCCGGCGCCCAGCTCGTGTACGTCGCCACCTGCTTCGCATCCGGGGAACCCGGCCCCATCTGGATCCAGCCGGGCGATTTCCGCGTCACTGACCGGCCAGGCGGTCCCCGCCCCAACGGTCTTCGGGTCACACTTCCGGGCCAGCGCCGCCCTTGTTGGATTGCAACGATTTCGGCGGCGATCAACTATGTAGAACGCGTGGCTAGCTAGCTAGCGTGCACGCGTGCACAATACCTAGCTACCGCGCACGCTTGCGAGCGCGCGATCGCGCCTGCTAGCTTGCTTTCTATGGCAGAAGTAATTGCGGTCTACAGCGAGACTGGCGGAGCTTCGAAGACCACAACGGCGACGGCTCTAGCTGTCTGTGCAGCACTGGAAGGGCGCCGAACCGTTCTGGTCGACCTTGATCCGCGCGCCGCCGCCACGAAATGGACTGGAGTTCAGCCGGCCGAGGACTGGCAGCATGTCGGAGCGATCCTCGCGGAAGCAGACCCCCGTGGATGGGCAGAAGATCTCGCCCTGCCAAGTCTGTGGGCCCAGACCCCAACCCTCAGAATCGTTCCATCGGCGCGGGCTGTCAGCAATCGCGAGAAGACGTCGGAGGACCACGCTGACGTGCGACTGAAGCTCTCCCTGGAGGGGATCAACGCAGACTTAGTGATCCTTGACTGCCCGAACCGGCAAGGAGGACCTTTGATCCAAAACGCGCTCACGGCGGCGGACAAGGTGGTGTACGCGGCGAAGCTGGACGAAGACGGCCTCGACGGCGTCGACGGGGCAGTGACCAGTGTTCGGCGCTTTAGGGCGCACCGCGCCCAGCTCGGCGCCGCAGTTGATCTCAAGGAAGTCGGCATCATCGTTGGCTCAGTCAGGGACGTCGTTATGAGCCGCGATTCGCGGCGGGCACTCGGAGAACTGGAGGCCGCCTATCCAGGGCAGGTCCTGGAGCCGTTAGTACCCGAGCGGGTCATCGTGCGCGAAGCACGAGCCGCCGGACAGTACTTCGGGTTCTACCCAGCCGGGAAACCCGTACACGATGCCTATCTCGCCGTGACCCGGAAGGTACTCGCCGCATGACCGAATTGGAACGCCCTCAGCCACGCACCCGGCCCCGCCCGGCGGCAGACGAAAGCGTCGACCCTGTCGAGGCCGCTGGCGGCGGGGTGCGCCTCACATTGCCCCCAGCCCCTGACGTTGCGAACTTGTTGCCGGCCGCCAGCCGGGGCGAACAGAACACGGCCCCTGGCCCGCCGACCGCAGACTTTGTCGACCGCGGCCCTGAGGCCACAGTTCAGCTCAACGTCCGGGTAAACAGCGGCACGAACGCCGCGATCAGTCGTCTGCAAAGCAAGACTGGCTGGACCAAACGCCGAATAGTAGAGCAAGCAACAGAACTTCTTGCCCAGCAGCTCGACAGCTAGCTGTTCATCTGTACTACGGCGTCGAACAATGTCTTAGACCAAAACTCGACGGGTCGTTGTTCTTGACAACGGGTGTTTGGTCACTCACTCTGAGTCGACGCCACCGGCACGGGCGGTGCGACAACGAGGAGCCTTCGATGCAGGTCAAATCAGTCCGCAACCGCCGTCCGCATGGGAC
>JAABVA010002676.1_pt1 | contig 17452 bp, 14 predicted proteins | sample 5560331 | NCBI WGS metagenome assembly JAABVA01 (sample SAMN12812661, study PRJNA571458) | rock metagenome | isolation source: Antarctica rocks | place: Antarctica: Victoria Land, Mt New Zealand sud | collected 2016-01-07 | reverse complement strand
GCCCACCGAGGGTCGGTGACCGGGGTGTTGGCCGCGGTGGTGGACGCGGTGTGGCAGGGCACCGGGCTGCGGGTGTCGGTGGGGGCGGGGCGCTCCAAGGTGGTGGCGAAGTTGGCGTCGACGGCGGCGAAGCCCCGCGGGCAGCGGGTAATCACCCGGTCCCAGGAGCAGGAGTTCCTCGACGTTCTGCCGGTGGCTGCGTTACCGGGGATCGGGCCGGTGGCGGCGGCCCGCCTGCGTGAGGTGGGTATCAACTCGGTGGCACAGCTGCGGGCGCAACCAGTCCGGTTGTTGGAGCGGTTGCTCGGTACCGCGGGCGGGGCAGCAGCACGGTCGATGGCGGTGGGCCAGGACAGCCGGATGGTTGGCCCCTCGCGGGAGGTGAAAAGCGTCAGCGCGGAACGCACCCTGGACTTCGACGTCCCCGCCTCGCAACTAGGGCCGGTGTTGGAGGAGGTGCTGAACGCCGTGACAGTGCGGTTGCATCAGGCGGGGTTGGGGGCGCGAACGGTGACGGTGCGCCTGCGTGATGGGCAGTTCAGCACGATCGGCAGATCAGTGTCCTTGGCGCAGGCCTCCGACGAGCCCGGTGAGCTGCGGGCGGCAGCAGTCGCTGCCCTGGCCGCGTCGGTCGAGGCCATGGGGTTGGACGCCGATGAGGAGTCCGGGGTCGGTGCCCGACTGCTGGGGGTGTCCTTTGGTGCGCTCTCACCGGCCACGCAGCTGTCCCTGCTCCCGGCGGGGGACAGCTCCCCACACTCGGCACAGTCAGCGGCTATTGGGGGCACCCGCACCGATGTCCAGTCGGTGGTGGAAGCGGACGCGGTCACCGTCGTGAGGTGGGTGCCTGGGCAAGATGTCATGCACACCGAATTGGGCCGCGGGTGGGTCGTGCGGGTGGTGGACTCCCAGACGTCACCATCCGGGGCGGCGGAAGTGGCGGTGCGTTTCGAAGTCACCGGGTCACGGTCAGCACGGCAACGACGATTCACCGCCGACAATGCTCAGCTGAGCGCTGTCGGTCCCGTCCCCGTACAACCACTCACGCTCTGAGCCGGTCCGGCGGCCTCCCCGGCACTCCTGTCCAATCGGCCACCCGTCGTCAGCGATGGTGGTTACCGGCCCAATCGCGTCCACAACACGTCGCAGAACCTGCGTGCGGTCGCCCTTCTTCTGAGATGCGTTGTGAGTTGGTGGGTGGCATGGTGACCGCTCATCACAACCTCGTTGGTTCGGCGCGGGTTTCCACCGTTATCCAGGACGCGCAGTTGCAACGCGATGCGCTCACGGCCGCCGGGTTCTGGAACAGCGCCTTCAGGCGGGGTTCCACCGGGTAGAGCTGGGGTAAACAGGTCGCCAGGACCCGGCTGATCGACGAGTGGACGGGCCGGCCCCTCGGGGCGGGTAGAGCGTTCCTCCGCCTGCTCGCGCACTTGTTCGCCAGCGCGGCCTGCTACCTCGGCTGGCTGTTCCCAATCTGGGACCGCCCCAAGCGCCAGACCTTCGCGGACAAGATCATGCCCACCATCGTCGTCCCTGCCAGTGAGCCACCCCAACCGCCATGATCTCCCCTGGCTGCGGTCGGCGCGGTGGTTCTTCCTCGCTACCACGAGTCTGACGTTGTCCTGTATGACGATCGCTCTACAGGACGGTTCCGCCCCCACTAAGCCCGGTTCAACCGATGTCCGACTCATTGACGATTCTCGGCTCACTCATCGCCGATTGGCGCGTCGGCGCCCGTGAGTTCGTCAGCCTCGGCGAGGTAGTCCGCCCAGCCCTGTGGATCCGACTCGCGATATCGCCGCACGGTCGCGGTGGCGAACGGCGGGCGGTCCAGCTTCACCCTCGCCGAGCACCGTCTGCCTGCCTGCCGGGACTGCTGAATCTCCAGCGGCGGCGCCCAGGGATTCACTACCACCGACACCCGCGTGATCCGTGCGGTCGGCTCCGTCGTGGAGGTCTCTCGGAACACCACGACCACCGTCTACGACCCCGTGCCCCGCGTCATCTGCGGCTGAACCGGGCGCGGGCGTCGCACGCTGTCCAACGTCGGTGACTAACTGTCAAATGAAGTGACGTACCCGTCACAATCCTGCGCCTGACCGGGTGGTTACGATCATCACGTCTCGGTACTGTATCGACACAGACGCCTCGAGCCACCCGGAAGGGTGGATGGGTGATCTCTGGTCTGCCAACAATTTTCGGGCCGACAAGGGGCGTCCGCGACCGCGTGCCCGCTCCCATCAACGATCTCAGGGGAAACCATGAACGGCGCCAGCACCATGACCGCCGCGCGGGCCATCGACGAGTGCCCGCCCCCGGGTCGCTTCGCCGCCCATCGGGCGGCCGAGAACGGTGCGTGCCGGCCCGACGAACGGCCCGTGCAGCTCGAGCTCGTGATCCCGGCCCTCAATGAAGAGTTGCGCCTGGGGCCCAGTCTTGCAGCAGTGTGCAAGCACCTGGCCACGCTGTCGTTCTCGGCCCGGGTGCTCGTCGTCGACAACGGCAGCGTCGATGCCACCGCTGAGACCGCCGCGGCAGCGGACAGCGCCGCGGTGCCGGTGCGGGTCATTGGGTGCCGCGACCGCGGCAAGGGGGCAGCCGTCCGGGCCGGTATGCAGGCAGCCCGGGCTCGCTGGGTGGGGTTCTGCGACGCCGACCTGGCCACCCCGATCGACACGCTCGACGAGGTGGCCGCGCGGCTGGCCGAAGGTGCGCCCGTGGTCATCGGGTCACGTCGGTGCACCGGGGCTTCCTATACCCACAAGCAGCCGGCCGTGCGCCGGGCCGGGGGATGGGCGTTTCGCCGGCTCAGCCGTGACCTCGTGCCGGGGGTCGCCGACACTCAGTGCGGCTTCAAGTTCTTCACCGCGGACGCGGCCGCCGTGCTGTTCCGTGACATCGGGTCCGACGGTTTCTCCTTCGACCTCGAGCTGCTGGCCCGCGCGGCCCAGTGCGGGCTGCCGGTCATCGAGGTTCCGGTGGCCTGGACCGACCGCGACGGCTCCTCGCTACGACCGGTGGAGCACGGTCGCGAGGTGCTGCGGGAGGTTCGCCGCCTGCGCCGGCTGGCCGCCACCGAGGAGAGTGCAGACCACCGCGCCGGTGCGGCCGCCGGGTGAGGATCGCGATCCTGAACTGGCGCGACAGCTCACACCCCGAAGCCGGCGGCGCGGAGCTGTACTCCGAGTCGGTGGCCCGGGAGCTGGCCGCCGAGGGCCACGACGTCACCCTCGTTACCTCCCGTCCCGCGGCGACCGCGCCGCGGGAGCGTCGTGACGGCTACCGGGTGGTGCGCCGGGGTGGCCGGTTTACGCTTTACCCGTGGGTGCTGCTGTGGCTGCTGCGCCACCGCAACCGCATCGACGGGGTCATTGACTCGCAGAACGGCATTCCCTTCTTCTCCCCCCTTGTGGTGGGTCGGCGGGTACCGGTGGTGCTGCTGATGCACCACGTCCACCAGGATCAGTTCGCGCTGTACTTCGGCCCGCTGGTAGCCCGGGTCGGGCGGTGGCTGGAGTCCACCGCGGCCCGCCGGGTCTACGGCCGCCGGACGGTCGCGGCCGTCTCCCCGTCGACGCGGGCGGCGGTGCGCACCCGGTTGCGGCTGCGCGGCCCGGTGCACCTGGCCCCGTGCGGACTGGGTGAGGCCGCCGCGCCGTCGGTAACCGTGCGAGGGTCGGTCCCCCGGATCGTCTGTGTCGGCCGACTGGTGCCCCACAAGCGGCTCGACCTGCTGCTCGATGCGCTGCCCGCCGTGCTCGCCCGCGTGCCCGGACTGGTGGTGGACCTCGTCGGTGACGGACAGGACCGCGACGCGCTCGCCGCGCGCGCCGCGCGGCTCGGGCTCGGCGACGCGGTCACCGTGCACGGTCGCCTGCCGGACGCCGAGCGGGACGCGCTGCTCGCCGCGGCGTGGCTCACCGTCAACCCCACCCAGGGAGAGGGATGGGGGCTCTCGGTGCTGGAGGCCAACCGCGCGGGCGTGCCCGCGGTCGCGTTCACGGTCGAGGGCCTCCGCGACTCAGTGCTGCCCGGTGAGACCGGCTGGCTCGTCGAGGAGGACGGCCCCGGCGGCCGGGCGGGGCGGGTCGAGCGACTGGCCGACACGGTGTCGGGCGCGCTCGACGACCTGACCGACCCGGCGGCGCTGCCCGGCTGCGGCGGGCCACCACCGCCTGGGCCGCGAGCTTCCGGTGGGACCGCACCGCTGACACCCTCACCCAGCTGCTGGGTCAGGAGCACGCTCGGCTGCACCTGCAGCCCGACCGGCGCGCAGCCAGCGACCTGGCCGTCACCGTCACGATCCCAGCCGAGCTGGTCGAGGCCGATCGTCCCCGCGGGCTCCGCGACCCCGACGGCTGGTTGGTCCTCCCATCGGCCCAGCGCCAGCTGCTGCTGCACGGCGTCGGGCACGCCGAGGTGCCCGCCGTGCTCACCCGCCTCGGGCTGGGTCACCTGGCCCGGCGACCCGACGTGGAGGTGGAGGTGGCACGCCCCCGCGAACTGCTGCGCTGGACCGCGGCCGGACGCGACCGGAGCCCCGACCGGCCGGAGGTCGGCCCGTGACGGCGGGGGCGCTGCGCGTGCTGCACCTCGGCTTTGAGGACCCCACCCGTCCCGGCGCCGGCGGCGGGTCGCGCCGCACGCACGAGGTCAACCGCAGGCTCGCCGCGGACGGGGTGGACGTGACGGTGCTATGCGCCGCGTACCCGGGGGCCCGGGCGCACCGCAGCGACGGCGTGCTCTACCGTCCGCTCGGCCGACGCGTGCTGGGTCGTCGGACCCTCGGGCGTGAGGTCCACCCGTTCCTCGCCCAGCTCGGCTACTTCGCGATCGTGGTGGCCACGCTGTGGTGGCAGGTGCGCCGCTACTCACCCGACGTCGTCGTCGAGGACTTCGCCGCCCCGTTCTCAAGCGTCGCCGTCCCACGGCTCACCCGGGTACCCGTCGTCGGCGTCGTGCAGTGGCTGTTCGCGGCGCAGAAGGCCCGGCAGTACCACCTGCCGTTCCACCGGGTGGAGTCCTACGGGCTGGCCTCGCACCGCCACCTGGTCGCCGTCAGCCACGACCTCGCCGCCGAGCTCCGCGAGCGCAACCCCCGGGCCGAGGTCACTGCGGTGCCCAACGGGGTGGAGCCCCGCGAGGAGCCCGGCCCCGAGGTGCTCCCCCGACCCGCGCGCACCCAGGTGGTCTTCCTGGGACGGTTGGAGATCGAGCAGAAGGGCCTCGACTTGCTACTCCACGCCTACTCGCGGGTCGCCGACCGGGTCGAGGCCGACCTGTGGCTAGCCGGGGACGGGCCCGACGCCGACCGGGTGCGCGACCTGGCGCGGCACCGCGGCGTGGCCGACCGGGTCCACCTGCTCGGGTCGATCACCGGAGCGCGCCGCTTCGACCTGCTCGCCGAGGCGCGGCTCGTCGTGGTACCCAGCCGGTACGAGACCTTCGGCATGGTGGCCGCCGAGGCGCTCTCGGTGGGCAGCCCGGTGCTGGCCTTCGACATCCCGTGCCTCGCCGAGCTGGTCACCCCCGCGGTGGGTCGGGTCGTACCCGAGGGCGACGTCGCCGCCTACGCCGACGCGCTGGCCGCCCTCGCCGGCGACCCGACCACCTGCCGCGAGCTCGGCGAGGCCGGAGCCGCCTCGGTCGCCCACCTGGACTGGGACCGCATCGCCGCGGCGCAGCTCGCGGTGTACCGCGCGGCGGCGGGGGCGGCGGCGTGACGGCCACTGCGGCGCGGGTGGCGGCATGACGGCCACTGCGGCGCGCCCGGCCGGCCATCGCGCCGCCGACGACGCGACACGACCGGTGTGGTGGCAGCGCGCCGGTTGGCCGCTGGTGGTGCTCGGGGTGGTGGTCGTGGCCGCGGTGCTGCGGCTGGTGCACGTGCAGAGCGCCTACGAGCTGTTCATCGACGAGGTGTCCTACGCCGACCTGAGCGCGAACATCGCCGGCGGCCGCGGCGTGGTCCTCAACGGTGGTCCCTTCGACCTGCACCCGCCGCTGCTGTTCCTCGCCGGCGGCGCGCTGCTGCTGGCGCTGGGCACCGACCTCGCCGACCCGCTGGCCGCGGTGACCGCGCTGCGCCCCGCGGAGGCGGTCGTGGGTGCGCTGATCTGCGGCCTGGTCGCGCTGCTGGTTGCTCGGGTGGCACCCGGCGGACGACGCTCCCGGGTGGTCGGCGCCGGCTGCGGGCTGCTGGTGGCGCTGGACCCCTTCGTGATCCGCTTCGACAGCCGGGTGCTGCTCGAGGCCCCCGCCATGCTGCTGACCCTGTCCGGCCTGCTGCTGGTAACCCGGGTGCTCGAGCACCCCGCTCGGCGCCGCGGGGTGCTCGCCGCCGGGGCGGTGCTGGGACTGGCGCTGCTGGTCAAGGAGACGTTCGCGTTCGTCGCGGTGGTGCCGCTGCTGCTCACCGCCGTCGTGCTGCCCCGCGTACGGCGTGCGCTGCTGGGTTGCGTGGTCACCGCAGCGGCCATGTACGCCGGCTACGTCGTCGTCCTGCTCGTCGTCGGCCGCGGCGGGCACTGGTCGGAGCAGAAGCTCTCCGGGGTGCGCAGGCTGCTCGGCCTCGACCAGGTCACCGGGTTTAACAAGCCGGGGTCGACGTCGTTCACCGCCCGCGCCGCCGAGCTGCTCGGCTCGTACGCCGTCACCTACGTGGTGATCGCGCTGGCGAGCCTGCTCGCTGGCCTAGCCGCCCTCGAGCACCTGCTGGCCCGCCGCCGCGGCGCAGCGCCCGACCCGCACCCGGGAGTGGTGCTGCTGGTCGCCACCCAGCTCGGCGCGGCCGCCTACCTGGCCTACGCAGTGCCGTTCGGCACGCTGGAGGAGCAGGCGTTCTACCTCGTGGTGACGCCGAGCGTCGCCGTACTCGGACTCGCCGTCCTGCGGCTGCGCGACGTCGGACGTGGCCCGCGACCGCTGCGCTCCCCGGTGCTGGTGGCCGCGGGGCTCGCTGTCGCCGTGCTGGCGGTCACTGTCGTCGACGCCGCCGTGTGGTGGCGTGAGCACAGCGTCGCCGACAACGGCTACGAGCAGTACGTGGCGTGGGTGGAGCGCACCCTGAAGCCGACCGACCGCCTCGCGGTCACCGACACGACCGCCCAGTTCATCACCCCCGGGGTAACGCTAGGCAGCTGGGCGACACCGGACGCGATCGAGGCCAACCGGGCCGACTACGTGCTAGTGAACCAGCGCCTGGTCGACCAGGGCCTGGGCAACGCCGAGCCGTCGCTGGTCGACTGGCTGGACCGCAACGCGACCGTGGTGCTCGACGTGCGCACCCCGTCGGTCGAGTCGTTGCGGGTCTACGAGGTGGACCGTGAGCGCTGAGCCCGTCGAAGCACCCGCCAGCGCCGGGCTGGTCGCGGGTGCACCGGCGACCACCTCCGCGGAGGGGTCGTCCTTCCTGCGGGGCGCCGGGTTCCTGGCGCTGACCACGGTGGTGGTCAGCGCGCTCAACTACCTGTTCAGCCTGGCGCTGGCCCGGGTACTGCCGCCCGGCGCCTTCGTCAACGTGGTCGCGGTGCAGTCCCTGCTGCTCGTGCTGGGCACCGGGGTGATGTCGGCCGTCCCCTGGGTGGTCTCCCGACAGGTGGCCCGCGCACGCGGATCCGACGACGAAACCCGGGTCAATCGGGAGAGCCTGCACTTCGGGGTCACCGGGTCGCTCGTGCAGGGCGTACCCGTCGCCCTCGTCGCCGGCGGCGTGGGGTGGAACCTCGGTGGTGTTGGGCTTGGCGCGGTGGCTGCACTCTCCGGGTTCGCGCTCTCGCTGGTCGCCGCGCCGATCGGCTTCCTGCAGGGACGGAGCAGGTTCGGGGCTATCGCGGTGATCCGGCTCGGCGAGGCGGTGCTGCGCGTCGGGTCCGGGCTGACGCTGGCCCTGGTGCTCGACGGCTCGCCGGTAGGTGCGCTCGCCGGGTTCCCGATGGGCAGCCTCGCCCTGGCTGGCGTCGGGCTGCTGCTGTGCGCGGGGGGCTTCCCGTTGCGCCGCCCCGAGCGTGCCGCCACCGCTGCCCTGGTGCGCCACGCCATGTGGCTGGGCGGGGTCCAGGTGGTGCTCTCGCTGCTGGGGGCGGTGGACACAATCGTCGCGGCGGCCGCCGGGCTCAGCGGCGACGAGGCCTACGCCTACCAGCTGGCCGCGCTGCTGGGCCGGGTGCCGCTGTTCCTCAGCGTCGCGGTGGCACAGGCGCTGTACCCGAGCCTGGCGCGGGCCCGCTCCGACGACGACGTCCGCAGCGAGCTGCGCCAGGGCAGCGGGCTCTACCTCCGGGTAGCCGCGGTGGTGGCGTTCGCAGCGTGGACGGTGCCGCTGCCGGTGCTCGCCATCGCCGCCCCCCAGGGCGCCGCACTCGTGGGCGAGCTGCTGCGAATCACCGTCCTCAGCGGAGTGCTGGTGGGGCTGCTCAACGTGTTGACCACCGCGCACCAGGCCCGCAGCAGCTACGCGCCGGTGCTGAGACGCCTGGTCCCGTTCGCGGTGCTGCTGCCCGTGGCGCTGCTGTTCGTCGGCCGGTTCGGGGCCACGGCGTTCGCGCTGACCTCGGTCGCGCTGCTGGCGCTGCTGACCGGGTTGGTGGCGGTGCAGTGCCGCCGTTGGTGGTCGGCCGGAATGCCGTCGCTACCGGGCCCGACTGCTGTGGCGGCGCTGCTCGCGGTCGTCGGGCTGGGGATCGTCGCGGACGTCGTCGGGCTGCTCGTCTGGGTGCCCGCCGTCGGGGCGCTCGCCCTCCTCCTGGGGTGGCCCTACCTCCCCCCCTCCCTGCGCCGTCTCGTCACCGTTCGCCGCCCCACCCGAGGAGGAATCTGATGACCGAACCGACCACCGTCCCCCACGCGCCCGGGCCGCCTCGCGTCCTGCTCATCGGGGGGAGCGTGGCTCACGGGCTCGGCGTCCGCCTTTCGTGGGGCGCGCGGGCCGCCGAGGCGCTCGCCGCGACCGAGGTGCTCGACCTGACCAGCAGCGGCCCGCTCATCGACGAGGACGTTGCCCGGCTCGACGAGGTCACCGCCTTCCGGCCCCACGTCGCGCTCGTCGACGTGGGTATCGCCGAGCAGATCGTGCACGCCGCCCCCGCGGTGCAGCAGCTCATCGAGCGGTTCGCACCCGCGGGCTGGCACGGCGTGGCCGGCCTGGCGCCCCGGCCGTACTTCTCCACCTCGTCGCGCCGCCGGGCACTGCGCCAGCGCGCCGTCTCGCGGGCCAAGACGGTGGTCAAGCGGGCCGCGCTCCGCCTGGGCGGCAGCACCCGGATGCCGCTGCCCGAGGTGCGCGAGCACATGACGCACCTGCTCGAGCACCTCGACGGGCTCGGGGCGACCACGCTGGTAGTCGGCACGTTCCCCGTCGACGAGTCGCTCTTCCCGGGCACCCCCGCCGCCTTCTCGGCGCTCGAGGAGATGCTGCTCGAGGTGGTCGACGGGGTGGTGTCCGCGCGGCTGGTCGTGCCCGACGTGCGGGTGTGGGACGACTACCTGGCCGACCACATGCACTGGAACGACGCGGGCCACGACCGCGTCGCCGACCAGGTCGTCGCGAAGCTTGCCCGCAGCGTGGCCTGAACGCGCCGCGTCGCGGGCGCCCGGTGCGCGCCCGACCCGTCCCGGGCGCCCGGCGCCCCCCGTCACGACCAGCTGGAGGTACCCCATGGCCGGTCTCGAACCGCCCCGCACGTCGTCCTCGTCACCCGTGCTGTCGGTGCCGGCCAGGCCCCGAACGGTGCTGCTGGGCGGCAGCACCTCGTTCGGGCTCGGCGTGCGCGGCCGGCCCTACGGGGTGCGGGTCGCGGACGCGCTCGACGCCGCCGAGCTGCTAAACCTGACCAGCAGCGGGCCGCTCATCGACGAGGACGTGGCCGCGCTGGACCGGATCGCGGAGTTCCGCCCCGAGCTAGCGATCATCTCGGGGGGTGTGGCGGAGCAGATCGTCCACCCCAGCCCGGCGCTGCAGCGGGTGATCGAGGGGTTCGCGCCCGCCACCTGGCACGGTGTGGCGGGCCTGGAGCCACGGCCCTACTTCTCGACGTCCTCGCGGCGTCGCCGGGTGCGCCAGCGGATGGTGTCGCGGGCCAAGACGGGCGTGAAGCGGACGGCGCTGCGTATGGGCGGCCACCAGCGGATGCCGCTGCACACAGTCCGCGAGCACCTCCTCGCGGTGCTGACCGGCCTGCAGTCGATGGGGGCGAGCACGGTCTTCATCGGGGCGTTCCCGGTGGACGACCATCTCTTCCCCGGAACTGCCGCCGCGTTCGAGCGGCTCACCGAGATGTTCACCGAGGTCGTCGGCGGAGCCGCTTCGACGGTGCTCGTCCACCCCGACGTGCACGTCTGGGACGACTACCTGGCCGACCATCTGCACTTCAACGACGCAGGCCACGAGCGGGTGGCGGCGCAGATCCTGGCGGAGCTCGGCCGCACCTGATCGGCCCCGGAGCGAACACCGGGCTCCCAGCCTCTCGGGGAGGCAGGGAGCCCGTTGCGGCACCGTTTAGGTCAGAACATGGCAGGTCAGAACGGGGCAGGCCAGAACGCGACCTGGAGTACGTCACGACGACGATCCGCGGAGAGTACTCACTAACGGCTGAGGAGACCGAAGGGTGCAGGCTTCGACTCGAACGGCTACCCGGTCGAAAGGGGGTGCAGAATCCCGTCCACAACAGCCGCAGCTGGACCTAGCCCAGCTCAGGTAGCTCTCGGTCTCCCCAAGTTCGATTGGGCCACACAGTCGACCCTAGCCTCGCGCTTTTCACCGCGGTCGGGTTTTTGGCCGTGTCGTGAATGAGTACACGACGACTCGGATGGCCAAGCAGATGGGGTTTCATGGCATCGAGACACGCCGCCAGTACGTACGACCAGTGGTTGCCGCGGAAGGAGACGTCCAGCGGCGGTTTGACGAGGTCGTGGCGGAGCTGGGCTATGACTTACAGCCGCATGAGGACGCTGTGCCCCAGATGGTGAGCCAGTTCGCCGAGACACTCGCGACCTTGGCGGGCGATTTGGTAAGGGTCGAAAAATTGGGTGCGCAAGGTCGCGCGCACGCGCGCCGCTACGACTGGGACGACGTCGCCGAGCGGCAGGAAAGGGTGTACATGCAGGCAGTGACCGAGCACACCGGGACGGCGAAGCGGGCAACGAAGTGGGCTGGGCAATGAACAACCACCCGCCGGCCGGGCGCCCACTGCTGCTGACCCGTCGACGCTTACTGCAGGCGGCCATCGTCGCCGGTGGAGGCCTCGGCGTAGCCGTCACCGGTTGTAGTCTCCACACCACCGCGATGAGCCCCTGGGATCCCTCCGTGCTCGATCATCCCGTGTTCGGGATGCTGGAGGCGAACCCTGAGCAGTACCACGTCCTCGCCGAGGCCGGGCTGACCGCGGTTTCGCTTTCAGTTGACTGGAAACGCGCCGAGCCGCACGGGCCGGGCCTCGACGAGGGCTACCTGCGTGAGATCGAGGACCGCCACCGGGCCGCGAGCGGCGCCGGCTTGCACCTGGCGTTGGACACCGGTCTGCAGTACCCGCCGTCGTGGGTGTTCGACCTGCCGGGTGGAACGAGGTTCGTCGACCAGGATGGCGCGCCCTGGCGCGGTGGCCCCGGGGACGATGTTGCCGACGCGGTGTTCAACCACAACGTCCGCGCGGCTCAGGACGCCTACTTGCAGCGGTTGGCGGCGCGCGTTGCCGATCTCCCGGTGGCCGGTATCCAGGTGGGCGGGTTGGGTCGGGGAGAGCTGCACTACCCACCTAGGCGGCAGAAGGAGCCTGGCACTACGTTTTGGGCGTTCGGACCTGCGGCGCTGGCCTCGTCACCGGTGCCGGAGTTCTACCCCGGGAAGGGGACACAGCAAGAGGCAGCAACGTTTCTGGAGTGGTACCTCGAGTCCCTGGCCCGCTATGGACGATGGCAGCTCGACACTTATCGTCGGTATTTCGGTTCGGTACCACGGCTGCTGGTGCTGCAGCCGTCGTGGGGTGTGCGACCCGGCGAGATTGAGCTGGCGATCGAGGGTCGGCTTGGCGGGGCCAGCCGCGGTGAGCGACGAGGCACCCTATGCGAGGGTCTGGACTGGGAGCGTCAGCTGCGGTCGTTCTCCGAGATAAAAGGTGCGGCAGTCTGCACCACTTGGCTCGATCCGCCCGATCAGGGTGCGGACGCCGGGTCGACCAGTCCGGGTGTTTACCTTGCTGCTCTCGCGGGCCGCCACAACGTCGGGGTGTGGGCAGAGAACACGGGGAACAACAGCGCCGACGATATGCGCCGTTGCTTTGAACGGGTAGGCCATCTGAACTTGGGAGGTCTGTTCTGGATGAGTGGGAGCGATTTGGGGCAACGGGGGAACGCCTCGTTGCAGGACTACGCCCAGTTGATCGCGGCCAACAAGGGGGAGCGACCCTCGCATGGGAGGTAGCAAACACAGGCGTAATTCGGCGCTACCGTCGGTGGCTGGGGGTGATGCTGTGCGCAGCACCATGCGCGGCGCCGGTTTGCTGACTACTGCGCAGGTGGTGGTTGGGCTGGGTAACTACGGCTACTCCCTTATGCTCGCACGGCTGCTCGCGCCGAAGCTGTTCGGCAATTTCGCCGCGGCGCAGGGCATGGTGCTGGTCTGTGGCACCCTGGCCACAGCTTCGGTGCCCTGGGTCGTCGCGCAGGTGTTCGCCACCGCCTCCGGTCCCGCCGCCCGCCGCGACGTCATCTGGTTTTCCCTGGTGACGAACGTCCTGCAGGGGGCAGTGGCGGCGGTCGTGGTGGTGGCGGCCCGACGTGCGCGTCATCCCGCCCGGTATCGACCTCACCCCGTGGCGACGCGTCCCGCGGCACGGCGCAACACCGTTCGTGCTTTTCTTCGCGGGCCACGCAGGGCCCGATGGTGGGACACATCAAGCGATCGAGGTTGCAGCGCGGGTAGCGCGGGGCGGCCTGCACGTGCGCCTGGTGCTGGCGCTGCGCACCCGCCCGGGACAGGACCACTCCACCGAGCTGGCCGCGGCCGAAGCCGCCGCCCGCGGCGCAGGCCTAGCCGACGTACAGGTCCACGGCAAGATCGAAGCAATGACGGACGCCCTGGCCGCCGCTGACGTAGTCCTGTTCAATCCCCCCCGGCTAGACGGCGGCAAAGCGGACGTCCCCTTGACTGTGGTTGAGGCGCTGGCCACGGGGCGACCCGTCGTAGCCACAAGACTGCCTCAACTAGCCGCGCTCTCCGATGTCCTTGTGCAGGTGCCCGCTGGTGCGGCAGAAGAAGCAGCCGAGGCCATCCGCCTGCTACTGACCGACCCTGCCGCATGGCAAGAGCGCTCACAAAATGGGCGCGACGCAGTCGAGCGAAGATTCAGCGCGGAACAAATGTGCCGTGCCTACGCCGAAATCTACGCCGAACTGTTAAACGACCACGCTCTCCGGGCTCGTTTCGCATGACCAATCCCAGGTCTAACGCTGCAGAATGTTCTCCCCAACACGCCCTGGTGTCCGAGGTTTTCGCGCTGGCCACCCGACGCCGCCGCGGCCGTACCGTGGCACTCTGGTTGACGGGGCACACGTCCCGCGCCCTCCAGGAATCCATGTTGGTCTACTCCACGCTTGACCGACGATCGCGATGCCCCCCGAGGAGCAGGCTCACGACAACCAACCCCCCTGCGCAGCAGCCCCCAGTCGGCAAGGTCTTCGGCTTCACGGGCCCTCATCGACGTGCGTTCGTCCGCACATATGTGCTGTCGAAGACAATGTTCTTTTGGAGAGATGTTCATTCCCCCCGGGTCCGCCTGTTCATCTATGAGATCGTCTACTCCCTGTGCCGCGCGATGGGCCGACGGCCGCTGGCCCTGCGTTGGTTACGCCTCGATCGGGTGAGCACAGTGTTCGGGGTGTTCAACATTCGCCCAGGAACTATCGACGCCGCCTGCGTTTCGCCTGCCTTCGAGCGGCCTGACCTCGACCACCTGCTGGCGCGGCTCCTCGAGTTCCTCAGCGCCGGACGCAGTGTGCAGTTCCTGGATGTCGGTGCAGATGTCGGAACCTACGCCATCTCGGTCATCAACCACCTCCAAGGACATGGCGACATCCGCGCCGTCGCTTTCGAACCGTCCCGATCTTCTTGTGAGCTACTCCGCAAGAATCTGCGCGACAATGACCTTGAAACCTTGGTCGCCGTGCGGCAGCTCGCCCTTGGAGACGGTTCGGTCAAATCGGCTTTGCTGCGGTTCGATCTGCGCGAACCCGGCGGCAGTGGACTGACCCCCGTATGGGTGCAAGGCACCGAGTTCGAGCAGGTACAAGTGTCAACGATCGACGCCGAGCTCGCCTCATCGGTGCCGGACGTCCTCGTCCTCAAGCTGGACGTCGAGGGCAGCGAAATCCCCGTTCTCGACGGCGCCCGGACAACGCTAGCAGCCGCGGAGGAAGTCCTGTTGTTGGTCGAGGACTTCATCGATGACTCCGTCGTGGACTACCTCAAGGACTCGGGCTGGTCCTTCAACGACAAACTCACTCCGTACAACAGCTTCTGGAGCATGCGCCGCAACGATAGTTAGCACCCGAGTTCGGGTCGTTGCCCAATGAAGCGGCCTGCTCACCCACGAACGCAACAGAAAAAGATCGGGAAGACCGTCGTGACCTAACTTGCCCCAACGCGGTTCAGATACCGCCACTGCCAGCGACCCGCGTCGTTAGTTCAGCACCGCGAGGGCCAGGGGCAACGCCCACGGGTACGCGGACGCAACAGAGAATATGGGCGAACCTGCTCACCCACTACGCGATCCGGGTGCTTATGGGTTCAGCAAAAGGGAAGGTTCCACCCGAAGATACGGAGTAGCCCGCACACCCACCCGGCGAGGAAAGGAGGCATGGGCATGGTGGTCGGCGCCGGCGCCGGCGTGGTTGTGGTTGTGGTCGTGTGACGTTGCGCGGTGATTTGCTGGGCTCCGTCTGCGTACGCGGCGGTCAGATCCGGATTTGCGAGCAGCGTGCTCGCCGTCATCCAGAGCATTCCGCGTAACCCGAGTTCGCGGACCCGTTCAAGGCACAGCTGCATGCTGGCCGCGTCGCTGCCGCCGGTGTTCTCGCCCGCCACCGCCACGTTCAGCGGACGGGCGAGGGAGTTGATGTACTCGGCTGGACTGAGGTAACGGGGGGTGGTGCCTTGGCTAGGCGCGTCGAGCCAGGTCGTGTAGGCCACGGCACGGCCGCCGTACCGGGTGAGCAGCGGTATCTGGCTGGACCAGTCGAGGCCCTGGGTGATTTGATCGTTGATCTCACCCGGCGTTGTGCCGCGAAGTCCTGCAGCGAGGGCTTCTTCGGTCTGCCCGGGGCGAAGTCCCCAGCTGGGCAGGAGCAAATGCAAATCGGCATGGGGAAAGCTTCGCGCCGTGAGGTCGAGCAGCCAACTCCCGTAGCTGGTCAGGCTGCCGTAGTAGAAGTCGAGGCTACGTTGGGCGTCGGAGGCAGAGCCTGAGCCTGGTCTCCAGCCGGGCACGGGCGCCAGCGACTGCGCACTGGCGTCGTACATCCACAACGAGGTCCCGCCGCCCGCCGCCGTGGAGGGGGGATAGCTGAGCTCGCCCATGTTGAGGCCTCCCACTCGCACCGCACCTATCGAGCCCACCGGGAGGTCCGTCGCGACCTGGGCGATGTACTGATCCTGCGCGGCCCGCACCTCCGGGTTGAAGACGGCGTTGACTATCTTGGCGCCGGTGTCACCTGACCATGTATTGCCATACTGGTCCTGCAAATGTGTCGCCCCCGGTAGGTCGAATGCCCACGTCGGAGAATATTGAAGTCCAAGATCGAGGATGACGTACGTGCCCTGCTGGCCGAGCTCGGCGATTCGCGCGCGCTGCTGCTGGACATAGCTCGAGTTCCACTGCCCACGGCTCGGCTCGTACGCAGCCCATGCCAACTCCACGGTGACCGCGTTGACGCCTGCGCGGGTCAGAGCTTGTGCTTGGGCTGGCTGAGCCTGCAGCACGCCGAACCACGGGGTGGGGGGCGAGCTGGTCGCGGTTGCCGCAGAACTAACAGCTGTGGCGGATATCAAGAGGGCAAAAGCGGTCACGACGATGATGAACGCCCGCTCGGGCAAGCTCAAGCAGTTGCGACGGCGTGCCAGCGTGATGGGCGTGCGTGCAACAGCTGATGCTGGGCGCGCTGGGCTTGTAGGCGACACCGGTTGGTCCCTCATGTTCTGTGGTCATGGCCACCGCAGTAAATACACACTGTAGCGGAACATGAACATAAAGTAACGACTACAGGCAACAGACGCGATTCGGGTTTGCTGGCTGACTAGCTTGTCGCCGGGGGGCTGCCTGCGGATCGCTGCCGTGACCGAGCGCCAACGGACGGCATGCGACACCGGTCCAGTCGACAGTGGTGACACCCGGTAGCCAGTCCCCTAGATCCCATGACCGCCACCGAGCAGCTAAATGGCCGTCTCCGGGTAGTCTCCCGTGGCCGCTGTCATAGGACGCCACGCCTGCGGTTGCTCGCAGTGGCCAAGGGCGCAGTGGTGCCGTACCGGTTTCTCGGGCACCGGGCGCGTGCACGCTAATTTTCGGCTGGCGCCGTCCGTTACCGCAGGCCGAGGTTGTCCGCGCAGCCCGACCATGGGGTGAACCCGTGGGCGGCGCGCACTTTCTCGGCGATGACGATCTGCTGCTCGCGGGTGGCTTCGCTGGGCAGCGGCGCGTAGGCCCCACCGCCGTTGCTCAGCCAGGCACCTTGGTCGAGCTGCACGCCGCCGTACAAGCCGTTGCCGGTGTTGGTGGCCCAGTTGCCGCCCGACTCGCACTGAGCGAGGGTGTCCCACACGCTGGTGTCGGACAGTCCTGGAGCAGCGGCGACAGTGTTGGCACCGCCTGCGGCAGGCGTCTTGCTGCTCGGGTTCGCGGTCGGTGCCGGCGCCGTCGTGACTATTGTCGAGGTCGCCGACGGCGCTGACCGCCCGGTGGAGGTCGCAGTGTTGGCGGCAGTGCCCGACGGGGGCTGGGGGGTGAGAGCACCGCCGATGCCCACGAGGAGGACGCCGACAATCAGGGTCACCCCGGCGGTCTTGCGGCTCGGGATTCGGGCCCACCAGAGGTGCCCCCGGATCAGGGCCGCGAGCGCGACACCGAGCACGACAAGTCCGAGAAGAATCAACAAGTAACCCACAACATCCTCCTGGTTAGGACCGGACACCAGGGACTGTGCATCCTGACCACGCTCGGAAGGGGGACCCGACGTGGCGGGGGTGGCGCCACCGCACGTCTCAACCGCGCTACCCGGCGCGTCACCGCCCGATGGGGTGGGGTGATCGTCGAGGTCGAGGGACTGGTTGTTCGCTGGGCTCGATTTCGGGGGTGCATCGCGGACAGCCTGGAAGACCCGGGTCGTGGTGGGCGGGTCGGTGCTGGAGTGGTCGTTGTGCTCGACATGAGGTGTGTCCGACACGTTTTAGGTCCAGTACAGG
>JAABVA010002674.1_pt1 | contig 17468 bp, 21 predicted proteins | sample 5560331 | NCBI WGS metagenome assembly JAABVA01 (sample SAMN12812661, study PRJNA571458) | rock metagenome | isolation source: Antarctica rocks | place: Antarctica: Victoria Land, Mt New Zealand sud | collected 2016-01-07 | reverse complement strand
GGTACTTCCATCTCCCGCCCACCTTGACATAGGTCTCGTCTACGCGCCAAGACTTCGAGCCATAACCTTGATAAGCCCGTACTCGCTTCTCAAGCTCGGGGGCATAATGATGGACCCAGCGCATGATTGCTTCAGGACCGTAAACCACGACCGAACGTCGACGCTCCGAAGTCCGACCCTAACCCTCAAAGCTGGAATACTTTGACCCAGAAGTACGGGGGTCGGGGGGTACCGTACCCAGCCCAGACACCCGCCCTGATACCCTGGTGCCGACCTCCAATGCGCGGCTCCACCCAAGTCGCCGCCCCCCTCCTCGCCTCCACCGCACTCGCCCTCCTCTCCGGCTGCCACCAACCCGAGATGCAGCGCTGCATCGACGAAAATAACAAGGTCGTCGACGACAAACTCTGCGCCAACCAGCCCGGAGACGCCGAGCAGCAGCGCCGCCTGCAGGAGCAGCAAAATCAGCAGCGCCAGCACAACGGCCTCGGCATCCTCCCCTTCATCCCCCTCTACCACTACTACTACGGAGGCTTCGGCGGCCGCGGCATCGGCTCCTCCGTCACCGGAGGCACCCTCTCCCCGCTCGCCGGCCACAGCTACTCGAACTCCACCACCCGCGGTGGCTTCGGCCGCACCTTCTCCACCGGCGGCTCGCACTCCGGATCAGGTGGCAGCCACGGCGGCGGCGGCGAAGGCGCAGGCTCCTAGCATGCAGCGCATCCCCCTCACCCCCCGCCCCAACTGGCAACACATCGTCGAACAACAAGGCCACACCTTCCACACTCTCGAGAACGGCCACCCCTACTGGGACGAGTCCGCCGCCTACGAGTTCACCGCCGCCGAGATCGACACCCTCGAATCCGCCGCCAACGAACTCCAGGGGATGTGCCTCGCCGCCGCCCAGCACATCATCGACCACCGCCGTTACGCCGACCTCTCCATCCCACCGGCCGCCATCCCCGTCATCGAGGCCGCCTGGAACGCCGAGCCCCCCGCCCTCTACGGCCGCTTCGACCTCATCTGGTCCGGAGCCCACTCCGGTGACGCCCCCAAGCTCCTCGAGTACAACGCTGACACCCCCACCTCTCTCCTGGAAGCCGCCGTCATCCAGTGGAACTGGCTGGAGGAAGTCGGCCCCCACCTCCCCACCCACAGCTTCCTCCCCCCACCTCCCCCAGGCCCGACCAGTTCAACTCCCTCCACGAAAAACTCATCGCCAAGTGGCGCGACCTCGACCCATACCTTCTCAAACCCCTCTACTTCGCCGGCCTCGACACTCCCGGGAATCCAGAAGACACCCTCACCCTCGCCTACTTAGAAGACACCGCGCAACAAGGCGGCTTACAGACCCGCCGCATCCCCATGCTAGAGATCGGCTGGAACAACGCCCGCCAATGCTTTGTCGACAACGCCGAACACCAGATCCAATCCCTCTTCAAGCTCTACCCCTGGGAGACCCTCCTCCACGAGGACTTCGGCCCCCACGCCCTCGAAACCTATGCCGGGATGAGTTGGATCGAGCCCATCTGGAAGCTCCTCCTCTCCAACAAGGGCCTTCTCCCCATCCTTTGGGAGCTCTACCCCAACCACCCGCTCCTTCTCGAAAGCCACTTCGACAGCCCTCACTCCATGCCCGCCTACGTCCGCAAGCCCCTCCTCTCCCGCGAAGGCGAAGACGTGTCCATCACCTATGCCGACGGCACCACAGTCGAGAATCCCGGCAGCTACAGCGGCCCTGACGCGTGCTTCATCTTCCAGGCCCTAGCTCCCGAAAGCACCTTCCCCGCCATCGCCGTCCCACCCAGCACCCTCACTGAGGACCGCCTACCCTCAACCACCGGCAACTCATCCCCGCGCCACCCCGTCCTCGGCCTCTGGATGATCGACCAGGAGTGCTGCGGCCTCGGCATCCGCGAGTCCGCCGGCCCCATCACCGACAACCTCTCCAGCTTCATCCCACACTTCTTCCGCTAGCCTCCGCCTGATCGCAAACTTCGTCCTTCTCTCTTCCGCTAACCGCGCCCTCGCGAACTTCGTCCTTCTTTCTTCCGCTAACCACCCTCGCGAATTTCGTCCTTCTTTCTTCCATTCCGAGCACAGCGAGGAACCTGCTTCTGCCCTTTCCTCTTGTCATCCTGAGCACCGCGAAGGTCCGCTTCTCAACCCCGACGCAAGGGCTCTCCGCTACCTCCATCCCACGTATGCTAACGTCGCCCTTTAGCGCCACCTGACTTCAACTCCGGGAGCTCTCGCCTCATGCTCGACGTTCACTCGCCCCACGAGTCCATCCACGGCCCACGCGACTTCCTCCTCCACATCGCCACCATCACCATCGGCCTCCTTATCGCCCTCGGTCTTGAAGCCGGCGTAGAAGCAATCCACCACCGTCGCATCGTCGCCGAAGCTCGCGAGAACGTCCGCCGCGAGATCCGGGGCAATCAGAAAGCAATCCCAGACAACCTTGGGGAGATCGAGGCAGACCACAAACGCATGCTGGCCGACATGACCGCGCTCCGCGCCCTCCGTCGGGATCCCAACGCCAAAAACATCTCCGTAACCCTGGCTTGGAAATGGTCGCCCCCCAGCGACTCCGCCTGGAAAACCGCCCGCGATACCGGTGCCCTCGCGCTCATGGACTCGAGCACCGTCCAACGTCACGCGGAGATGTACGGAAAGCAGCAGCTCGTCAACGACGCAGCCGACGTCCTCACCCACAACCAGACCAGGGCTCTCGTCCCTATGAGTGTCGAAGAAAACTTCAAGGACGCCTCGCCCTCCGAGATCGACGAGGCTCTCCACCACTGCGCCGACATCATCGTCCAGCTTCAAATCTTGAACCAACTCCTCACCAGCCTCGAAAGCGACTACAAAGAAGCGCTTCGGGTAACTTAGTGCAGCTCGCTCCTTCCCTGCGGCAACGCGTTGGCGCAAGCCCTGGGTCGCAACCAGTAGAATGGAAAGCGGCGAGTAGACTCGCTCAACGCACCAGCATCAGCATCCACACCTCTGATTAGGACCTGTCACGTCTAAAGTTGTCCGGCTATAAGAACCGTGAAGTCCAAGCTTAAGTCCTGTTGATCGAAGACTTTGCATTAAAATGATGGGTTGGGGGGGGTACCCTACCCCCCCCCGCTGCAATGGCGGGAAAGGTAAGATCAAAACACACATGAAGATCGTTCTCGCTGAGAAAGTCTCCGCCTCCACCCTCGCCGTCCTCCAGGCGGAACCCGGCTGGCAGGTCGTCACCGCCGATAACATCAAGGGCTCGCTCGCCGAGGAACTTAAGGACGCCGACGCTCTTGTCGTTCGCTCCGCCGTCCAGGCTGACGCCGCCCTGTTGGAACACGCGCCCAAACTCCGCGTCATCGGCCGTGCTGGCGTTGGCGTCGACAACATCGACACCGATGCCGCCACCCGGCAGGGCATCGTCGTCATGAACACCCCCGGCGCCAACGCCGTCGCCGTCGCCGAACTCACCCTCGGCCTCATGATTGCGATGGCTCGCAAGGTGTCCCACGCCAACAGCACCATGCACGCGGGCAAATGGGACAAGAAATCGCTCCAGGGAACCGAACTCCGCGGCAAGACCCTCGGCATCGTCGGCCTCGGCCGCATCGGCCTCGAGGTTGCCCGCCGCGCCCGCGCCTTCGACATGACGCTCATCGGCTACGATCCTTTCATCGCCCCCGTCATCGCCCGCGAGAACGACGTCACCCTCGTTCCCATCGACGACATCTTCCGCGAATCCGACTTCCTCACCCTCCACGTCGGCCTCACCAGCCAGACCGAAGGCCTCATCAACCAGCACTCGATCGCCATCATGAAGCCCGGCATCCGCATCGTGAACTGCGCCCGCGGCGAGCTCATCGTCGAGCAGGCTCTTGCCGATGCGCTCAAGTCCGGCAAGGTAGCCGGTGCCGCCCTCGACGTCTTCCACAAGGAACCTCTGAAGGATTCGCCGTTCTTCGATCTCGACAACGTCCTCCTCTCTCCCCACATCGCCGGTGCGACCGATGAAGCGCAGGAGGCTATCGGAATCCAGCTCGCCATGCAGGTCCGCGACTACCTCAAGCTCGGCGTCGTGCAGAACGCCGTCAACGTGCCCTCGCTCTCGCACGAGGAGTACCTCGAGCTCGCGCCTTACATCGAGATGGCCGAGCGTCTTGGCCAGTTCCTCGCCTCCGCCACCCCCGGCAATCTCGAAAACATTCAGATCACCTACAGCGGTCGACTGGCCCAGGGTAAGACCGGTCTCATCCGCAACGCCGCCATAGCCGGCATCTTCTCCAACACCGACGACAGCCTTGAGCCCGGACTCACCGCGAATCGCATCAATGCCGCCGCCATCGCCGCTGAACGCGGCATCCGAATCCAGGAAGACAAGCGCGAGTTCGTCACGGGCGGCGCAGGATCCGTCCTCAAGCTCACCCTTCACTCGTCCGATGGCGACGCCAGCGCCTCGGCCACCGTCCTCCACGGCACCTCGCCTCGCCTCCTCACCTACGACGGCATCGACATCGAGGCTCCCCTCTACGGCACCCTGGTCGCCATCCGCAACCACGACGTCCCTGGCGTCATCGGCCGCATCGGCACCATCCTCGGAGAGCACTCGCTCAACATCGCCAACTTCGCCCTCGGCCGCTCTGTCCGATCGCAGCGCGTCCCCCAGGGCCAGGCCCTCGCCGTCGTGCAGATCGACGTTCCTAACGCCCATTCGGCCAACGCCGCCGTCGAAGCCCTTCGCAGGGTCGAAGCGATCGCCAGCGTTCGCCTCGTCGATCTGGGTAAGCTATAGCTCTCCGGAAGGAAACGAATGCCGCTTTACGAGTACGAATGTCAGCAGTGCCAGCGTCACACCGAAAAACGCCAGAAGTTCTCCGATCCTGAGATCACCACCTGCCCCCATTGCGGCGGACACCTCCAGCGCGTCATCACCGCGCCTGCCATAGCCTTCAAAGGCGGAGGTTGGTACGCCGACGGCTATGGCAACGCTAAACCGAAGTCATCTCCCGACGGAGGGTCGTCAAGTGACGGTAAGGCATCTGGAGAAGGAAAGGCGCCGAGCGAGGCAGCCTCTTCCGGAGATGGCAAGTCGCAGAACACCTCAACGGATTCAGCCTCGAAATCGGGCCCAGCGGAGTCGTCGAAGTCGAGCGCTCCGACAGCCCCGGCTTCCCCCGCTCTTGCCAGTTCTCCCGGGGCTTCTTCAACGAAGAGCTGAGTCCGAGGGGCGGCTACTCGTTAGGGTTCGGCGGAACTTTCTTCCCCGCGCCCCTGGCTTCAGAAAGACCGATGGCGATCGCCTGCTTCGGGTTCGTCACCTTCTTTCCGCTGCGGCCAATCGTGAGCTTGCCCTCGTGCATCTCCTTCATCTCGCGCTCAACACTCTTGCTAGCCTCCGGCGAATACCGGTGGCCGCGGCTCTTCTTTGTTGGCGATGATGCTGTCGTCTTCGCGTCGACTTCCCGGACGTTTTCTTCGCAGAGGTCTTCTTCACCGTTGTCTTCCGGGCCGCAGTCTGCTTTACCGCGGTCTTCTTCGGAGCGGCTTTCACAGCCGTCTCCTTTGCCGCCGCTTTTTGGCCGGGGCCTTGCTAGCAGATTTCGGACTGCCCTTCGCCACCTTCGTCGTTGGCATGCGTTCACCTCGCGCTTATAGGACTAGGCACGAGGGCTCGACAGTTGCCCTGAAGTCGATGCGCTGCTGGAATCCTTTTGTCCTTGAAGATGGTGAGGCTTCGAGCTACGAGAGCCCTCGTTCAGTCTTGCGGAGATACCTGCGGCCACGGAGTTCGTACCGCCCACTCACCACGCGCTGGATCGCGTTCGCGTAGGTGATGTGCTCTTGCTCAAGAACCCGCGCGGACAACGTATCGACATCGTCGCCATCTTCGACCGCAACAACGCGCTGCAGAATGATCGCACCGTGATCGAGCTCCTCGTCCACAAAGTGCACGGTGCATCCCGTCACCTTCGCCCCGTAGTTAAGCGCTTGCTGCTGCGCATCGAGACCCGGAAATGCCGGCAGCAGCGATGGATGAATATTCAGGATGCGTTTCGGAAATGCCTGCACGAACGCTGGTGAAAGCAGACGCATGTAACCCGCCAGGCAGACGAGGTCCACACCATGCTGGTGCAACCGCGCGACCATCTCCGCATCGTGCTCCACCCGCTTCCGGCCAGCGGAAGGGACATCGAACGCCGGAAGCCCAAGCTCACGCGCAGCCTGCAACCCCGGGGCGTCCTCCCGGTTCGAAAGCACAACGCAGATCTCCGCACCGAGTAGACGCTTCTCTTGTATCGCCTTCGCGATGGCCACAAAGTTCGATCCGCGACCGGAAAGAAGAATGCCGATCCGGGTCATCTCAGGAGATCTCCTGTCACTGGTAGATCACCTTGCGATCGCCGCGAACGATCCGCCCGATGATGCAGTGGCGTTCGTTCGCACGGTTCAGAACTGCCTTCGCCTTTTTAACGTGCTCTGCGGGAACAACACAGATCAGCCCGATGCCCATGTTGAAGGTTCGCATCATCTCCTCCTCCTCCACCGATCCGAGCTGGCGAAGGTGCTCGAAGATCGGGGGAACCTGCCAGCTCGCTAGGTCCACCACCGCGCTCGTTCCCTTCGGCAGAATGCGGGGCAGATTATCGGTGATGCCGCCGCCCGTGATGTGAGCCATGCCAGCCACAAGCTCCGCGCTGCACAACTTCTTGATAATGGAAAGATAGCTGCGGTGAGTCCGCATCAGAGCGGCCCCGGCCTTGTCCTTCAGCTCATTCACGTACTGGTCAGGCCCATAGCCCGCGATCTCGAACAGCAGCTTCCGCGCCAGCGAGTACCCGTTCGTATGGAGACCGTTCGAAGGTAGTCCAAGAAGCACATCGCCCATCTGGATCCCCTCCCCCGTAATGATCTTGTCGCGGTTGACAGCTCCCACGATCGTTCCCGCCAAATCGTATTCGCCATCTGCATAGAAGCCGGGCATCTGCGCCGTCTCCCCCCCGATAAGCGCGCAGCCGCTGATTCGGCAGGCCTCCGAGATACCGCGCACAACAGTTTCTGTTGTGGAGTCGTCGAGCTTTCCGGTAGCTAAGTAGTCAAGAAAAAAGAGTGGCGTCGCGCCTTGAACAGCAATGTCGTTCACGCAATGGTTCACCAGATCGTGGCCGACAGTGTGGTGGATCCCAAGCTCAAAAGCCACCTTGAGCTTAGTTCCGACACCATCGGCCGACGAGACCAGGACAGGAGTCGGAAATTTGCTGAGGTCCAGCGCAAAGAGTCCGCCGAACCCGCCAATCTCGCTCAGCACTTGCTTGTTAAAGGTTTTACGCGCGAGCATCTTGATGCGCTGCTTCGTGCGATCTCCAGCAGTGGTGTCGACCCCGGCGTCGGCGTAGCTGACAGAGTGTTTGCCCGCATGCACCTTTGCTGGACCGGCTCTCTTCGAGAGATCGCTGACGCTTGACGTGGAGGTTGGAATTCCATCCAGTTGGGTAGCTTCGATCTCGGTCGCGGACGCGGGGAGGGTCTCGTCAGGCAAGTTCGTGCACCATCCTTCTGCTCGGGAAAGAAGTTCAGTTTAGCAGGAGGATTTGCATCAAGCTGTGAATGCGCGACGTCATGGCGGACTTCTATACTTGCAATCATGCCAAGGATGATGGAAGTCTCTCGCGCTCTGCAGCGTCGGGCGGAATCGCTCCTCCCAGGAGGCGTTGACTCGCCGGTACGCGCCTTTCGCGCCGTCGGTGGCGATCCCCCGTTCGTCGCTCGCGCAGAGGGAGCTTACCTGTGGGATGCGGATGGGAACCGATATCTCGACCTCTTCGGGTCCTGGGGGCCGATGATCCTGGGCCACGCCTTTCCGCCGGTCGTGGAGGCCATTCGTGAGGCAGCAGGAAAGAGCGCGAGCTTCGGCGCTTCGACCGCAGCCGAGGGGGATCTCGCAGAGCTGGTGATGCGGTGCTTCCCTTCGATCGAGCGGCTGCGCTTCACCAGCTCAGGCACCGAGGCGTGCATGTCTGCGGTGCGCGTGGCACGCGGCTTTACGGGGCGTGACATCGTTCTTAAGTTCGAGGGCTGCTATCACGGCCACTCGGACGCCATGCTGGTGAAGGCGGGCTCCGGTGTTGCGACGCTTGGTATCCCGGGCTCCGCCGGCGTTCCAGCCGATACGGCCAAGGACACGCTCGCTCTGCCCTACAACGATCTCGCTGCCGTGGAAGCTGCCTTTCACGCCTACCCGGAGCAGATTGCGTGCGTGATCGTGGAGCCCGTCGTTGGCAATGCGGGAACGATCGAGCCCGCCCCGGGCTATCTCGAGGGCCTGCAAACGCTGACCGCAAAGCATGGAGCCCTCTTGATTCTCGATGAGGTCATGACCGGCTTCCGGCTTTCGCTCGGCGGGGCGCAACAGATCTACGGTGTGCGACCGGATCTGACTACACTGGGCAAAATTATCGGAGGAGGTCTGCCCTGCGGAGCGTTTGGCGGACGCGCCGACGTTATGGCGTACCTGGCGCCACTGGGGCCGGTCTATCAGGCCGGCACCCTGAGCGGCAACCCCCTTGCCATGGCTGCCGGCATCGCAACTCTTCGAGAACTGATCGCAGAGGAGAGCCATCTGTACGCCCGACTTGATCAAACAACGAACGCAATCGCAAGTGGAGTAGCTGCGCTGGCCAGGGGGACCGGGGTCGCAATCACCACGAACCGCGTCGGGTCGATGTTCACCTGGTTCTTCACCCCCCAGGCCGTAACCGATTTCGGAACTGCCTCAACGAGTGACACGGCCGCGTTCGCACATTTCCACCGGGCAATGCTCGAAGCCGGTGTATGGCTTCCTCCGAGTCAGTTTGAAGCGGCCTTCGTCTCGGCCGCGCATGGGCCAGCGGAGGTCGAGGCTGTAATAGAAGCTGCGCGAGCAGCTCTGTGATTCGAGATCACTGGTTCAAGCGCTGCTCCGTTCCAAGCTGGTGGGCAGGGGCGCAGGTCATCTCGACTCCCGTTGATCCCATACATTGACGGTAACGAAGCGGTCAGCGGCATACTGGCTCAGGATCTGGGCTGTCGCAGCGGTTGTCGCAAGGCGGTCCGCTCCAAGGCCGAGGTGACCCCCGTCATGCAGAAGGATGTTCGAACCGTTGCCCTTGGCTTGGTTGCGCGAGATCCCCCGGTCCACATTCATCTTGATGGCCTGAGCGCCGATGGGCTTCCAGTCAGCAGCACTCACGTTCCAATGAACGGTAGCGAGGCCGAGTTCGTTCGCCGCCTGAATCACGTAGGGGCGTCGCGCCCCGTGTGGCGGGCGGAAGTACCTCACCGGCGCTCCGAGCACATCCTCGAGGAGGTCATTAGTGTCCTGCAGTTCCTTCCGGATCCGCTCGGCTGATTTCAGGGCGAGCCGCGGGTGAGTCATGCTGTGATTGCCGATGAGGTGCCCGGCCTCCGCGATCGCACGAGCCAGAACTGGCTGCTGCCGGACGAATTTTCCGATCAGGAAGAAGGTCGCTCTGACCCGAAACTTCCCCAGCAGATCGAGGAGCGCCGGTGTTACGGCTGGATTCGGACCATCGTCGTAGGTCAACGCAAGCTGTTGCGGGTCACGGCCCGCGGTCAGAACGCGTCCGAAGATCTGTGAATTTGGGTACAGGGCAGCATAGGCGAGGCCGCCCGCTAAGAGGCCCACGGTGGCAACGGCTGCAGTGCTGGTTGCGATAGCAGAGGGCATCGCCGCTCAGCGAGACCTCTGGATCAGCGCAAGAACCTCTTCCGCATGCCCTTCAGGCTTCACCTTCTCGAAGACCTGCAGGATGCGCTGCCGTCCCTCGGCGTCGGCTGGAGCGATAACGAACGTAGTCCGTTCAACTCCGCTGACCAGCTTGCCGTACATGTTCTTCGGCTTGATCACCCCGAAATAGTTGCAAACGGTCTGTTCCGGATCGGCCAGAAGGGGATAGTTGAGATCGTACTTTTCTTCGAACTTCTTCTGCGACTTCACAGTGTCGCGCGAGATGCCGAGAACGATCGCACCCGCAGCCTGCAGCTTTTCGAAGCTGTCACGAAAACCGCAGGCCTCAATGGTGCAGCCAGGAGTGTCGGCTCGGGGGTAAAAGAACAGGACCACAGGACTGCCCGCGAAATCGCCAAGTGAGACATAATGACCGTCCTGATCCTGAAGGGTGAAATTCTCCACAACGTCGTTCGCTTGCATGATCTCTCCTGTTCCTAGCAACCCAACTCTTGCACGAATAAGTGAACGGCACGCTCAGGCAGACAGAGCAGCTACGGTCTTCTCCAGAGACGGGCTGTCTTCCACGTTGAGCGCGGCCTGATTGCGATCGATCTGCCGGAGCAGACCGCTGAGCACCTTGCCCGGTCCAATCTCGACGAACGGGGTCGCACCCTCCTGAATCAAAACCTGCATACATTCCACCCATCGGACAGGTGCCGTGACCTGCCGGATCAGGCAGTCGCGAGCATCAGAGCGTCTCGTAATCGGGCGGGCATCGACGTTTGCTATCACCGGTATCATCGGATCGTTGAAAACGAGAGCCTCAAGATCGTGCGCGAGAAGCTCCTGCGCCGGATGCATAAGGGCGCAGTGAAAAGGTGCGCTCACCTGCAACAGAATGGCTCGTTTTGCGCCTGCCTCTTTGCACAGGTCGGCAGCTCGCTGCACGGCAGCCGAAGATCCGGAGATAACCGTCTGATCGGGAGAGTTCAGGTTAGCGGGAGATACGATGGCGGACGCAGTAGCTGCTCGATGCTCTCCCGATTCGCTCGGAGCGACTGAGGTTGCCGGGTTTTCCGATGTCCGCGTAAGTTCGTCCGACACCTGCGCGCAGATGTCGTTGATGGTCTCGGCGGGAAGCCCAAGGATCGCGGCCATAGCTCCTTCCCCGGCGGGCACGGCCTCCTGCATGTAGCGACCTCGGCTCCGGACGGCTCTAACTGCGTCAGCAAAGCTGATGGTCCCTGCAAAGACGTGCGCGCTATATTCTCCCAGCGAGTGACCGGCGGCGAGCGCTGCCGGTCCATCCTTGCCCCCGATCTTCTCCTGTCCGCCAAGCTGCTCCAAAAGAACTCGGGCGGCCGCGACAGAGACAGTAAGTATGGCAGGCTGGGTATGCTCCGTGAGTTTGAGCTGATCGTCAGGACCATTGAAAATTAAGTTAGACAGGGAGAAGCCGAGCGCCTCGTCCGCCTCTTCAAAGACGGCTCGCGCACTCGGGAAGCGGTCGTGGAGATCACGGCCCATCCCTACACTCTGGGAGCCCTGGCCGGGGAAAAGGAAAGCTGGCTTGGTCATCACCTGTATCGTAAACGAGCCGGCAGCGGCAGCCGAAGTGCCCGTACCTTTAGCCACTTCAGCTCACAACCGGAAACTCGCTATGAGGATCTCTTCTTTACATCCCGGCAAGCGCGTCGCGACAGACGATCGACGCAATGGTCTCACCCGCGCTCAGATGCCGACGCCGAACTCCATCTCGTGCGCATCGCCAGAGTGGGCATAGATGTCATAGGGGGTTCGCCGGTTGAACTTATAGCGCGATCGAAGCTCCCGGCCGATAAACAATCCGAGGGCGAGCGCCCCTGCCCCGGCGGAGATCCATCCCGCCGTCCTGAGCAGCGCTATCTTCTGTCGAGGAGCTGCCTCCGAGAGGAACTCCGTGGCGAGACGGGGCACATTCGCCAGCTTCTTACGGAAGATCCGGAGATTGAAAGCGGGATCCATCAATAAGAATGATATCGCAGGTTGATCGGGTATGGCAGCATAACGCTCTCTCAGCCCTCCAACTTGCCGGATTCAAGTGACATCTACCTGCTGAAAACCGAGGCTCGATAGAAGCGCCGCCACTGTGGCCCGGGCGTTCTTCCGGGCAGCGTCAAGGATTCCATCCTCGAGCGCAGCCTTCTGAAGCTGGTCCTCCGCCTTGGCGCGAGTCTCTGATTCCAGGTTTTGATCCACCGGAACCAGCAGGCCCGTCGACCTGGCATAAACCCGCGTGTGCTGATTATCCAGGGTCGTCGTAAATAGCTGGGAAGACGGTAGAACAACACGAATGGAGTGAGCGGCAGAGTCGATGTGGACGTCCTCAGGACGAAGCTTCGACAGATCGACACCCGCAATGGATTGGCCGTGAACGACAAGGAGGAGGCGGTCTCCCGCCAGAAGATCGGGGAGCACCGGACTGGAGTGCGATCCCTCGACCACCGTATCTAGGGAGTACACAACCGTCTCCAACCGGCTTAACCGCTGAATCTTTTGAACGACGGCAGGAACGGAAGTATCGAAAGTGGTGGACCGTCCCGTGATCAGGCTGGCGAGCCTCGCGGGAATTCCAGAGGTCGCCTGCCGGACAAATAGAATTACCGCCCCCGCTCCGAGCAGAAGGGACACGAGCACCGCCAGAAACGGACCCGGGGAAGAACCTCCGGAGGTGTGTTGCGTCGTCATGGGAGTTTGCGACATTCGTGATGACTCAGCACCATCGTACAAGGACGCAGACTCCAACAGACTTCTGAGCAGGATGCCCATTCGGACAGGTCGTGCCGAGAACGCCCTGTTCGTTACGTATGGACTTCAACCGACCGCTCCTTCGAGGTATACCCGTCGGCAGAGAGAGTCAGGCGATTGCGGTAACTCGCAGCAACAAATTCGCGAAAGAGCGGGTGCGGCTCTAGCGGTTTCGACTTGAACTCCGGATGAAACTGGCACCCCAGAAAGAATGGATGGGACGGAAGCTCAACAATCTCCACGTAGGTTGCGTCCGGTGTGGTTCCCGTCAGCCGGAGTCCCGCGCCGGTCAGAATCGCCTCATACTCGCGGTTGAACTCATAGCGATGGCGGTGCCGCTCCGAGACCTCGGTCGTGCCGTAAGCATGGGCGGCAAGCGAGTCGGGGGCCATCACGCAATCCCATGCTCCGAGCCGCATGGTTCCACCCATCTCTTCGACTCCGGTGAGCTCGCGTAGCTTGTAGATGATCCGATGCGGTGTTGCGGGATCGAACTCACCGGAGTTTGCCCTGGCCAGACCGCACACGTTCCTCGCGTACTCGATACAGGCGGTCTGCATACCAAGGCAGATGCCGAAGTAAGGAATATCATTTTCACGGGCGTAGCGGATGGCGTTCAGCATGCCTTCGATGCCACGCTTTCCGAAGCCGCCTGGCACCAGTATCCCGTCGAAGCCCTCGATCTGCCGCTCGTAGTCTCGCGTGGAGACCCCTTGCTCGTTCCTGGTCTCGAGCCCCTCAGCTTCGATCCATGTGACCCGCAGCTTCAGGTTGTGCGCGAGTGCACCATGAACCAGTGCCTCCTTGAGAGACTTATAACTGTCCTCGTACTCCACATACTTGCCGACAATGCCGATCGAGACCTCCGCTTTCGGATTGTAGGCGCGGTGTACGAGGTCCTTCCACAGAGAGAGATCCGGCTCAGCAGCGTCGATCTTGAGGTACTTCAGGGCGAGCGCGTCGACTCCTTCCTGAGAGAAGTTCAATGGCACCTCATAGATGCTGACCACGTCCTTTGCCGCGATCACAGCCGGCTCTTCCACATTGCAGAAGGCGGCGATCTTGTTGCGCATCTCGCGGGGCACGGACCGGTCTGTGCGGCACAGCAGGATGTCGGGCTGGATACCGATCGAGAGCATCTCTTTGACTGAGTGCTGCGTTGGCTTGGTCTTCAACTCCTGCGCCGCGGCGATCCAGGGAATCAGCGTAACGTGAACAAACAGGGTGTTATCCCGGCCTAGATCCTGGCGCATCTGGCGGATCGCTTCAAGAAAAGGTAGGGATTCAATGTCGCCCACCGTTCCGCCAATCTCGACAATGGTGACGTCCGCCTCCGCCGATACCTTGCGCATCGCGTTCTTGATCTCGTTCGTCACATGCGGAATCACCTGAACCGTCTTCCCGAGATAATCGCCGCGCCTCTCCTTGGTGATGATCTGCTCGTAAATGCGCCCAGTCGTCAGATTGTTGTCGCGCGTGAGCCGGGCGTGGGTGAAACGCTCATAATGCCCCAGGTCGAGGTCCGTCTCCGCTCCATCGTCCGTCACAAACACCTCTCCATGCTGGAAGGGCGACATCGTCCCTGGATCCACGTTCAGGTAGGGATCGAACTTCATCAGATTGATGCGGAGACCGCGGGCCTCGAGCAGGCAGCCAATGGATGCGGCGGCCAGTCCTTTGCCGAGTGAAGACACGACGCCGCCCGTCACAAAGATGTATTTTGCTGGCATCTCCGCCTCCGCTCATTCGCTTGTTTTGATTGGCCGTGCGTTGTGGGCACGATCAAGTATCGCAGGGGATGGGGGCGGAGGCAATGGGCTCGTGCAAACCGGCAAACAGAGCTATTGGGACGACGGGAGGAGCGCCACTGAGCTTCGTGGAGACCTTAGCCGCGAGAACAACTGGCGGAGTTTACCGAAGAGGTATCTCGCTGCCAGAACCGCGGCTGCGATCAGCACTAGGGACACCGATGCGGCCATCACCGGATGGTGGGTTGCCACCCACGTGAGGCCGACCGCTGTCACGTCTTCGGCAGTGCTAAGAGCGATATTCGACACCGGCTCAGGGCTGGGAGTAATGGCTGCGCGAACCGCGGTCTTCGATCCATGGGCGGCCAGAGCGACAGCCGCTCCGAGCGAAGTCGCCAGCACCTGCATCCCGGGCGATAGCTGAGAGCTCGCATGGTACGCAACCAGGGCCGCAACCGGCACGCGGATAAAGGTGTGAAGACCACTCCAGACAAGATCGATCCCAGGTATCTTGTCGGCGATGAACTCTGCCGAGAACAGGACCCCGCAAGTGACAAGCACCCACGTGTGCCCCAGCGATTCGAGACCTGGTGGCAGCTGCACCCAGTGGCTTCGGGCCAGCAGGCCGAGCGTCAGCACTGTGGCATATACGTTCAGTCCCGCAGCGAAGCTGGCTGCTGTCACGAGCGCGACGATATTGGCGGGACTGAAATTCATAGTAAGTCGGATTCCTTCAGGCGGAAAAGGATGTCAGGTGCGTGCAAGTCGTCAAAAAGACCGAGCTGTCCTCTTCGGGCGTGACCGGGTATCTTGGCATGGGACGGGCCGGTATGGTGAGTACGCTTTGGATCAATGTGCAGCAATGGACGATCGACGGTCTGGACCGTATCAGTTCGCGGCTGGGACGGTCTCCTCGCGCCGCTCCACATCTGTTGCTGGGGTTGCGTGGTGAGAGGGAGGCGCTGTTCGAGCTGCGCCGGCTGGGATACACCGTCGTGGCCAGGAGGTGGACCAGCCCGAAGCTGCGCGGCGATCTCGATCTGGTCGCCTGGGACGGTGAGTGGCTGTGCTTCGTCGAAGTGAAGACCCGCTCCCAACGGAACGCAATGATCCCGGCGGAGGTGGCCGTCGATCGCCACAAGCAAACCATGCTACGGCGGATGGCGCAGGTCTATTTGGGCCGATTTCCTGAGGAGAAGCGCGGGAACATCCCGATTCGTTTCGATGTGATGGCGGTGTACCTCAACGGTCATGACAGGCCTTTCGAGCTGTTTCGGGGAGCATTCGGATGAAACCGCTGTAGGTACCGATGCGACCGTTTCGGTGTCTAATAACGAGGGAGGTCACGGAACGATGACGCTGCTGAATGCACCGAAGTATGACGAGCGGGGAGAGACCCGGAAGCTGGGCCTGCTTATTGGACTCGGTGTGCTGCTTGCCGTGCTGGCTCTGACCGGAGTCGGCGGTTTTCTCCTGGGCCACGGGTGGTTCTTCTCGGACCTGCGGGCGGAACACCGGGTCGACAAGTTCTTCAGCGCTCTCGAAGCCAAGAACTACAGCCGCGCGTACGGGATCTGGATGAACGATGCGGACTGGCAGCAGCACCCAAACAAGTACGACTACACGTTAAAGCGGTTCACCGAGGACTGGACGACGGCGAGCGACGTCGGACCCATCGTCTCGCACCACGTGGACATCTCGAAAACCGACGGCACTGGAGCCTTTGGAACCGGCATTATCGTGGCTGTGCGAGTGAATGGCGATCACAAGATCTTCATGTGGTACGAGCGCAAGGATGGAACCCTGACCTATCCTGCGCCGCACCTGCTTGAGTACTAAGCCGTTCAGCATTGGTGTGCCTCCCGTACAGCGCTTCTGGTAGAAAAGCGGGCAGTCTGCTCCGCTCAGGATGGCGACCGGAAGGATCTGTTTTGACCGGGACTGCCTCGATGGTCTAAAGTTCGCGGCATGGCTAAACGATTTGCTGGGCTCGTAATTGTGCTGTTGGCGGCGACTGCAGCCTGGTCGCAGGGAAAGCGGCCGGAGATCACGGGCATTGCTTTTGTTCGCTTCTACGTATCGGATCCGGCGTCGGCCAAGGCGTTTTATGGGGAGCGGCTGGGTCTACCGCAGTCGGATGGGCCGGGGGGCCTGATGCAATTCCGTGTCGGGATGCGGCAGAAGATTGAGGTGGAACCTCTGCCATCGCCGGCGCCGAAGAGCAGGCTGGCGGAGGTCGGGTTCCTGACCAAAGATGTGTCGGGGATGCGGGTGTACCTCGAGCGGCATGGCCTCAAAGTTGAGGACGAGGGCAAGGACGCGATCCGGACCACCGATCCGGAGGGGAACGAGGTTGCGTTCGTGCAGGAGTCGCGGGCGGCTGCGCCCGAAAGACCGACAGAGATGATACCCGTAGGTAAGCCAGGGGCACCAACCTCCCGTCGCATCATCCACGCTGGTTGGGAGGTGCATAGCCGCGATGCCGAGGACGCGTTCTACCTCAAGCTGCTTGGATTCCGTCCGTATTGGTACGGCGGCATGCAGGAGGGACGGACGGATTGGGTGAGCCTGCAGGTCCCTGAAGGAACGGATTGGGTCGAGTATATGCTGGGAGCGAAGCCGGATGCAGACGCTCGGCAGCTCGGCGTGCTGAATCACCTGAGCCTCGGCGTGAAGGAAATCGACGATGCGACCAGGCAGTTGATCGCCAACGGATGGGCGGATCCGCAAACCAGGAAATCCCAGTTGGGGAAAGATGGAAAGATGCAGTTGAATGTCTTCGACCCGGACCAATCGCGGGTGGAATTTATGGAATTTCAGCCAAGACAGAAGCCCTGCTGCTCAGAGTTCACGGCGAAGAGCCCTACAGGAGACACGGAGTGATGGGCGAGTTGACCCAAATGAGAACACCGATGAGGACACGGCGAGATTTCCTGCGGCTTTCGGCGATGGCAGCGGCGGCGGGATGTGTGGTCGTTCCGAGCGGACCGATGGCTGCGGAGACCGAAGGCGGTTTGGTCTACGGCGTGCAAATGTATATGTTCCGACGGCAAGCGAAGAACGATCTCCCTGGCGGGCTCTGTTGCATTAACTAGCTGGAGCGCAGTCCGCCTGCATCCGTGCGAGAGTTCAGGCGGCAACTTGGAAGAGTTGGTTCACAAAGCGGATCTCATTGCGTACGCCTGGCTTGCAGGTGAGGC
>JAABVA010002670.1_pt1 | contig 17511 bp, 11 predicted proteins | sample 5560331 | NCBI WGS metagenome assembly JAABVA01 (sample SAMN12812661, study PRJNA571458) | rock metagenome | isolation source: Antarctica rocks | place: Antarctica: Victoria Land, Mt New Zealand sud | collected 2016-01-07 | reverse complement strand
GAGTTCTAGAGTGATTTTGTAGTTTGAAGATGCATTGTAGTTTGAAAGTGTATTGTAGTTTAAAAATATGTAGTTAAAAGATGTGTTGAGAGCTTTTAAATGTTAATAATACTTAAATGTTAAATTGCTGATAAACAATACATTTACTCATGATATATGCATCAATGTTATGAGTAAATATATTAACATACTTACTTTTAATATTCAATTTAACACTTTCTTATCTTCATCTCTGTCACTCAATCTACTACATTCACTCTGTCTCTACTCAGTCTCTACACTCAATCTCTATACTTACTAAATATGTTGCTCAATGCTATTACTTGTTTTACTGCTCATTTCTTAAGATTTAATCTTATACATTGCTCTTATACTTCACTCTGATGCATAGCTGTGATGCATACATATAATGCTTAATTATATTACTCAATATAGAACTCAGCAGCTAACTACATATTCTAGACTCTTATCATAACAAATTTAGACATTAAGCTTTTATTGTAAACTGTAAAATACTTAATTTTTAATTTATTCTTAATCTTTAAAGAGAGATCTGATCACTGTGACTGTTTATAGAAGTCTATATATGATTTAAAAAAGACATTTAGTGAATATTTGAACAACTTAAAGACTGTATATGCAAGAAAGAAATGACAGAAATATATGAAGAATGAGAACTTTAAATAAATTGAAAATACAAAGATGGCAGACTGCAGAGCTGTGAAATGAAAAAGAGATGTATTGAAAAAGATTAATGTATATTAGATTGTGAACTCAGCATTGAAGAAGATCATGAAAGAGAAGATTAAAAATGAAATCTTAAACAAATAATATAACTGTAAAATTTCTTGTAAGACTTCTTTAGAATTATTATGCTCAATTATATTGTTTTTAATTATCTGTAGATGTCTACTACAAAGATGAGTTGAGAAATAAGTTAATGAAGAATAAGAATTGAGCTTGACTTAAAGAGAAGATTAAAAAGAAAATGTTATTTGCTAAAGTTCTTGTGTTAAAAGAAGAGCAGAAGTTCATAGAAGTAAAGTAAAGAGATATGTTACATTTGTATTTTTTATAGACTCTTTGACATTCTTTAAAATATCAATAAAGATGAAGTTATTCAGCAGAAATGCATCAACATTAATTATTAAATTGAGAAGCATCTAACAATTATGATTAAGCACTGTAAAAGAGTTCTTAACAATACAGAAAAGCAAGAGCTATGTAATGCTGAAGATTCTGATCTCATTAAGATTATACATTACTTCTATAGTGAAGTTCTTAATTCTAAACACATCAATGACTTCAATTATACATAAATATTATATTGCTTAATTATAACACTTCTTAACTTTAACATTAATTAATTACATTTAAGAGTCTGCACTTGATCAGAAGAAAGAAGATGAAAAGAGTGTAATTGAAGATGTTGATGAAGCTTGTGTAATGATGTTTAAAGATGAGAAATTTTTAAATGATGATTTTATTAATGAATTTGTTCTTAATGACTTGATTAATGACAATGAAGATAATGAGGAGGACATTGAATCTATTAATGATGAAAAGAGTAGTGAGAAAAATAGTAAATAATCATTATTAGTTGAATAGAAAGCTGATCTTTAGAGATTAAAGATGTAAGATAAAGAATAATTAAATAGGTTTTTAATTATTAATTAAAGATTTTTTAATGAGAAATCTCTTTATTGATACTTAATATTTGCTATACATAATAATTTTTAAATAATGTCTATCATGATTGATATTGTAAGAAATTCATTTTACATTTAAATATATGTTCTATCACATAATTATAATCTTATATATACTAATTTTGAAACTCTTATAATACACTATCATCAACACATCACTCAAAATACAATAAAGTATCATTTATTTGCTTAACTTACTACAATAACTCAATATTATGTCTTTATACAGCTCATCATTCAGTCAGATCTTAAATAATTCAGAAAGATTATTTTTAAGTGCTTTTAATAATAAAATTAAATTATCTTAATTAAATCAATCTTGTTCTTTAACTCTTGCAGACACTTTAAATTCAGAATATGTTCTTTAAAGATCTGCAATAAAGTGAAAGTTTCAAGATTGATGAGAAATAACTGTATAAAGTTAAAATACAGACATAAAAATTAAAAATCATGCTTAAATAATATAAAATAGTTTAACTCACTCAGCAAAGATCTGGCAGTTCTTTGCTGAAGTAGCTAGTAAATATGATGAAAGATTAGATGTAATGTGTGTTAACTGTCACAATATTATGAATCATTTAACATCAAAAAATAATGAAACAATTATCATAAAATATTATCTGAAAAGCAGCAGTTACTGAAAGATAAAATCAGCATCAGAAAGACAGATTTCAATCTTTAAAGCAATAAATTTAAAGATATGCTATAATTTTCAATTATAATGCTTTAATATAATACTCACTGTTTAATAGACAGCTCAAAAAATCATTATTAAATTATTTAATTTTACTTTTAAAGTCTTTGATCAGCAGATTCTTCAATTCATTATAGCACTCAATATATTCTTTTATACTGTTGAATATGTAAAGTTCTGAAAGCTTATCTAAATGTATTGTGTTAATATTAAGATTTTAGATCAAAGCAAGATTGCATAACTTCTTAAGTGTTATGTTATAAATGTTTAAAAAGATATGTTTACAGAACTTAAAACACAGATTAAAGTCTTTATTATATTTAATAAATGAAGCAATTTAAATTATCTTGCATTTTTAGACATTACTGCATACTTTATTGATGCTGAGTAAAAGTATACAGAGATACTTTTAATTTTTAGAGAATTAAAAAATTAATATAATGATGAAAATCTTGCTGAATATATTCTTAAGATGTTGAAGAAGTGAAATCTGACACATTAATTGCTAATAGTCATAATAGACAATGCATTCAACAATTATACATTATGACATTATTTAAGTTGACTTCTAAGTCAGAAGAATATCATCTAAAGTAATGAAACTGAAATTATGAACTGCATAATACATGTAATTTAGCTTGTAGTCAGTCAGCTATTTATATATCTGAAAGTAAATGCAAAGAATGATTAACTTATCATTACATTTAATGATGATGAGCTACAAAATTTCACAATTAACAAAGATTACTTCTTTAACATCATACTGAAAAAGATCAGTATATCTTTTATAACACTTTATTATAATGCTCATATCTGTTGAATTAATATTTTAACAAAAATCTCATATAAATTTAATTATTAACTATTGTCATTATGACATCATTACAGTGTCTAGAGTTGTTCAAAGATTTGCAGAAGACAAATTCATAGAATATGATTGAAAATGTAAGAACTTGATGAAATTCTTTATATAATATGCTGAATTAAGCATATAAACTATAAATTAAATTTTCTTAATGAATAGAATGTCTGACTTTAATAATAAGCAGAATGAAACTTTTTAAATGCAATATAAAAAAGTGACAACATATTAAATATATACTGTATCTTCTGAAGCACTTTAAAAACTAAACAGAGACAATGAATGCTATTAATGAGTTAATAATTTATAAGCTGTAATATATATATAATGATTTATTTAATCATCTTGAAAAACAGAATAAAGCAATCAGAAAGTTTAAATTATTCTTTAATGCTGAGCTGCAGAATGTCATTAATGCATTAAAAAAGAAATTAACTCAATATTATAAAAAGACAGAAATTAATTAAGAATTGTTCTGTAATCTTGATGTCATATTGAATTTATGCAATAAGTTTAATATGTACAATATAGAATATTCTTAGTTCTTAATAAATATTATATAGCAAGACTGACATATTGTTTCAATAAAGAGAAGACTGAGAAGATTTATATTTAAAGTATAAACTTGAGTTTCAACAATATTATAGAGTTAATTATCAGCACTTAAAGAAAGAATTATTAGATGATGATTTGAGAATTCTTGACTTAAAGAAGAAGAAGATGATAGCAATGATGAGTTGCATAAAAAAGATGAAAAAGCATCAAAATATATCTGTAATTAAAGAAGTTTCAGATTATCTGTAAAAGTCTTCAGTGTTAAATGTGAACATTTTAATACTTAATTACTGAAAGCTGATGAAGAACTTAAAATCAGCAATGACACAATTTATAAAAGATATATTTACAATTTCTGCAGTAAATATTGAAGTCAAATGCTTATTCAATACAGCTTAAGATGTAATTACATATTGTTGAAATTGACTGAACTCAGACATTATTGAAAACATTATGCTGATTAAATATCATGATATGTTCATTCTTGCAGCAGAAGTAATAAAAAGAATTGAAGAGAGATCTGTATTGATAATAATTGTTAATAATGATAAGAAAGATTCATCAGCAGATAAGCTGAATTCAACAGTAACTGAATTATATATAGAGCTTTTATTAAATCATTATTTCAGTGATAATGATCTTTATAATAATAATAATTATAAAAATAACATTAACTTCAGACTTTGTAATCATGATCAAGATAAGAACATTGACTTAAGACTTAACAACAATGATTATGATTAAACTTTAAATATAAAAGTGATATAATTAAGTGTTATAAATATCTTGAACAGCACACACTTAGAATATGTAATCACTGATGATGATTATAGTTATGAGTCAAGAAAGATTAAAGATTACATGAATTCATTATCTGAAAGATTCACTACAGCAATTAATGCATCAGCTATTAAAATCATTAATAATGACTTAACAATTACTGATCTCAGTCTTTAAATCATTTACTTAAATAACTCTGCTCAGAGTACATTGACTGTCAATATATATACAGTCTTGAATATAATACAACATTAATTAAGAGAGAAAAATCTTCTTTATTAATAAAGTAAAAAATTGTCAAAAGCACTATACTTACATTTAAAAGCACAGATAAAGCACATTAAGTTTTTAATTACTTCAATATTATAATTTTATAAAAGACAGAATCTTTTATCTATTAATATTATTAATGATTATTTAAAGTCAAGAAAAATTCATTCTTTTTTATTTAAAAATGATTTTAACATTTATTAATTTAAGCATCAGCAATCTTAATAAATATATATTTAACATAATTTTTAATTTAAACATCAGATTTCTTTACTCTTTCTATACAGTTTATGAACACTTTAATTTTCTTAAATTGCTTATAATAAGTACATGTTATATGTAAGCTAATAGTATTGAGTAAAGTATTAAAATTAAATGTGCTTAAATGTAAAAAACAATGTTTAAGAGTCTTTAAGAACATTTAACTTTACTTAAAGCATTAAGATTCATTCTGATTCTTTATATCTTTGTTAACATTATTATTATCATTATTATAATAATCTTTATTCTTTTCATCATTATCTTATATCTTCACTAAGTCTTCTATCTCTTGATCTACATCATTAATAAAGATTAAAGCTTATAATGTTGACAGTTAATCTTTGTTATTGATTTTAATTCATAAATATAGTTAATCAGCAAGAAGCTAATAGACAATTGTAAAGAGTGTTATAATAAAGTAATATAATTATATTTAATTAATTTATATCTCAACTTCATCACTCTTTGACATTGAAGTAACAGTCTATGAAATTTAAAATTTAATTAAATCTTTAATAAATAAACAATATAAAATTAATATATTTTATCTTCTTTCAATACTGTCTTTCTGATATCTGTATGCACAAGTTCATCAGATTTAAGAAAGATACACTCATCATTAATATTTTTATTTAACATTATTTAGACAAAAAAAGCTACTGTAATTTTATTTTTATCATTATTTAATATTATCTCTGTTTCTTCATTCTTATCTGCAGAGACATTAAATACTGTTGAGAATTAATAATTATAGAATGAAACAACATTAGCTTTTGTCTTTAAAGTTATTATAAAGAAGTGTTAAAAATATAATATACATTAATGATTTTTCTTATCTGCTATGTGCTCTGAATTAAGTATGCTGCTATTAAAAATCTGTATAGCAAGATTTAAATTCTTATTTTCAGCTATAGTAAGTTGTTTATAGCTGTTGAATTAAATAATTTGTTTTTAATACTTAACTACTTTATTTAAACAGTTATCTCAATAACTTTAAATATATTTGTCTACTTTTTCAATTTAATCATATCAGCACAAATTAAATGTCAAATAAAGTTAATATATCTCTTCTTTAATTATTAAGAAAGCACTCTTTACTTTAAGAAGCTTATGCAGAGCTTGTATTTCTTTAATAATTATAATTAAGTTGTTTTGCTGAGCAGTATCTTCATTTTTCTTTTGTTCAGCAATTACATTTTGATTTATAAAAAAAATCATTATAAATGAAGTTAAAGTTTAATACAGAACATTATAATTATATATTAATACTTATTATGCTTATTCTTTGCATATCTCTTAGCAACAATTTTCTTTCTTGTCTTAACTGCATATTTTGTTTTTTAAACTTTCATCTTAAGCTTCTTATATTCTGAATTATGTTTAAAATCTATATTTAATCTATTCATTATCATATCATTCTGCTCTTAAATCTCTTCAATATCAGCATCTATAAATGTATTAATCACTGAAGAATGTGATGAAATTAATTTCTGAGTAATATCAAAACATAAAGAACTCAATAAGAAAATAAGTAAAGAGCTTTTAAATTCTTAAATATGATTTAGTCTCTGATTTAATATATATTTTGTGCATTATAATTAAGTGTTATAATAAGTGAAGTTATATACTAGATTTTGAGTCAGAAGAAGTAAAAGAAGCAGTTAAAGTACTTTAAAATAGTGCAGCATTGAATATGAATTTAAAGTAATTAATGAGTGTTTTTATTCTTTCTCATTAATTAGTAAAGTCTTCTTTCTTCAGATATGCAGCAATGTCTAAGATAGATAAATTAATTTCATTAATCTTTTTCTTTCTTTTCTTCTTAAATTGAAATGAAGAATCTAATGTATCAGTAGAATGTGTTCTCTTGTTAATGAATTAATTTCATTTAGTGATGAGAGATATAAAATCTGATGTTTTTACTATATTGATGAGTTAATTCAGTTCAGTAATGAAAGATATAAAATTTAATGCTTTTACTACATTAATAAAAATAATCTTTACATTCAGTTTTCTCTATTCTGATGATGTATCTCTAAAATAAAGTCAGCATCATATCTCTTCATTACTTATTTTATTTATATGATGCAAAAAAAAATATAAAAAGCTTAATACAAAAAGTAAGATGTTCTGTAGAAAGAAAATGTAAAAAGTGTTGTATTAAAGATAAATGAACTTATTAAGTCTTTATATTATTATTTGTTTACATAAGTGCTGTGTTTTTGTTATCAGTGAATTTGTAGATAATTAAGATCAATTTAAATTAAGCTGTACAATTATTTAGATTTATTAATTTATGATTATTTCTTCTTAAGTTATTATCTAAGAAATTTAAAGCAATACATACAATTTATAAAGTGTAATATCTCAATCATGTTAGTTGCAATTTCTTTATTAAGTATAGATCTTCTCACAGTAGAGAAACTGACATTAGAATTATGTTGTATAGTATGATAAAGTTATAATGAAAGTTAAAGTTATAAAGAAATATTAAGTAAACTTTAAAGCTTGTGAATCTGATAATATAAGATTCATTAAAGAGAACAGAATATAAATTATAAATGAAGATATATAAAATAGAATTAAGTTTATAAAATGAAAGCAAAGAACAAATTGTTAAGCATGACATTTTTAAAGAAAAAGATTAAATTATTAATAATTCTTTTTCTTTTAAATCAGTTTCTGCACAAAAAGAATTAAGTAAGTTACATAATTGCATCATTAAATTAAATTAAAATGCTTAATTTTAATGCTCTCTGATCAGTTTATGCAATGCAGCAGCAACAGTATTGACAGAAATTGCATTCTTTTATTTTAAATTTAAAATTTTTCTTACTGCTGATTGAAGAGATTTTTAATCAGTATAATGACAGCTTAAAGTGAAATCAGTTAATTATTATAAATTTGTAGAAGATAAATAAGATATATCTTTATACATTTTTTGAAAATATAAGCTCTTGCATATTAAGAGTCTCTTTCATGACTTATTTATGATATAGTTGTTGAGCTACATAAAAAAGAGAATCTGATAATATCAGAAAAATTGTAAAAGATGAAAGCAATCTTTTATACATTGCAGACTTACTAAAAAAATAAAGTATATTAATTAATGTATTTTTGCTCTGTAGAGAATGAGTGATTTAATAATTAAGTTAATAATGCTTATATATAATGTTTATAAAGCAGACATGTAATTAAACAAGAAGAGTTGTGTGCAATATTAATTAAAAATGTTGCAATAATAGCTGCTGTCAATATAAAGCTGCTTAATAACAAAAGCTAATTAATTTTAATCTAATTCAGACTGTCAAGAATAGTCTGACTTAACTTTGTCTGAAACTCAATTCTGTACAGAGTCAGATCAGATTGCAAAGTAAAGTTTAATAAGTTAAGTTAAGTTCTAAAATCTGAGCTTAACTTGACCTGATGGTCACTCTATATATACAAGGCTTTGAATGCATATTACTTTGTTAAATTTAAAGAGCTAATAAAAGCATAAAAAGATTCTATATACAGTTCTTGTTCAGATAAGACTTAAGAATCTTTATCTCTCAGAAGTTTATTGATCTTATTATGCATATTAAATGCTTACAGTTCACAATTAATTTTCATGAATTATTATCTTTTCTTATCATTAATTTGTCTAATTTTAATTAGACAAATTTATTTATCTAAATATTAATTCTTCTTTTCTGCAATCTAAATAGCAATCTAAATCTCTGCAAATTTCTGTTCTTCAAAAATTACTTAAGTCTCAATATAGTCAGAGAATGACTCTGTCTCATTTTGCTGACTTTTAGTCTGCATATTGCAATGTAATGAATTGTCATTCTTTAAAAAGATAAAGTTATTAAAATTGTAAATTCATGAGTCTCTTATCTATAAGAGACTGATGAGTAAAATATATAATAATGTGAGACACTACATTACAACAGCTATTCAATGAAGTTCTGATGTTAAAGTCTTATATTGATGAAGATTAATAACTAAGAAACTTAAAAGATTTGTATGTAAAGACTGTCTATATAGTACTTTACTTATCAATTATTGTGTAAGAAATTCAACTATGATTTGATATGAGCACATAATGATATTATGACAAATTCTTTCTCAGATAAAACTTAAGAATCTTTATCTCTTAGAAGTTCATTAATCTTATTATATATATTAAATGCTTACAGTTCACAATTAATTTCTATGAATCATCATCTTTTCTTATCATTAATCTGTCTAATTTCAGTCAGACAAATCTATTTATCTAAATGTTAATTCTTTTTCTTTACAGTTTAAATAGCAGTCTGAATCTCTACAGATTCTCATTCTTCAGAGATTACTTAAGTCTTAATATAATTAGAAAATAATTCTATCTTATTTTGCTGACTTTTAATCTGCATATTACAATGTAATGAATTGTCATTCTTTAAAAAGATAAAGTTGTTAAAATTGTAAATTCATGAGTCTCTTATCTATAAGAGACTGATGAGTAAAATATGTAACAATGTGAAACACTACATTATGACAGCTATTCAATGAAGTTTTGATGTTAAAGTCTTGTATTGATAAAGATTAATAACTAAGAAACTTAAAAGATTTGTATGTAAAGACTGTCTATATAGTACTTCACTTATTAATTATTGCATAAGAAGTTTAGCTATAATTTAATATGAGCACATAGTGATATCATAACATTTAAACAACAAAGACTGAAAGTCTAAGATGATGAAGCACTGTCTAGAAGAATAAAGACAGTTAATGAAACTTATCTATAAAGAACTTTTTAATCTCAGTAATTAGATCAAATTTAATTATTGAATTTGCACTGTTGATATGTTAATTACTTTGTGTCTAAAGAGAGAATCTTCACATCAATAAAAGTCAAATTACACATAAGAAATTCTACACAAAGAAATATTTAAGTCTGCTTTATTTTCAATGATCTGTGCAACAACACAGTGTATTTTCTGCTTTGAAAATTCAGATAAATCATACAAAGTTTGACTTCACAACTATGTCACTATCTACAAAGCAAGAAATCATGTAAAGCTATATCTTAAGTACTACAAGCTAAATGATCAAATTTCTTGCTTTAATCTCAGATGTCAAAAGATTGTCATTGTTCTTAATGATTAACTGCCTTTCATAAGTTATGCTGCACATCAGCATAGTTATAACATTTTCTGCAAATCTAAATATTAAATAAGCTTCTCATACATATCTTATATTCTCAGCATCATTGCAATTGAAGAAGCTGTCAAAAAAAGAAGTTCTTAAAGAATGATATCTTTCTGAGAATTTACTTGTGACATCACAGAGCTGCTTATGTGTTCTTTAATGCATTAATGATTTAAGATGTTTTCTTTTAATATAAAACATTCTTTGCAAAAGTAAGTGTTTTAATTAAAGATCTCTTTAATGATCATTATTGAGTGCTGAGATCAGCTTAACAATGTAGCTAGCTTCTTAGCTTATTGTGCTGAATTGTAAATTTATACTATTACTGTATTTTATCATATAGTTCTTAATATTTAAGTAATCATATCAATCATCTATCTCATCTTGCTGATCACTGTGAGCTGTCTTAAGCCCTCATTACAGTATAATAAACTTGAGTCAGCCTTGTCTTAATGCTGCATTACTGCAATCTGTCACTAAACTGATTGATCTGAATGATTGATATGCAATATCATTGAGATAAAGAGAAAAGCTTACTTAAATTCAGCTATGCAAGATCAGAAATCTTAAAATATTATTGAGAATCTTTTTGCTTATCTTGTTTAGTGATCTGCATAAGTCTAAACTGTTTTGAAATCATGATGAAAAATCAGCATCTCAGCATGATAATTCTTTTCTCTTACTCTCTCTTCACTAAGACTTTCCTTTCAAATTCTTTATTAAAAAGATTGATTTATTTGCATTTCTGTTGTAAAATGAGATTTATTAACTTAAACTTCATTAATGTTCATCAGCACCTGATCAAGACTAGTCTGCCTGACAATTAACATCTTAAAGTGTCTCAGCTTGATGTTTTCATGATCACTGTGCAGAGCAGCAATGCTATGACTTATCAAGAGATTTTGCAAAAACCAAGCTTGCCTTCACCTCAATAATGAGCATAGTCAGCTCAAATGCAGGGTGCAGGGATGTAGAAAGAAGTGGAAGATCTGCCAGGTTCATGCACCTTATATGATTTGTGAGAGCTGTGAAGATCATATTGGTGGTGGCCCAGACTAGGGTGGCCATCAGGTTTTTTCAAAGCTGGTTTTTCGCTTATTTCGCATGCCTTGTTAGCCATGAGCAACCATAGTGGCAGGAACTTCAAGAATTTGAACAAAACTTCAGTTGTGTGCATTGAGCTTGAAAGCGATCTGTTTTTTGCGATTTTAGGCTCATTTTGTAGAGAATTGTGAGGGCTTTTCAACGATGTAAAAATTACCAAAATTACACAAGAAACAATGAAAATTACCCAATATTACAAGTTGGGTCGGGTTTCAAAGTTGGGCCCAGTGGGTCGGGTTGGGTCCTAAAATCTGGGCCCGACCCGACCCGACGGCCACCCTAGCCCAGACAGATTGCAGCCAGATAACTTCTGGATGCAGAGAAGAAGTAAGCATATTGGCTTAAGCTTTTCATGATTGCAAAAGCTACAATCATGTCTTGCACTTCTAGTCAAGACTCATCTCTCTGTAGTTCAGTCAAATTTGAGTACAAGCAACTTTTATATTCAGTAAAGAATGAATTGATAGTCTATAAAGTATTTACTTGCACTCTGATCTTTGCTCTTAAGGAATCAGGTGTGTTCAACAAGAATTGATTCATGATATTTACTTGAAAATCTTTAAGTTCATTATCATTTAATGATGCACCTAAAGAATCTGAACAATTCATATCATTGTTAAGAAGATTCATCACTTACAGATATTTGTAAATCTTTATCTTACTTCTTTTATGTTCTTCATCATCAACAAATGATTAAGCAAATATTTCACATATTGCTGCTTCTGATATTTATTAGTTCTCAATCTTAACTCTCTGATTTGTTCTTGCATCATTGATCTTAAACAACAAACATTATGAGATAAAAAACAAGTTTTAACTGTTGTTGAGACTCTTAAAGTCACAGTTCTCAATAATGTTTCTGTTAGTCAGAAATCATCTTCAGTTGCTGTAATGCTGCTTGTGTCTTTCACATCTTGCATGCACATAAATCTCAAACTTAATGAAAGCAAGCAGCATTTAACTGAAGAGCTGTCATTTAATCAGTGATGTGCTTTTATATGACAGATTAATGACATCATGAAGTAAATGTTATCTATCAGCTTGCTGCATCTCATCATTATTCTGAACATAAGACTCTGAGCCTTGTAGATTCATGAACAATTGTGAAGATCTGATTTATACAGAGATGATAGAATCAGATCTTGCATAAGATGCATTTAAAGATCTGAGAAAAGATATAATAAAAATTGTGAAGTCAGTTAGAATAGTTTCAAGTCATAGTGAGGCAAGTTTAAGATAATGCAGAGCAAGCATCTTCAGAAGCATTTTGTGATTCTCAGCATCAGTGATTGAGATGAGAACTTTAAGAATGAGAAAGAATCAAGAACTGATAAGATTATAATTAACATCTAACTTTCAAAAGACTTCTTAAATCACTGAATTTAGCATATTAGCTGTACAACTCAGAATCAAGTAGTATAACAAGTCATGTCTTTTCTTGTTAAAAGCTGACTTCTTTAACTGTATTCTGTGAACTTTTAAAAGATTCAGCATCAGTAGCTGTGCTGATCTGCTGAGCAAATTATGTAATGACAAAATCAATGTTGCTGTAAGAGTTGCTGAAGCCTGATCTTCAACATCATGTAAAGCACAGAATCTGAAAAGATACTTAAAGACTTGCTTAGAAGATGAAGAGTGTGATTGATTGCTGTCTTAAACTGATAAAAGTATTGTTAAGATCTTGACAACAAATCTTGAACTGCTCTGATAAGTCACAGATCATGATGACAGATATATTGATTCAGAGACAATGACATGTTATTCTTAATTAAGAGTCAAGACTGTCTCTTATCAACATGCTTTAGCAGCATTTACTTAATCAACATCAACAAAGAGATCAACAGCTTCTGCATTGTCAAGCTGATTGTTCATAATAGAGACTGAGAAGTCAGAATAGTGCATTGATTCATCTTGCTTTTCTATATGACTTTTAGAAAATATGTACACTCAGATCAATATCAAGATTGCAAGATAATTGTCAGACTTACAGACTTCATCATCATTAATTATATAGTCTGTGCAGTTTCAAAAACTAGACTGTGTGACTATATAAGTTGTTAATTGTGAGATACTGATTGTCAACTCTCACAGAATCACAATTTCTTCTTGCAGATTGCAATCAGCTTGACATATGAATTTTTATGTAACTTAACCTTGAACAATCAGTGACCTGAACTTTGCAATGACTGTTGCAAGATAGCAGTTGTTTGAAAGTGCTGAGACTTCATGAAGAAGATTTCTTGACTTTATAATATTAAACAATAATTAGGTCTGCAATCTGACCTTTTAAGCATATGAGTGTCATAGCTTGTAACTTTTCAATTAAATATGCTGAACATCATCATTGCTTGAAGCTGTCATCTGTGAAATCAATGTTAGCTCATTTGATGCTTAGATTTAACAAAAATCATCTATGCTCTTCAGGCATTGATGTTCAAATCTGATGTACATCAGCAGTGTGATAGAGACAGCTGCTGTGCATAAAGTATAGCTGAGTCAAGATGAAATAACAGAAGTTGTAAATAATGCAAAAGATTATTCATCATCAATGCTTAGAGAGCTGAAAGAAACTCATGAACTTCTTAAGCTGTAATACATTTCACTCTATATTAGATCACATACTACTTGCTTATGCAACTACACCTAATCATTGCAATTCTTCAATGACTCTTGCATCACAGAATAGTAACTAAGCATTCTTTCTTAGCAAAGAAGATCTGCAGCTTGCAAATCAATAGTGATAAGATGCTGACTCTTAAGCTTGTACAGACTTAATCTGATGAGCTTTAAAGATGTGGTGTTGAGCAGTTTGAAAGATTGAAGATGACAGAGAACATTCATGAACTCTTAGGCCTATTGATGTCTCAGCTTGAAAGAGCCACATTTTGCAGAGTAAGTGGCTAATGTCTTTGTCACTTAGTTGAGCCAGTCACTCAGTCAAGTCATCTTATTAGTCACAAACATCCTCATCAACATTGTTGTTCACCTTATCATCATCACACATTCACAATGACCTCAGATGAATCAATTAAGTCAATTTCTGATATTTTCACACAATATAGTCTTGTCTTAGCTGATTTGAACAATGATTCATCAGTTTTTCTTTACAAGATTACTCAAATCTATAATTTATCTTGATCTATTCTACAAGCTCATTGAAAAGAAAGATAATCAGCAAAAATCTTTTAGATAAATTAACAACAGCTGTCAGTGCATAAGAAGAATGCTTTAATTCAATGAATTGATATTATGACAGCTTGAGAATGATCTTTATGAATTAAATAGCTAAAATTCATGATAAAGTATTTAATGACAATCAAAGATAATCTGAATTCTTTAAAACAACATTAATATAAGAATTTTCTGCATTGACATTTAGACTTTAAAACACAGTATAGCTGCAATCTTAATTAGAATTAAAAGAATGCTGAGAATCTTGAAATCATTTAAAAATAATTCAATTTATACAACTTCATATGAATTTAGCATGATATTTTGAAGTCAAACATATATAACATGAATGAAAAGAGATTTGCAATGAGCATTACAGACAGCTTTAAAGTTTTAATATAATGCATAGAAGCACAAACTTTCAGTGTTCAGACTGATAATTAGAATTGAGTGTTTCTCATTAAATATATATTATTTAATAATATTACTTTTTCACTCTACTTCATTTTCAAGAATAAGTTAATACAACAAACATAACTAAACTCTGTTAAGAATAATCAGACTGTTCTATAAATCAGTGATAATGATTAAATTATTAATGTAATAGAGCTTCAGTAACTTAAGATCTTTAATTTATACATTAAGACTTAAATTTAAGACATTCATTAATTATTAATATTGAATGATTATAAAAGTTATATCTTCACTGACTTTATTCAGTACTGCTATAATCACAGCATTATGACTTTATGTCTTTCTCTATATTTAATTCATTTACTGTAATCATTGAATGTCAGAGTCTTTGAGTCATTGAGTAAGATTTATAAGAAGTATATTTATATTCACTTATATTATGAGATCATCAATATCAATAAGCTAAACTTTCTACACTACTATTAAAAGACTAAATTGACAGCAATTACAACTTAAAACATTCTGAATGCATAATGAGATACAGATCTTATTTTGTTTAATTCTTTCATTATTATTTTAAAATTATCTTAATCAAAGACCTCATTCTATGTCTTCTTTATGAATTTCAATGAAATTTAAGTCAACATCACTGTCACATTTAATACAGCAACTCAAATCAATCAGTTTGTGAATGAGATTATAGCAGATATGATACTGTCATTATATATATGTATTTTAAATTTAAAAGACACAGCTCTGACAGCTGTGATGAATAGAACAGTCTTATAACAGATTAATTAGAAGCTGCTTAATAAGTAAAAGCAATAACAAAAGAAGTAATCATAAAAAAATGTTGAAAATGTCTAAGTTCTTATTGTTGACAAGAATAAAGTTATGATGCAGAAGACAGAGAAGAAGGTGAAGAAATTGATTGATAAAATAATTAAATATTATGCATTAAAAAGCAAAGTTGAATTTGTGAAGCTGATCTAAAAGAAAATGCTTATGAATAATTCAGTTTCTATGTAGTTAGTCTAGAAAGATGATAATCTTAATAATTTAAGGTGTTTCAACAAGAATTAATTAAGCAACAGTGAGGTGACTTAACTGAGTGACTAACTTGACTAAGTAACAATTACATTAAATTATCTGTACAGACTTCTGCTTATTTTGTTTCTGCATTGTGTCACAGGTGTTCAACTATAATAGTAGACTATCTTACTCACAATTAAAATGAACTTTTTTCAATTATGAATAATATTTAAATCTTATACTCTACAGTTAAAAAGAATGTCTATTTACATTTTACTGAGAGCACTCATTAGTTGCAAAGAGTTTTGCTAAGTATGCAGCTACACAAAAGAATGCATATTTTCAATCTGCTCTGTTTCTTAAAAATCACAATTGAATTCTTTATTCACAGTGAGAGCCTTTTGCAGATATTCATACATAAGTGACTGACTCTCACTCTTAATCAACACATACATTATTTACATAGAGTTTCTAATCTGCATTTAATATAGAGTTAATCTTCTTAAACTTTGACTTCATCAATTTAAATTATCTTATCTGTCATTCATTGATATTCTTCTCTCTCAAAGTTTTCAGCTTCTTTTCTGTGACACTTTTCACTCTTGCACTTGAACTAGCCTGCTTAAACTGAGTGTGTGAGTTGCCTATAGGTCACATGAGTCAGAGTTGAGTTCAGGTATCAGGTCAGGTCAGGCTAACTTTTATTCAGTTAGGTCAGGTGCAGGTTAACCTGACCTGACTCATGTAGAGTTATGGGTTTTTCACAGGTTATATATAGTCTTAGTAAGCATGTGTATGTGCTTAGTAAGCACATACACATGCTTACTAATGTGTGTTTCTAATGTGCACCTTTGCAAAAAGTCATGATTTTCATAACTTATTCAGTAATATATCTTGCGACTGTGTAATTTATCCCTATATGGCTAGTTAAGATGTAATTTATTATAACTAATATATCAATAAGCTTTCACATTTTTGAGCTTTAGCTCTGACCTTACTCATAATGGCTAGCCTTACCTGTGTGTGAGTATCTGCACAAGTTATAGATAGAGTTAATTTGTACATAAACTCAACTCAACTTAACCTGAATTCTAGTGCAAGTTCAGGTTAAATGTACTTTTTTCTGACCTAACCTGACTCTATACTCAGTCTATATAATCTTGACATTCAATATTGACCTGAAGCTTAAGCTGTTATATCAGATTTAATTAGTCATTAACTTAATTTTATAGAGAAAAACTCAGTAAATAAAGCATTCTTAAGTGCTCTGTGAAGACTAGACAATGTGAAATAAAAGAAAGCAATGATACTGTATTTAAAAGATGATACAGAATCTGAAAAGTTACTGCTTTGCAAGTATGTATACAAAAATGATGTGATGAATCAATTTTGACTGCATTATGATTTGAAATTGAATGACTCATATTTGATTTAAAAGTAAGACAACAGTGAAATGTCATTTCTATAGTTTTAGTACTGTGCAGACT
>JAABVA010002669.1_pt1 | contig 17515 bp, 15 predicted proteins | sample 5560331 | NCBI WGS metagenome assembly JAABVA01 (sample SAMN12812661, study PRJNA571458) | rock metagenome | isolation source: Antarctica rocks | place: Antarctica: Victoria Land, Mt New Zealand sud | collected 2016-01-07 | reverse complement strand
CACAGCTCCAGCAGGACAACTCAGGGAGGGCAACCACTGTGAAGATCACCGTCATCGGTCGGCCCGGCGCGGCCGTCGAGCAGGGCCAGGCCGTCGCCCTCGCCCTCACGAGCGAGAAGACACCGGACTTGCCCAAGGGCCTGCCGGAGCCGCCCTCCGGCACCCGCTACACTGTCTTCGTCGCCCGCAAACAGTGGGGCACGATCGCCGAGGCCCTCGCCGCCGATGCGGAGGACGTGGCCATCATCGAGGGCTACGCCGCCCTCGACCCACGCGTGGAGGGTATCGCCGTCTACGCCACCAGCGCCACCACCAAGCGGCTGCAGGCAGCCAAACGCGCCACCACATCGTGAGAGCCCCGGGCGCGGGGATAACATTATTGCCTCGCGAGAAGATCGTTTCGGCGGACCTGAGGTGTTAGCCAGAGGAGGCAAGATACACCCGTTGTTACCTGTCCTCTAGCAGTCTGTCGGAGAGAAGCCTATCTCTCTTGTTTTTCGCGTGATGAGAGGGCAATAGCACGTCCGACGCCCCTTTCTCAGCTTCAAAATGGCCCCCAAGTGCACTATCTCTTGGCAAAACATGTTCTCTCCGACAAGCTGCTAGCGCGTCTAACTGATGGGTTGGGGCCTCATAGAGCTAGACGGCATTGCCGTAGGCGATCAGTCGCTGGGCCAGCTATGCGCCGATAGTGCGCCATATCACCTGGCGCTAGATCCCTTTCACACAAAGGACTCATAGACAGGCCATCACCCCTTGAGACCAACACGCATGACGCCGGCTACGAATTGCTTCTGGAACGCGAGGAAGAAGAGGACGAGCGGTACCACGGCGACGGTCGTGCCCGCCATGATCGCACCCCATGGAGTATTGAAATTGGCCGCAGGCAACGACGCCACGGCCAGGACGATTGTGTACATCGCGTTGCTCCGGAGTACCATAAGCGGCCACAGAAAGTTGTTCCACGATTGCATGAATTGCATGATGCTCAAGGCGGTCAAGGCCGGTCGGATAAGCGGAACAATGAGCCGCCAGTAGATCGTGAAATTGCTGCACCCGTCGAGACGCGCCGCATCAAGCAGTTCGTCCGGAACCTCTTGAATGTACTGACGCATGAAGAAGATCCCGAACGCGTTGGCCACGCCGGGCACAATGACAGCCTGATACGTGTCAACCCACCCGAGCTTGCTCATGATGATGAATGAAGGCAACAAGCCGACGAGCCCCGGTACCATCATCGTCCCTAACATGACTAAGAACAGGCCGTTGCGGCCGGGGAACTGCAATTTGGCAAAGGCAAACCCCGCAAGAGAACAGAAAAACAACGACAAGACGGTGAAGCTCGTCGCGATAAAAACCGAGTTGAAGAAATTCCGCAACAACGGGAGGGCGCTAAACGCGACGCGATAATTCTCCAAAGTCGGGTGCGCGGGAATGAGATTGATGCCTGGGCTGAATATCTCCCCCGTCGATTTGAGCGATGACGAAACCATCCAGAGCAAGGGGAACAGGAAGATAGCGCTGATCACGACAAGAGCCCCATGGGTCAGAACCCGTACCATCAGTATGCGTCCTACGTTGCCACGGGTTGTGCTCAACCGGATCACGCGCTCGGAGCGCCGTACCATGCTGTTCATTCAGCGAACACCTCTCCGCGGAAGAACCGCGACTGCGCGATGGAAATCACCACGGTGAGCGCAAACAACACCAAGGATATAGCCGCGGCATACCCCAACTTAAAGAACGAAAACGCGTTCTGGTACAGGTACACGGCAAGCGTGAGCATGGAGTTTTGAGGACCGGCGGTACCACTGCTCCCAACCCCGCCGAGAAGGTATGGTTCAGCGAATATTTGCAGCGACCCGATCGTCTCGACCATAAAACAGAAGAACAAGACCTTCTTCAGGCCCGGGAGCGTGACATGCATCAGTTTGCGTACCCCGTTGGCCCCGTCCATGGCGGCAGCTTCGTACAGCACCGGATCGATGGTTTGCAGCCCGGCCAGCAAGATCAGCATGTACCAGCCCGTCATGTTCCAAATATTTAGGATGATGATGGACGGCTTGGACCAATCCGTACTCCCCAGCCAGTAAATGCTCGGGATGCCGACGTGGTTGAGCAGGCTGTTCAGGATGCCAGAGTGATAGTCATAGATCAGGCCAAACACCAACGCCATCGCGGCCGTGGCGGTTGCATTGGGCAGGTAGATAAGCGTGCGGTAGATTCCCCGTAGCCCTAGCCAGCGGGCGTTCAGGAGGAGTGCGAGGCACAGAGCAAGGGCCAGCAGAATGAAGATGTGGCCGAGCCACAGATAGATGGTATTGCCCAAGCTTGCCCAGAACAAGTCATCCCTGAATAGAGCGCTAAAGTTGCCGACACCCACAAAACGCGGCTGATCGAAGCCGGACCAGTTGACGAAGCTGATGTAGAAGCTGAATAGGATTGGGAACAGGCCAAAAAGCACAAACAAGACGTAAAATGGAGCGATAAAGAGATACGCGCCGCGTGCCCGCCACATCCGCGCGAGTAGCCCCTGCTTCTTGCGCAACGCTGGCATGGCCGTCTTACTCGCTTGCATGGGACTCCACCTCCTCCAACTGCACTCAGTTGCACTCGTCCTTGTCTCCAAATGTCCACGGGATTGTCTCAATGATGTCGGGCCGCATTGCGATTGCGTCTGACCATGTGCGGTTAGCGCGGTGCCGGATCGACCGATACGGCCCGAAGTCACCTGATCGGCCACCCTATACTACAGTGACACTTGTACTACAGTGACACTTGAGGCTTGTTAAGCAAGTTGACCACTATGTGTTGTGCCTTTTTGCCGCCAATGATGCACTATACAGCGTCCAGCACACTAACTGTTACTGTAGTCCTAAGATCTTCGAATCAATCCCGTTCCACGACCATCAGCGCGGCCAGTGAGGGCCGTGCCGGGCACGGCCCTCACCCCATTCGCCATCGGTTTCTGGCCTGGACGCTACCCTCCCCATAGCCTCGTTGGCACCATAGACTACGAGCCCATGAGGCCGTGGTCAACACACATGATTACTCGCACAGATGGACGCTATCGCGTTCAGGGTACCACGATAGCCACGGGCGATGGTGCCGTTCTCTCAGGTGGCGTTCGCATGGGCCTTGGCGGCCGCAGCCCTAATGGCCGCGTCCACTGATTCCTGGCCCGCAATAGCCTTGGCAAATTCGGTGTTGATGTACTGCATCACCAGGTCAAAGTTCGGTGAGCCCACCGGGGCATAGGCGTTATGCTGAATCTTCTGGTCGAGGGCGCCCGGATTCTCACCTCCATAGAAATGGGACGGCCGATTGTACACGAACGCCGGGCTGTTCTCGGCCGGCAGATAGCACGGTTCGAGGAACCAGCGGTTGTACAGGCTCGGCGAAATCTTGGCGTCATAGAAGCTGTGCTGCATGAAGGCCCAGACAAGGTCCTTGTCTAGACCAGGCTTGTTGATCGCCACGACGACGGCGGCGCCGGCGAGAGCGTGCCGCCCGCCGCCCGGTGTGACGGACGGAAACTCCATCACTCGCCACTTGCCGGCCGTTTCGGGGGCCTGCTCCTCGAGAACTTGGTCCATCCAGTTTCCCTGAATAACACTGGACACTACCCCATCTTTCAGGGCCTGGTACCACGGTGGTGTGAAGCTGGTCATCTGTATGGCAATGCCCGACCGCGCCATGGCGACCTGTGTTGCGAAGGCACGCTGGAACTGCGGATCCTTCTCGAAAGCGACGAGCTTGCGCGTGCGTCGATCGAAGAGGACGCCGCCCTGTTGCGTCAGCATTTCAAGGCTGAAGCCTGGACTGGCGTCCACGTTCATCATGTACCGCTTCTTGCCGTCGGCATATTTGTGCTGTGTGACCTGTTTGCCCGCCGCGATGAAGTCGCTCCAGGTCTTGATGCGGTCGGCATTGATGCCGGCTTCACTCCATACATCATGACGATAGTAGACCGCCATGGTGTTCGGCCTCCACGGACAGGCCACCACATGACCGTTGTAGGTCGCGACATCCAGGACCGCTGGCGCCACCTGGTGCGCGTACGGCTTGAAACGATCCGTCAGGTCGACCAAGAGACCCGCGGCGGCCAGCCGCGCGATGTCTTGCCACAGGACTTCGGCCACATCCGGCATGGTCCCCCATGCCTGAGCCACGTAGCCCGCGAGCAGGCGCTGGGCCATGATGGGAGCGCCCGTCACTTGCTGATTGTGGAATTGGACCGAGGCATACTTCGGGACAACTTTCTGCATGCGCTGGAAGCCGTCCTGATAGAAGCGATAATCTCCCCAGGTCGAGAAGGCGAACGTTGGCGGGACGGCTTCTTGTGATCGCCCGGCCGCTATCGCGGATACTGGTACGCTAGAGGATAATGCCACGCCGGCGCCGAGTGCCGCCGCGCGTCCCAAGAACTCTTGCCTCTTCATTGAATTCTCCTTTACGCTGTGCCGCTTCGCATTGCGAATGATTCATGGTGCCGGGCCCTGTAGCGCAGGCCCGAGACGTATATAGGGCGAATAGATGACCCTATGCGCGGCGGTTCTCAATGGCTGCGCCTCACCTCCTTTCTGTCGTCCACAGACCCTTTCGCGTGTGCCAGTGACCATCTGTGTCGATCTCCACGCATCTGCCACGCTGTAGGGTCCTCGCCTCGAGCCATCCCGACACGGGAACTGGCGGTGGCGGCCATACGTCATATCCCACGCCACCTCACCTTTGCAGTTGGAATTGCGGCAACAAACTTGCCGGCGTCGCCTGCAGCGGCAAGGTCACCGGCGCCTGCGTGCGCGCCGATTCCAGCGCGGCAAGGGCGATCTCGAGGGCGGCGCGCCCATCCTCCCCCGTGTTGTCGGGCGGCGTGCCGGTACGCACGCAGTCGACGATGTAATGGGCTGAGTGAATGGCATGGGGCCCTCCTTCGAACGTGGTGCGAAACAGTACCTTGCCCTTCCGTTCAACAGTGAGCGTGCTGGTGCGGTCCACGGCGAGATAGTGTGTGGCCGTGGCTGCCTCCAGGTGCATGTGACCGCTGGGCACGGCGCTGGTATTGAATAAGTTTGACAGGGCGCCATTCTCATGTGTCATGGAGACGAGAGCGATGTCCTCGATATTCGGATCCTCGATGTAGGGCGGCCAGGACTCTTTGAAGCGCACCGTGGCCGTATTGGCCCACACCGTCTTGACCTCGCCCATGACCCAACGGACGTAATCGAAATGGTGACCACCATTCTCTATCAGGAGGCCGCCGCCAAGCTCCCGCCGCCAGAACCACGGCGGCGGCATCCAAATACCCGGCTCGGTCGCCAGCAAACGGCGATCCAGCATCCAGAGAGGCTCTCCGTAGTCTCCCGAGGCCAGTAGTTCCTGCACGCGACGATAGGTGGCTACCTGCCGCGGCAAGAAGCTGACGTAGAGGAACACATTATTCCTCTCACAGACCGCGATCATCTCATCCGCGTCTTCGAGCGTGAGGCATAGCGGTTTTTCGCAATGCACGTGAATACCGCGCTCTGCGGCCGCGACCACCGCTTCCCGGTGCAAGAAGGGCGGCACTGTCACGCTCACCGCGCGCAGGCGGGTATCGTCCAGCAGCTGACGGTAATCCTGATAGACGCCCTCTATCTCAAATTCATGGGCCACCCTCTTGGCCCGCTCCAGATCGCTATCGGCGACACCAATGACCTTGACATTGGGCAACTCCTGATAGTGCGCGATATGTCCGCGCCCGGCATTGCCGGCGCCGATAACGCCGACATAGATCGTTTCCAGGGTCTGTACCATGGCCTCTCGTCCCCTTTAGGCGTTCATCGTTAAGCTGTGATGCCCAGCGTCTCGCGCGCGTACCGCACGCTGACGGCTACCGTCTCGTCCTCCGCCGCCAGGCTCTGCTCCTCACCGCCGCATGGCGCCGACACCACCTCAATGTTGATGTTCGGGTCGGGCGCCAGCGCCTTGATGATCTTGAAGATCGTCGGCAGATCCAGCGCGCCGCGTCCTAAGCCGACGTGTAGGATTTCGGCGCCGTACGGCGTCCCTCGAAAGGCGGCATCTTTGAAATGTGTCGTGAATGCATAGGGGGCCATCATCGTCGCCGTGGCGACGGGATCTTCCTGCAGGAGGAGCGAGTTTCCCGTATCCAGGCAGAACCCCACGTAGTCGCTGGCTACCCTCTCGATCACCCACAGGTGTTCGGACGCCGTCAAGCGCCCGTGATTCTCCACCGCCAGGCGGATCCCCATCTTTTGCGCCAGGCCGGCCGCCTCCCTCAGATCGGCCACCACCTGCTGCAGTTGGTCATGGAGCGACACCGTCTTGGACCAACGGTCGACGCGCTCCGTAATCTTGATCACGCCGGCGCCAAGTTTCGTAGCGACCGTCAGGTCACGGGCAACCGATTCCGGATTTGTGTCTCCCCCCCCCAACTCGATGTAGAGGCCCAATCGGTCGGCCTCACTACGGATGTTCTGTAGTCTGTCATCGGACAGATCGTCACCGAGCTCCATGAGCATGACGCCCTGCACACCCAACTCCGCCGCCCGGTTTAGCAGCCACTGCACATCCTTTGGTTGAGCCGGGTGGTATTCGTACTGGCCCAGGTTGAGGTGATAACTGTAGCTATCTATACCTAGCTTCATGCCAGTGCTTCCCGCACGAGTTCCTTCATATAGGCAATACCGGCATCAATGAGCGTGAACGGGTCCCCGCTATACACGGCTTCCACGCAGATGTGCCCCTCATAGGCCGGTTCCGCCAACATTTGGCGGACGGCCAGGCGATGATCAATATCTCCGTAGGGCAGAGGGGCCTCGATGTAGTCAGCCTGTCCTTCCACGCCGAACGACACGCGGTGAAAGTTCTTCACATGCCAAAACTTCGCGTAGGGTTTGAGGTTCTGCAGGATATCAGCCGGCTTCTCCCGCGGCTCGGGAAATGCCCAGAGCGCATTGCCCAAATCGGGATTGACACCGACGTTTGGGCGATCTACCATGCGCAACAGCTTCAACAGGGCAGTACTCGTGTCCACGAGTGTCCCTTGGTGTAGCTCCAGCGCCAAGCTCACGCCTGACTGAGCCGCCCGGTCGGCCAATGTTTGGACTGCTGCCGCGATGACCTCGTAGTGGCGCTCGTTGGCCTGAGGATCAAGGCTGCTACGCGGCGGAACCGTCTGGACCAGGGACAAATTAATCATATTGCAGCCCATGAACGCAGCCACGTCGATCGCCTTCTCCACCCGCGGAGTATTCTGCTTGACAAGGTCGGGCTCGCTTAAGGTGACGTGCGTCGGGCAAACGGCGGGCACGGCGAGATTGCGCCGCGCATAGTCGTCGCGCATCGTGACCAGTTCCTTCTCACCGAAAGAATAGAAGTCGGCCCACGCGTCGATGATTTCCACATCGACCCCTCTCGACTGTGCCCAGTCCAGGACATAGCTTGATTGCGGATAAGGATAGTTCCGGACTCCCCACGCGCCGATACCGAATTTGATCATCCTGCCCTCCCGCCTCTTTTTTTGCCGCCTTGACTCGCGTACGACATGTCCGGCGCCGTTGAGTTAGTAGCCTAAGGTGGTTCACGGCCAAACGTTTTGCATGAAACGCTGTTGGTACCTACGTTACACCAGGATTCCGAGCTTGTCAAGTGCGATCGCTTCATAACTGTAGACCCTAACGATCACCGTTCATCGCGGAGCGGGTGGATGACGCCAGACAAGGAGCGGGGCTTGACAACGCCGCGGCCCTTGGTGTATGGTGGCACCAAGCGCTTTGCATAAGCATATTAGGACGAACGATGGGGCGAACGACGATCAAGGACGTTGCTCTTGCTGCCAACATCTCCATTACAACGGTGTCGCATGCGCTCAATGGCACCCGGCATGTCAGTCCCGCGACGCGGGCGCGTGTCCAGGATCTGGCACAGAAGATGGGTTATCGTCCTAACTCGATCGCTCGGACGCTACAAGGGCAGGATTCGCTCCTCATCGGGCATATCCTCAGCCAGTTGCATACGAACCTGTTCTATGCGCTGGTCGCGCGCGGCGCGGATCAACGGGCTCAGGAACTGGGCTACGCGACGATCATGTCGCACACGGAGAGTCACGTCGACGCTGAGGAGCAGGCGGTGCGCCTGCTCCTCGAAAAACGTGTCGATGGTATTATTTTTACCACCCCTCTGTCACCATCGAACGTGCATCTGGCGATGTCCGAGGGGGCGTGCGCCGTCATGATTGAGCGCCCGTTGCCCGTGCCCGGCGCCCATACGGTGGTCGTCGATCACCGGCGTGGGATATATGATCTGACATGCATGCTCATTGAACAGGGACATCGCCATATCGCCTATGTTGGCGGTGATTTCTCGTTACCAGGCAGTGATATCGTCGAACGGGAACGCCTGCGGGGGTTTCAGGACGCCATGATTGAGGTTGGCCTGAGCGTGCCGCTCGCGCAGATGCTGCTCGTCCCGTACGGCATTGATCCAGCACGGTCTGCCTGCCAAGCCCTGCTGGACGGCGCCCGTCGCCCGACCGCATTGGTTATTGGGAGCGACCTCTTGGCGGCAGGCGTTCTCCAGGTTCTCTACGAGCGGCGACTTCGTGTTCCCGATGATTTCTCGGTGGTCAGTTTTGATGACACCTTGGGACCCTACATGGCACCCGCCTTGACAGAGAGTAAACCCCCTGATGAAGAGATGGGGCGTCAAGCCGTTGATCTCATCGTGCGACATTCGCAACGCCAATCTAACCGCAGCCAACACATCGTCCTTCGGCCCCAGCTACATCGACGCGACTCCACCCGCACGTTGAATCACGCCGACGCAAACCCGCAGATCTCGAAAAGGAGTGACTCGCGGGTGGACACTAAAGAACCAGGATTAGCTCCTACGTAATCAATCAACTCAGCGCAATATACTGGCGCTAACGGTACTTTGTTGATCTCGGCTGCGGCGGTGCTGGGTGGCACAAAGCCGGATCGAAACCGGCCGTCAAAGGCGGTCCAAGGTGCTGTTTTGGACACCAAACGCCGCCTTTCGGCGCTGATCGCAGCGGGCTTATCCTGGTTCAACAAAGTACCGACTAGTGAAGAAGGGCTATCATGCCGTTAGTGCAGCAAGTGTATTTTAGGGCTCCGTACGAAGCGGCCGTACGTGATATAGAACTCCCTTCCGCTGGTCCCGGCGAGGTGCTCGTGCAGTCAACGCTCTCCGCGATCAGCCATGGAACGGAGATGAACGTGTATCGCGGCACTGCGCCATACTGGACTCTCGCTCATGATCAGCAGCGACGACTATTTCTACAAGGAGAAACGAGTGCATGGGCCTACCCTCTTGCCTATGGTTATGCCTGTATGGGCAGGGTAACCGGTCTTGGGGAAGGAGTGGCCCAGACACTGCTGGGTGCACAGGTTTTCTGTTACGCACCGCATCAGAGTTGCCACGTTCTGCGCGCAGAGGACCTCATCCTGGTGAGCGAGCTGCCCGACGAAAAGGCTGTGTTTGTGGCGAACGTGACGACCGCATTCAATGGAATCCTGGATGCGACGATGCACTACGGTGACGTCGTCGTCATTTTTGGACAGGGCGTCATCGGGCAAGTTGTGGGCCGTCTGTGCAAGGCAAGCGGGTGCATCGTGGTGGTGGTGGACCGGCACCACGACCGCTTGGAACGCGCGCAGGCGTGGGGTGCAGATGTTGTGATTAATTCACGCGAGGTGCATGATGTGGCGCTAACGGTGCGCGGATTGACGGGCAATCGCGGCGCGGATGTCGTTTTCGACGTGACAGGGAACCCTGGTGCGTTGCATGAGGCGGTGCGCGTGGCGGCCCCGGATTGCGAAGTCGTAGCGCTGTCATGGTATGGGACTTCATGCGCGGATCTGGTGCTGGGGGGTGAGTTCCATCACAATCGCATCCGCATTCGGTCCTCGCAGGTCGGTCGGGTCAATCCCTTACTCGTGAACTGGTCAGTGGCCCGACGGATGGACGTTGTGCTGGATATCCTAAAACGATGTGACGTCGAGAGCATGATCACCGCGCGTTTCCCGCTGGAGAACGCCGCCGAGGCGTATACCCTCGTTGATCGAGGGGAACCGCCTCCATTGCAAGTCGTATTTACCTACACATGACGGTGACATGACGGTGGGTTGCCTCGTAAGTTGCGGCAAGCAAGATAGCCCGTGTAGCCCGCATGCCCCGGCGACCGCGAGTGAGCGCACGTCGTGGCTGGTCCCCCGTTACCTAACGTTCCAGTTATTTAGGGGAGATGGAGAAGCGGTACGATGAAGTTATCGGTGTGTGTGGAGATGATTTTTACGGAGATCTCCTTTATCGACCGCATCGCCGCCGTGGCGGAGGCAGGCTATGAGGCGTGCGAGTTCTGGGGATGGCGACAGAAGGATTTGACGGCGATCAAGGGGGCAATAGGGCGCGCGGGTATTGCCGTGAGCGGGCTCCTGCTGGATACGACCGCAACGCTTGTGGACCCGGAGACGCATAAGCGGCTGCTACGGGATGCGCAAGAGACCTTCGCGGTGGCACAAGCCCTACACTGCGCGACCGTCATCGCGACGACGGGAAACGACCGCAGCGGGGTTTCGCGTGAAGAACAGCACGCGGCGGTCGTGGCAGGATTATGTGCCCTGGCGCCGCATGCGGAGGATGCCGGCATCACGGTTGTCGTCGAGCCGCTCAATACGCTCGTGGATCACGCCGGGTATTTCCTGGCCTCCGCTGATGAGGGGGCGGAGATCATTCGCGCGGTGGACAGCCCGGCCGTACAGCTGCTCTTTGATATCTACCACCAACAAGTGACCGAGGGAAATGTCAGCGCGCGGCTGGACGCCTATCGCGATTTGATCGGTCACATCCATGTGGCTGGAGTTCCCGGGCGGCGCGACCCCGGCCAAGGGGAGATCAATTACCCTTTCTTGATGACGCAGTTGCGCCGATGGCCTTACACGAAATACGTGGGGCTGGAGTACCGTCCTTTAGGGGGATCACGGGAAAGCGTGCAGCAAACGGCGCACCTATTGAGGGCTAAACCGCTCCAAGGCCAAGGAGTGTCAACCACGGCTGGCTGCATGCTGGAGGTAACACGATGACTGATTGGATAAAGTCCCCCGAAAACCCCGTACTGGGTCCAGGCTATTGCCTGCAGGCGCTGTTCGACAGCTGTGTCGTCCCTGAGGAGAATAGGTTGCGCATATGGCTCTCCTGGCGTGACCTGCACTCCATCGCACTCAGCGAGAGTGCGGATGGCACGCGCTGGACAGCGCCGCGCATCGTGCTCGAACGCGATGCGACCATCGAGTGGGAGAAGGATGACATCAACCGTCCCCACGTCCTGAACGTGAACGGTACCTGGCACATGTGGTACACCGGACAGAACCGCGCCGCGCAGCGCAGCGCGATCGGATTGGCGACCAGTCCGGATGGCGAGCACTGGGAGAGGAGGGGAACAAATCCTGTGATGGAGCCGACCGGGGGATGGGAGAAGAATAGCATCATGTGCCCGCATGTCCTGTACGACAATGGGCGCTTCCGCATGTGGTACTCCGGCGGTGAGATGTACGAACCGGATGCGCTCGGATACGCGGAAAGCGACGATGGTATCGACTGGCGGCGCGAGCCAGCCAATCCGATCTTCCGGCCGGCTGAGGGGTGGGAGTCCGACCGTGTGACTGCTGCCTGTATCGTCCCCCGCCAGAGTGATTACCTTGCCTTCTACGTCGGCTTCGCTGAAGGCTTTGAGGAAGCGCGGATCGGCATGGCGCGCTCGGTGGATGGCGTGCATAACTGGAAACGATATCCCGCCAACCCTATTATCACGCCTGGCCCTCCGGGGAGTTGGGATGACTGTAACGTGTACAAGCCCTACGTTGTGCAGTGGCATAACCAATGGTATCTCTGGTACAACGCCAGCCGCTTGAGCGACCGGCGGGAGCAGATTGGGCTGGCGACCATCGACCAGATCGATTGGCCCCCTGCAGGATCGCCGACGACCTAGTGAAAGTGAGAGGATCCGCGCGATGTTCGTGCTGGAACCGTCTGTCATCCCTGCCGGTCTGAGCGGCCATGCCGATTGGTTTACGGCGAATATCCCCTTGTTCGAGTGCCCGGAGCCCATCATCCAGGAGATCTACTACTTCCGCTGGGACGTCTACAGGAAACATCTCAAGGACACGCTGGCCGGATTTGTTGTCACGGAGTTTCTACCCGACGTGCCGTGGGCGGGCGTGTACAACACGATCAGTTGTGCCGTCGGGCATCACCTGTACGAGGGGCGCTGGCTGCATACGTCCACGTATCTCGACGACTATGCAACCTTCTGGTTCCGCCCGGACGCCACTCCACGACGATACAGTTGTTGGTTAGCGGATGCGATCTACGCCCGGTATCTCGTCACCGATGATGCCCGTCTGCCGCTGGACCTACTAGACGACCTTATCGCGAACTATGAGGCATGGGAAACCGAGCACCTCGCCGCCAACGGATTATTCTGGCAGCTTGATGACCGTGACGGCATGGAGTTCCAGATCAGTGGCAGCGGGTGTCGCCCGACGATCAACAGCTACATGTATGGTGACGCCGTGGCGATCGCGCACATGGCTGAGATGGCTGGCCGAGCGGATGTGGCGATCCTGTATCGAGGAAAGGCGGCGCAGATCAAGGCCCTCACCCAGGAAAAATTGTGGGATGCCAAGGCGCTGTTTTTCAAAACCCTACCCACGCAGGTGGCCGTGGATGAGCATTGGACCGCTGGCCCGTATCAACACAGCGACCTTGGACCGTGGTATCCAGCTGGCACACTCACCGACGTGCGAGAGTTGCAGGGCTACCTACCCTGGTACTTCAATCTGCCAGATCCTGGCTATGAGGCTGGCTGGGCACAGTTGACCGACCACGAAGGCTTTTTTGGCGCCTACGGCCCCAGCACCGTCGAGCGGCGTCATCCGTACTGGTTGCCCGCGCCGAGCGTGCATCTGCATGATTGTTTGTGGCGGGGATCATCATGGCCCTATGCGACCGCGCAGACGTTGAGCGCCCTGGCCAATCTGCTAAACAATTACCAGCAGGATCTCGTCAGCGCGCAGGATTACATCGACCTGATACGCATCTACGCGCGCTCACACCACCGCACCCAATCGGATGGCAGTATCGTTCCATGGATAGATGAAAGTCTGCACCCGGATACTAGTGAGTGGGTCACCCGGGCCACGTTGTACGCGCGGGATGACCCCAACAAGGATCGAGGCCGGGACTACAACCACTCGACCTTTTGTGACCTCGTCATTACGGGGTTGGTTGGGTTGCGCCCCCGATCCGGTGATGCCCTAGAGGTGAAACCTCTTCTTCCAGAGGGGACGTGGGAGTACTTTTGCCTCGATCATGTTCGGTATCACGGTCATACACTAACCATATTGTATGATCGGACAGGTCATCGCTATGGCAAGGGCACGGGGCTGCGGGTCTATGCAGACGGACAGGAGATCGGAAGGACATCTGAACTCGGGCACATCATGGCACACCTACCCGGATGATCAGATGTACTGACTGCTCTGCTACACCCGACAGCGTGGATGACCAGCGCGGAGATACCTGGACACTGGACAAGGGCCTCTTCGGTCGTATAGCCATAAGCTGAGCCGTAACGAGGAGATATGCCGTGACGCCCGCATCGCGCTCACCCCTCTTCCGTAAAGTCGACTGCCTGCAGGTGCCAGTGCCCGATCTGGAGGCCGGCCTCGCCTTCTATTGTGATCGCCTCGGCCATGAACTCGCCTGGCGCACGGAGACCCAAGCGGGTCTCCGAATGCTCGTCACCGACGCTGAGCTTGTGCTGCAAACCGAGCGGCCGACACCCGAGGTCGACGTGCTGGTTGCGTCTGTCGAGGAGGCCGTCGCGACGATCGTCGACGCGGGCGGCGACGTCGTGGTGCCGCCCTTCGACATCCGAATCGGGCGGTGCGCGGTCATCCAAGACCCGTGGGGGAACCAGTTCACCGTGCTCGATATGAGTAAAGGCGCCCTCGTGACCGACTCCGATGGCAACGTGGTCGGCAACGCTGAACCATGATCAGATTAGAGAGGAGCATATTGTCACGTCACAAGGTCGCGAAAGGACGTTCGACATGCCCGCTCGTGCTCTCCCGCAGTGGCCAGCCGCTTCAGTCAAGCAGCGACACCCACGATCTTACACCACGACGTGAACCGAGAGGTGAGGGTGTCCCAACAAGTCGCATTGGAGTGGGAGACCGATCAGGGCCGAGATGGGAGAGGGGTGGTACGCGCGGTATCGACCGTGGAGACGGTCGGACGCCGGGGGTGACACATGACCGACGCTCAGGCCCGTGCCCGCGTCTGGACACTTTGCCTGTCCGCCCTCATCCTCTGCGCCCTCACCTGCCCCCTCGCCGCCCTCCTCGCCCCGCTGGCCCATGCCTCCGCGCCCGCCCTCCACGTCGTGGCCGCCGTCCTCGCCGCCGCCCCCGTCGGCGCGTATGTGGCCGTTGCCGTCCTGTTCATCGTCTCCGTCCTGCGCGTCATGCGGCCCCGTCTGGACGGCCACCGCTAGCCCGTGTAGGAGCGCCGCCGCAGCCCTCTGATGTGGGGCGACGAGCCCATCCAGGGACCTCAGATCGTAGCGCTATTTTGGTGCTCCTGGCCCTCAAAACATAGCGCTAGTCGTAGCGCTAGCGCTACAGCCATGGCGCTACGATAGTGCTACGATTTAAGCGTGAAAATGAGGGGTTGGCGCTACCATGGCGCTACTCTTTACCCTGGGCGCTACACCGCTCGTAGCGCTAGCGCCATGGTCGTTCTCGCACCATCGTCCGTCGCGCCATCCCCTCCCGGTAGCGGCCGCGCACAGGGTCGGCCCCGCGCGCAGCGACGGGGCGGAGGGTACGGGCCAGGTCAAGCGGGCGCGCGACAGGGGCACGCGGCCACGCTCAGGGCCGATCGTGGACGGTGACGGTGGCGAGGCCGGCCGTCGTCATCGCCCCGCTCACGGGGTCCTGATACGGGACCGTCGCCGGCAACGCCAGCACGACCGCGCGCCTCACGCAGCGCCGCTACGACGACGATCCCGAGGTCACGGGCCGCGCGCCGGCGCGGGGCGAGAGCTGGATACCCCCGCTCGGCCCGGCGCGCACGGGCGGCCCACTCGTCGCACCCACGTTCGACGACGCGGCCGAGGAGGACACCGGCGAGACAGCCACCGCAGCCGCTGTGGTGAAGGCCGCCACGCCCGAGGCCGGCCCCGCGCTCGACGAGGACGCCGCGCTCGTCGACGCGCTGGGCGCGTACGACGCGGCCGAGGCGTTCATGGCGTCGATCATCGCGTAGGCCACTCGCACGGTCCTGGTCCCATCATAGGCGACGAGGAGGGGCGTAACTCGGTGTACTCGGCTCTGAGCGTCCCCCGACCATGTAGGTAGTAGGTAGGTGGCAACAGCTTGGCGCTGCGCGTCGAGCCCCAGGTCGCTCGCGCCCTGGCGGTCCGTCGATACCCGATAAATAGTAGGCAATAAAGGCGGTCATGGGGGGTAGTGTACACAGTCCTAAATGGTCGTTTAGTCGTGTACACCTCTACAGACGGCAGCCCTCTCTATGAGCAAAGCAACCGATTTGATCGTGTATGCGATACTACAAATAAAAAACCCTGGGACCATCACCGACTCAAGAGGTCGGGAGAGGATTACCCAGGGATTGCATTTGAGAGTATAGCAAACAGATGCCCAAGCCGCAACAGGACCTTTTCCTCTCTCTGCAAGGAGCGATTGGTTCCGATCGACTTGCGGCGTACCGGCGCGGAGACACCGATAAGGACGTTCTTACACGCTATCTCTGGAATACTGCCCTGTCCGAGTCTCTGTATCCCGTTCTCCAGTATCTGGAAATTGGTCTGCGTAACAATCTCCATAACGCCATAAGCACGGTGTATAGCCCTACGTGGTATGACAGGCAACCCTCTATCCTAGAACACGACCAGCAAAGAATGGTCAGTGATGCAAAACAGAAACTCCAGCGGAGCCATAAGCCTCTCACAACAGGGCGCATTGTTGCTGAATTAACGTTCGGCTTTTGGACAAGTCTATTTAATAGACGCTATGAAGTGCGGCCTAACGGGACCCCGGTCTTGTGGCCCACGCTCCTAGCACCAGTCTTTCCCCACGTACCCCGTTCTTTACGCACACGGCACGAGATGTCCAGGCGTCTGACTGATATTCGCGTCTTGCGTAACCGCGTCTTTCACCATGAGCCCATTTGGCATGATCCGAAGTTGCGCGATAAATATAATGAGATCGTAGAGATGACTCGATGGATCAGCGGCGATCTCTTTGATATGGCGTTACTGCTAGATCGCTTTCCTACTGTATACGTAAATGGACAGTCGCTCTGCCAATCACAGGTATCAAGACTTGTCATTCCCTAATGCGGCTTTACCCGCCTCATCGCTAACGTCTTCACTCGACCAATCCGCCTGACGTGAAACTATGCCCCGCGGGAGTAGCCTGGGGGAGTTGCGTGGATGGGGAACGTGCCACCTTTTCTTATCTCATCCATTCCAGCATTAAACCAATTATCAAGTGTCAGTAACATGGCTGTCCAATCTGGCACAGCCACACTTGTATAGTTTGGGTTTTTGCTCATCAAGCCTTCTTCAAAATCCCTGACTTGACTCCATATAGATCTAGGAAGTATCAAGGAGCCGTAATAGTCGGTTAGCTCATTGATTTCCGGGATATCATCCCGTCGCAAATTAAGAAATTGATCTAATTGCTCATACTCTAGGGTGATTACTTCCAGCAATACATCGAAATAGGCAAAAAGCCTGTTGCAATCGCTGGGTTGGTAGAATGCTTTTGTTTCTGGCAGATGTGAGACATAGTGCCGATTCAAGTATGACGGGATAGTTTCTAACGTGGGATCATTAGATTGCGCGAAAAACCACTTGCGCAGAAACCGTTCTAGGATGTCCTTGTAGAAGCTGTGTCTGGATGTAAACTCTGGATGTGGAATCGGTCTTTGTATCTGATGAATCTTATTAACGAGCGTCATCCCTGTCTCTTTTGGCTTTCCGCAAACATAGAGACGTAAAATCCCCTCGACTGCGGGTACAAGCACCTGTACCGCCGAAAAGAAGTCGCCCTTGTAGTAGTGCAATAGCCCGCGCTCAAGATGATGTGAGAATTCCCGAACAAACGGTGTTCTCTGGGCACGGTATATAAAATATGCCCGTGAAAACGGCCTGTATTCTAATGCTGTAAACCAAGCATTGATGATTTGATAGACCGCATCGTTGTTAAGTTGCGTGCGCTTAAGATCAGCAATGCAAGCTTCTAAATTGGTGACTTCAAGGCCCATTAGCCAAGTCACCGAGAAAAAGCAGCCGTATTCAAGACTCGACTTTGGCCCTTTTTCGCCTACACGGCGCATGATGCTCCCTGAGATGGCCGCCGTGGGCGGGCGAATTGGCCACATGCGGCCCCGAAGCGGGAGTTGG
>JAABVA010002668.1_pt1 | contig 17524 bp, 16 predicted proteins | sample 5560331 | NCBI WGS metagenome assembly JAABVA01 (sample SAMN12812661, study PRJNA571458) | rock metagenome | isolation source: Antarctica rocks | place: Antarctica: Victoria Land, Mt New Zealand sud | collected 2016-01-07 | reverse complement strand
TGGGAGAGCAACGATCGAATCGTGGTTCGCCAGAGCCGTCAACACCAAAACGCACCAAGACACGTCATCACGACGTTCCCGAAGGCGATTGTGCAACAGGCTCTCTGGCGCTGATCAAATAGCTTCACCCTGCGGTATATGCGTCCCGTTGGCATGCTGCCCTGAACGGGCAGAGAGACGGTGGCCCGATACGCGGAAGCACTTTGACGTTTCCCTGCTCCCGACCCTATTGCGTCCAAGCCCTGCCTGGGGGACACCGGCACCATGAGCCCAGGCTACCTTCCCTTCGCCGGCGCGCTGCGCCTGCCGGCTTTCGTGTGCAACAATTGTGGCTATTGGCAGCGCCACTTCGCCACGCCGCCTGCCTGCCCGATGTGCCTGGACGCCCGCCACGTCGTGCCGCAGGACGGCTGGCAGTTCTGGACGCGCGAGGAGGCGCAGGCCCGCTTTCCCTGCCATTGGGCCGAGCTCGAGCCCGGCGTATGGCGCTTCTGGAACGAGCCGGTGAGCGGCATCGGTCCCAGCGCCTATTTGATCCAGGTGCCGGGCGGCAACATGGGTTTCGAGGGCTGCCCGGTGTTCAGCGAGGCGGCGCTCGACCACATCGCCGCGCTGGGCGGGATGCAGGTGCTGGCCGCCTCGCATCCCCACGCCTACGGCGCGCTATGGCAGTTGCAGGACCGCTTCGACCCCGAGCTGGCGCTGCACCCCGGCGACCTCGAATGGTCCGGCGCTTTGCAGGTGAGCTGGCCCTTCGACGAGGTGCTGGAGCCTTTGCCGGGGCTGCAATTGCATCTGACGGCCGGGCACTTCGCCGGGCACACGGTGCTGCACGACCGTGCCCGGCGCATCCTGTTCTGCGGCGACGCGCTCAAGTTCGAGCTGGACCCGGCGGACCCGCGCCGAGCGCTGACCATCTCCGCCCACAAGGCCTTCGTCCGCGGCATCCCGCTCACGCCGCGCGAGCTGCGCCGCTACCGGGAGGTGTTCGCAGCCCTGGACTTCGTGCAGACCTGGACGCCCTTCGAGCAGGCCGCCAACAGTGGCCGGACCGAGGCGCTGGCGCTGATCGACACGATGCTGGCGTCGCGGCCCCATGCGGCGCCGGTGCCGCTGGATAGCTTGCGGCGGGAGTAGCCGCCGCGCCTCACGCGTTGCCGCGGTCCTCGCGGAACAGGTGCAGCGCCTCTTGGATCGGCCGGTCGGAGAAGGAGAACATAACGCTGTCCTCTGCTGCCTCGTGCCGCACGCGCTTCCAGCTCGGGACGACGAAGATGTCCCGCTTGCCCCACTCGACCACGAAGTCGTCGCCGATATGGCTCCGTCCCCGGCCCTCGATCGGGACCACGATCGTCGCATCCGTGGAGCGGCAGGCGGCGGTTGAGAAGCCCTTGGGCAAAAGCTGTATGAAGGTGCCCATAGTGGCCATGGCGTGGTTGCCGGTGATCGGGTTGCTGTAGCGCATCTTCAAGCCATGGCACGGGTCCCACGCCTCGGCCCGGCGCATCCGCTCGAGCGCATCCCGCGTACGCGAATACGGGTAGTTGAACACGGGCGAGCTGCCGCCCCCGCCCTTGTGGTCGACCGGCAGCAAGTTGGCGCCGTAGCGGGCGTCGCTGTCGCCGGTGGGCCGGCTGATCGGCTGCTCGTCCTCGTCCAGGTGCTCGGCAAACGAGGCGTCGAGGAATTGCACGACGGGGATGTCGAGACCGTCCAGCCAGAAGATCGGCTCGTCGCTCGGGTTGCCGTGGTCGTGCCAGGCCATGGGGGGCGTGATGACGAAGTCACCCTCGTTCATGATCGTGCGCTCGCCGTTGACCGAGGTGTGGGCGCCGCCGCCCTCCAGCACGAAGCGCAGTGCCGATTGCGTATGGCGGTGCGCCGGCGCGACCTCGCCGGGCAGCACGAGCTGCACGCCGGCATACAGGCTGGTGGTGACCTTCGATTGCCCGCGCAGGCCAGGGTTCTCCAGCACCAGCACGCGGCGCTCAGCCTCCTTGGCGGTAATCAGGCCGCCGGCCTCCATCATGGCGGCGCGGATGTCGGCGAAGCGCCAGCTTGCGGGCTGGCAGGGGCTGCATGGCTCCGGAGTGACCAGATTGGCGAGGGAGAGCCAGAGCGGGGTCAGGTTCTGCTGGCTGATCCGGTCGTAAAACTCGCGGCGCTGTGGCGTATCGGCGGCGGGTGCGGGCTGCATTGCGTCCTCCTCCCTGCTGGATTTTTCCGATTGACAGTATGCTGTCTTTTAGGCAACTGTCAAACTTGCTGGCAGCCGAATGCTGGATGATCGAATGCAACAAGCCGGCCTGATCTGGAAGCATGACCAAGTTCCATGCCATGCCCGGCCACCTCATACGCCGCGCGCATCAGGTGTCCACCGCGTTGTTCGCCGCCGAGTGCGGGCAGTTCGACCTGACGGCGGTGCAGTTCGCAGCGCTGTCGGCCATCCGCGACACTCCGTACCTGGACGCGACGCGGCTGTCGGCCTTGATCGCGTTCGACCGCTCCACCCTGGGCGACGTGTTGGAACGACTGGAGGCGAAGGGCTGGATTGTGCGCGAACCCAGCCCGAACGACCGGCGGATCAAGCGGCTGGCGCTGTCCCCCGCAGGGGCCACGCTTCTGGAACAGGTGCAGCCCGCGGTCCAACGGGTGCAGGAGCGCCTCATGGCTAATTTCCCACTAGCGGAGCACGGAGCTGTCCTGAACCTGCTCCGCCGGCTGAGCACCGGGATGGATTGAGTGCCGGCAATGACCCTCTTGCTGAAAAGAGGGTTTGGTAAGGAGTTCGATCGATCATGACCGCGCCTATCCTGATCGCCGGCGGCGGCATCGGCGGCCTCGCCACTGCGCTCGGCCTCGCCCGGAACGGCCATCATGTCGTCGTCCTGGAAAAGGCCGCCGTGTTGGGCGAGATCGGCGCCGGCGTCCAGCTCGGCCCCAACGCCTTCCACTCCTTCGACTATCTCGGCATCGGCGACGCCGCCCGCGCCATGGCGGTGTTCATCGACGGCCTGCGCCTGATGGACGCCATCACCGGCGAGGAGATCTGCCGCATTCCCCTGGACGCACCCTTTCGCGAACGGTTCGGCAACCCCTACGCCGTGGTGCATCGCGGCGACCTGCACGGGGTGTTCCTGCGCGCCTGCCGCGAGTCCGGCCGCATCGACCTGCGGACCTCCAGCCAGGTGGTCGCCTATGACCAGGACGGCACGATCGTCACCTCCCAGCTTGCCGACGGCAGCGCCGTGAAGGGCGCCGCCCTGATCGGCGCCGACGGCCTCTGGTCCAGCATCCGCCAGCAGGTCGTGCGCGACGGGCCGCCGCGCGTGTCGGGCCACACCACCTACCGCTCCGTCATCCCGACCGACCGCATGCCGGAAGACCTGCGCTGGAATGCCGCCACGCTGTGGGCAGGCCCGAAGTGCCACATCGTCCACTACCCGCTCTCGGGCTGGAAGGTGTTCAACCTGGTGGTCACCTGTCACAACGACGCGCCCGAGCCGGTCGCCGGCCTGCCTGTCAGTGAGGCCGAGGTCCGGCGCGGCTTCACCCATGTGCACGAGAAGGCGCAGCAGTTGATCGGCATCGGCAGCGACTGGAGGATGTGGGTGCTCTGCGACCGTGACCCGGTGGAGCGCTGGGTGGACGGCCGGGTGGCGCTGCTGGGCGATGCCGCGCACCCGATGATGCAGTACTTCGCCCAGGGCGCCTGCATGGCGATGGAGGACGCGGTCTGCCTCACGCACTGCGTGGCGGCCCGGCCCGGCGCGATGGAGGGGGCGCTTGAGGACTACCGCCAGCGCCGTGTCCTGCGCACGGCCCGGGTGCAGTTGCAGTCGCGCGCGATCGGCGATCACATCTACCATCCATCCGGCGCGCATGCGGCGCTGCGCAACCAGATCCTGGCGTCGAAAAGCCCGCAGCGGTTCTACGACGACCTGGCCTGGATCTACGGCGGCAGCGGGCTCGACAGCCCGGCCCATGCATAGGACCCGCATCATGCGCGCACTCGTGCTTGCCTTGCTGCTCGCTGCGGCGCTGCCGGGCGTCGGGCGGGCACAGTTCCCTGGCAACACCATCCGCATCGGCGTGCTGAACGACATGTCGGGCATCTTTGCGGACCTGTCGGGCAAGGGGTCGGTGATCGCGGCGCAGATGGCGGCCGAGGATTTCGCCAAGACGGCCGGGTCCGGCGCGCCGAAGGTGGAGATCCTGGCGGCGGACCATCAAAACAAGGCCGACATCGGCGCCGCGGTCGCCCGGCGCTGGGTCGACCAGGACGGCGTGGCTGCGGTGGTGGACGTGCCGAACTCCGCCGTGGCGCTCGCCGTCAACCAGGTGATGAAGGAGAAGGACCGCACCTTCCTCGCCTCCAGCAGCGCCACCTCGGACCTCACGGGTCCGCAATGCACGCGCACCACGGTGCAATGGACCTTCGACACCTGGGCACTGGCCAACGGGACCGCCCGCGCCCTGATCGGCCAGGGCGGCAAGACCTGGGCGTTCCTGGCCTCCGACTATGCGTTTGGCGCTGCGCTCGTACGGGATTCGAGCGCGTTGGTGAAGGCCAATGGCGGCCAGGTGGTCGGCGACATTCGCATGCCGCTCGGCACGCCGGACATGAGCTCGTACTTGTTGCAGGCGCAGGCCTCGGGAGCGCAGGTGATCGGCCTGGCTGCCGCCGGGGACGACGTGACCAACCTGGTGAAGCAGGCGGCAGAGTTTGGGCTGGGACGGGGCGGCAAGCAGCGCCTGGCCGGCTTGCTGGTGTTCCTGACCGACGTGAACTCCATGGGGCTGGAGACCGCGCAGGGGCTGCTGCTGACCGAGGCATTCTATTGGGACCTGAACGACGCCACCCGCGCCTGGAGCCAGCGTTTCGCCGACCGCGCGGGCGGGCGGAAGCCGACCATGAACCACGCCGGGGTGTATTCCTCTGTACTCGCCTATTTGCGGGCTGCCGCCGCGGTGCACGGCATCTCTGGCCAGGCGGTGGTGGCGAAGATGGAGGAGGCGCCGATCGACGACGCGCTGTTCGGCCCGACCACGATCCGCCAGGACGGCCGGGCGGTGCACGCGATGTACTTGTTCCAGGTGAAGGCGCCGACGGAGTCCAAGGGCACTTGGGATTTCTACAGAACCGTTGCCATCATCCCAGCGGAACAGGCGTTCCGCCCGCTGGCGGAGGGCGGGTGTCCGCTGATACACAAGCCCGGCCCAGCGCCCTGAAGCCCGACCGGTGATGCTGTCCAGCCTCGCCAGCAGCTCGAAGGCGAGGGTCGGCGGCGCCTGATGGGCCGGAGTTTCTGGTCCTACGACCTGGTCCCGATCTGCCATGCTCAATAGCTTCCCGCCCCAGCACCACGCCGAGGGCCTGTGCTTCCGCCGACTCACGCCCGAGGAGCTGTTCCACCCTGCATCGCTCGAAGCGTATTGCACCCAGGGCGGGCTTCGCCGGCCGCCTTTCGCTCGCGTCTGCGGACACTGCCGTGGCGCAACGTCCGCACGACGATATCCGGCCGGAACAGCCCGGCTGAGGGGATCATCAAATTGAGCGCCTGATACAGCCGGGTCGCGACATGCGGATCGCTTTGCGCCGCCCGGCTCAGCCGGTTCATGTAGCCGTGCACCATGCCCGTCAGCACGCCGCGGCGCCCGATCGCGTCGGGGTGCTGGAGATCGGTTCCGGCCGCGATCGCCCAGGGCCGGTCCACCAAATGCGCGGCGGCCCGATAGAACCGGCGGGCCAGCCCGCTGTGCGGGCCCGCAAGCGCCGCGGCCAACGCCTGGCTCTCTTGTGCTGCGACGGTCATGCCTTGGCCGAACACCGGATTGAAGCTGCAGATCCCGTCGCCGACCACGACGAAGCCATCCGGCAGATGGGCCACCCGCTCCCAGTGCCGGCGCAAGCTGGCGGGAAAATGGAACACGCAGCCGTCATCGAGCGGTTCCGCACGCGACACGAGGTCGCCGATCCGCCGCGCCGGCAGCGACCGGGCATAGGCGATGAAGCCGGCCATGTCCTGCGGCGGCACCTGGTTGCCATAGCCGGTCAGCGTCACGATCCACCGCCCGCCCTCGATGGCGCCCATCATGGCGCCGCGATGGCAGGGTTGGTCGGACGCCACCATCTCGACCGTATCGCCATCCAGGTCGCCGGGCGCACGGCGGAAGCAGCGCGTCACGTAGGTGATGGGTATCTTGATCCTTTCCACGGCCGGCCCGGCATAGCCAAGCTCCTTCAGCCAGCGTGCAGCGCGGGACCCGCGGCCGGTCGCGTCCACGACAAGATCGGCGTCCAGGACGCTATCTCCCGTGGCATCGCTCATGGCTACGCTGGTCACGCGCGAGCGATCCGGCGTGGAGCCGATCTGCCGGGCAGTGGTGCCGGCTGCGATGCGCACGTTGCCGAGCTGCGTCAACCGGCGGCACACCACGCCTTCGATCAGCGGCCTCGAGGCCGTAATGACGCGCAGGCCCTCCGGTGGGGGGATCAGATAACCGCCATTGAGATACATGCTGCCCCGAGCCGGCAGCGCTCCCGCTTCGGTCAGCTCGCCGGCTATCCCGGGGAAAAGCTCCTTGATGATGCGAAGCCCAGACGCGAGCAGCACGTGCACATGACGCCCCTGCGGAACGCCCTGCCGCGGCGCCGCCGTATCGGGCAGCACGTCCTTGTCGAGGACCACGACAGCATCGAAACGCTCGGCGAGCACACGGGCGGCGAGAAGCCCCGCCATGCTTCCACCGATGACGACGGCGCGAGTGGGCCGATGCTTCCCATCCATCATACCAATCCTTGCCACAGGCCACGATGACTGGGCTGTCCAATGGCATAGCCGACGGCGGCAAACTGTGATCCCGGTCACACACAGCGCGGATTCCCGAACCGCTTCGGGTCATCTTGCTCTGTCGGCAGCACGACCCCGTTAAGGGTAGTCAGCCCGGCAACGCGTCGCGCAGCGCCCGGCGCATGATCTTACCCGTGCTGGTCTTCGGCAGGTTCTCGACCAGCCGCAACACACGCGGCATCTTGTAGGCTGCAAGGTGGCCTCGGCAGTGGGCGAGAATATCTGCCTCGCTCACGGCCGTATCCCGATGCAGGACCACGAAGGCATGGGCCAGCTCGCCCTTCTCCTCGTCCGGCACGCCGACCACGGCGACCATGGACACAGCCGGGTGCGCGGCGATGACCTGCTCGAGCTCGGCGGGATAAACGTTGTAGCCTGCTGTCAGGATAAGGTCCTTCTTGCGGTCGACGATCCAGACATATCCGTCCCCGTCGATGCGGCCGACGTCCCCGGTCGCCAGCCAGCCGCCGGCCATGGCGGCCGCGGTCGCCTCGGCGTTATTCCAGTAGCTCCGCATGACGAGCGGGCCGCGCACCATCAACTCGCCTGCCTCGCCCGGCGCGCTGTCCCGCGTTGCGTCTTCGAGGTCGGCGACCCGCATCTCGACGCCTGGGAAGGGCAGCCCAATGGAGCCGTATCGCGGCGGCCAATAGGGCGAATGGGACGTCGCCGGGCCGGAGACCTCCGTCATGCCCCAAAGCTCGAGCATCGGGCAGCCGAAGCGCGCGGCGGCAGCCTCAATCTTGGCCAGCGGCATCGTCTGGCCGCCGACGGTGCAGCGCGAGAGGCTCGACAGGTCGGCCCAGTCGATCTCTGGACTTGCGAGCATCTGGTAGTACATGGTCGGCACGCCCTCAAACAGGGTCACGTGCTCCGTGGCGATGTCCTTCAGCGCCTGTGCCGCGTCGAACCGGGCCGGGGCGATCAGCTCGGCCCCGGTGAGGAAGCAGGCATTCATGACCACGTTGCCATAGACGTGGGGGAACGGCAGCGCGGAGTAGATCCGATCGGCGGCCGTGCGCACGTGCACCGTCGCCGTCAGCGCCGTGCTCGAGAAGATGTTGCCCTGCGTCAGCTCCGCGCCTTTTGGCTTCCCGGTCGTGCCCGACGTATAGCCGATGGTGAAGAGATCGCCCGGCGACAGGGCGGTAGGAGCGAGCCACTCGCCCTCCAGCAGCGCGTCGAAGGCGAGTTGCCCGGCGTAATTGTCGACGGCAATGACCATCTCGGGCCGGTTATCGGTAAAGCCGAAGCGTCCTGTCGGCAGTATCGCCGCCCGCGCGCCCGAGTTCGCGGCCAGGTATTCCACCTCGGCCGGGCTGAGCAGGATGTTCGCCGGGACCACGACGGCGCCCAGGCGCGCGATGGCGTGGTAGGCGACGATCCACTGCCAACTGTTGGGCAGATGAAGGACGATCCGGTCGCCACGAACGATCCCTGCGGCGGTCAGGCCGCCGGCGAACCGGCCTGCGAGCGCGTCCACCTCCTCGAAGCTCAGCATTCGGATGCCGGGGAACACGACGGCGCGTTTGAGCCCCCATTTCCTTGCCGCGTCGAAGGCGAGACTTGCGATTAAGGGCTGCATGGAGGCTTTTGGAAACGTGTGGTGGGGCGCATCTGGCCCCAGACCGTCGTTTGCCTCGCTGCAAGGGTGCCATTATGGCGGTCGTCTCCGTAGAACCGAGCCCTGCCCATCGTTTCCCCTCCCGGTCGGCCTCAAAGCGGCTGTTTATCGTCCCTCGGCGGAGGCGCACCGCAAAGGAGACAGTGGGGCTACTCGCCTGCGGTGCTCGTCAGGTCCACGTCTTCGTAGAATTCGGCCACGGGAACCGTGATGCCGATTTCGGGAAGATCCAACGTGTCGTCGCCGGTGAGCGTCAATGCAGTCCAGGCAGCCTCGGCCTGCTGCCGGTGCAATACGAGAAGGCCAGCGAACTTGGTTTCGACAATGACGTAACGACGCATCGTGGGGACGCTAGCATATTCCCGGACCTTCTCGATCCGGTCCATTCGCCCGGATGTCGGGCTGAGCACTTCAAAGACGACCCGCACATCCGGTGCGAGTCTTTCGGTATCTAGAAATTTGGTGCAGGTGACTAGTGCAGCCGGGTAGCGGACCTTGAGGTCTGTCGTTTGAACGCCAAGGTCCGGTCCGAAGAATGAGCAGGGCGATCCACGCAGCCGGGATCTCAGTGCTGCGTGAACGTTTGTCATGACCCGACTGTGACGTGCATTGCCGCGCGTCATAGCCACGGGCTGAAAGCCGTCGAACTCGTAGCGTTCCTCCTGGGCGTCGGCCCAAATAAGGAACTGTTCGATCGTCCACGATCTCTGTAGCGCAACGTTCATGGCCTAGACGCTAGCACGATGTGGCGGTGCAAGTGTCATCCTTGCTGCGGTCGAGCCGTTACGGTCGCCAAGCTCGCCCGATCGTGCTGCCTCCAATCCGGTAGCCGCCCCTCAAAGGGACGTTGCCGAAAAGGCGGAAGCATCCTTCACTTCAGATGTTGGGTAAGCAGCTTGTTCATCTCGAACATCGTGACCTTGTCCTTGCCGAACACCTTCTTCAGCTTATCGTCGGCCAAGATCTCGCGGCCGTCGTCCGGGTTCTGCAGCTTGTTGGCCTTGATGTACACCCAAACCTTGCTCACCACCTCGCCCCGCGCCATCGTCCCGCCGCCGATGACCGCAGCCAGGTCGTCGGACGGCTGCAGCGGCTGCTGCAGGGCATTTGGCTTGTGGCCGGCCTTCGGCTTCTCGACGGCGGTACCCTTCGGCGGTGTCTTCTTCTCTGGGGTCTTGGTCATTGGTTCACTCCGGAAAACTGCATCATGTCTTGGGATGGATCGTCCGCAGGCCTAGGCACGCGCAAGAGGAAAGATCTGCCAAGGCTGTTTTCGCCGCCGACTGGCCTGGTCCCGGCGCTGTTGATACGATTACGCTACGTGCTGGCGATGTGTTGCACTTTTTAGCCATGCGCAACCGACATTGCCAACGGCAGTGTCGCCCAAGCGCAACAGCCTTGCTGCGCTGAAATAGACGGCCAAACCCAGCATCGGTCGCGTTCCGGGTTTCCGGCACGGCCAGTGATGGAAATTTTGATCAGGGAACTCGGCCCGAGGGCGGCGTTGTCCAGGGCAAAATCGGCCCGCCTCACCCCTTCTTCGCATTCCAGAAGATTGGGAACGGACTGTCCAGCACGCCTGTGACATCGTCCCGCATCGCCGCCGGCTGGAAGAATTGGCCGAGCGGCACATAGGGCGCCTCGTCCCAAACCGCCGCCTGAATCGCGTCCGTCGCGCGCCGGCGCCCTGCATCGTCCGGCGCGTTGAACCAATCGGTGCGGAGCTGCTCAATGCGCGGGCTGGTCGGCCAGCCGAACCAGGCGTTCTGCCCGTTGCCGAGGATCGGGTAGTGCCCGCCGGGGTCGGCCGTGTTCAGCCCCTCCCAACCGGTGCAGAAGATGCTCCAGCCGCCCTTCTCCACCGGCTCCTTGCTCGCCCGGCGCTGCACCACCGTGCCCCAGTCGCTGGCCTGGTAGTCGACATTGAGCCCCAGCTTCAGCAGCATGTCGCGCGTGACCTGGCAGAACGCCTCCAGCCAAGGATAATCGGTCGGCGAGATGATGACGACCTTCTCGCCCTTGTAGCCCGCCTCCGCCACCAGGCGCTTGGCCGCCGCCAGGTCGCGCGGCCCGGTGATCGCGCCCATACCGACGTCGGTGGCCGCAGGCGCTCCCGGCGTGAAGACGCCGACCCCGGTCCGATACACGCTCGTCTCATCGCCATAGGCGGCCTGCATGAATGCACTCTGGTCGGCCAGGCGCAGCACGGCCTGGCGCATCTTCGGGTTGTCGAACGGCGGATGCAGCGAGTTGAACCGTATGATCTCGATGGCGCCGATGCTGGTCATCGGCATCACCCTCACGCCGCGCATCCGGCGGATCTGCGGCAGCAGGTCGGCGATCGGCGTCTGCCACCAATCCTCCTCGCCCGTCTGGATGGCGGCGGCAGCGGTGGCGGCGTCCGGGATGATGTTCCACTCGACCCGGTCGAAATGCACCGGCTTGCCGCCCGCAGTGAAATCCGCCGCCTCCTGCCGCGGCACGTAGCCATCGAACCTCGAATAGACGGCGAGCGAGCCCGGCGTCCATTCGTCGCGCACGAAGCGGAACGGGCCCGAGCCGGTGAAATCGGTGATCTGCGTGAAGGCGTCGGTCTGTGCCACCCGCTCGGGCATGATGAAGCAAACGTTGGCCGCAGGCTTCGCCAGTGCGCTCACCAGCAGGGGGAACGGCTTTTTCAGCCTGACCGTGAAGCTGCGGTCGTCGGATGCCGCCATGCTGTCCAACTGCGCCGCGAGCCGCTGGCCGAACCCATCCCGCTTGCTCCACCGGGCGATGGAGGCGACGCAATCGACGCCGCGCACCGGTGCCCCGTCATGGAATTTCAGCCCGTCGCGAAGCCGGAAGGTCCAGGTGAGCTTGTCATCCGACAGCTCGAACCCCTCGCACATCTGCGGCTTGGGGGTGAGCTTCGCATCGATGCCGAACAGCGTGTCGTAGATCATGAAGCCATGGTTGCGGGCGACGGTGGTCGTGGTCCAGATCGGATCGGCGTTCGCGAGGTTGCCCTCCGGAATGAACTTCAGCGTCCGCGTCCCCGCGGCTTGGACGATCCGGGGCATGGGCAACACGCCGGCGATTGCGGCGCCGGCCAGCAGGTTTCGTCGTTTCATAGCTTTGGCTCCGCTTACGTCATGGCCGGCAGGTAAGCGAGGTGCCACCAAGCAGCCGTCCTCATCCTATCTAACGCTATCGCCATCGCTGGAGCCATAATGCGGGTCGGCAGCGGGCAGTTCGCTGCGAATATAGTCGCGCGACTTCCACGCCGGCGGCGGCGGGACATGGCCGGGCGCTGGGGCATGCACGCTCGGGGCGGCCATCGGCAGCTCCGGGATGTAGCGGGGGCAGTTCGGAAAGACGTAGTCGGCCTGGAATCCCACCACGGACTTGGCGCCATGATGGCGCGCCAGCGTCTCGGGGTCGCGCACCAGCGTGGCGTCGCCCGTCATCCGCGTGCGCGTCGCCGCAGCATCGAAGCGGATGAACAGCAGCCCGACCCGCGGGCTTTTTGAAATATTGCCCAGCGTGCGATACATCGAGTTCCCATCGTAGTCCGGCCATTCCAATGCGGCGGGCCCAACCACCTGCACGAAGCCCGGCACTCCGCCCTTGAAGCTGCAATCGACGGCGTCGCCATGGTGGGACGCGACGAAGAAGAACGGCGCCGAGGTGATCAGCGCAATCTCCTCCGGCCAGAACTCGCGGTGCTTGCGACGGATTTCGAGCGCATTGGCCACGCGGCGGCCGTCGAACTCGTCCTGCAGGGCGCGCATGCCCGGGTGATACATCGAGGATTGTTCCATGGCTGCCCCTCCAAGTTGGCCGCGGTGCAGGCGGCCCGGGCAGGATAGGGTGTAGCGCCGCCTGGCGACAGGCCGCCTCGGCCGCAGGGCGCTAACGGCGACCGCACAGGCCGGAGATAGATCATGCCGGACTGGTGGCCACTGGTCCCCAGCCGCCGATAGATAGCCGCTTGGGTGGTAGGTCAGTTTGCGCAAGCACATGCCACCATAACGGGAGCAAGCGGCACCTGCGCGGATCCTTCAGCACAGCCAACGTGAAATCGCCGCATCAGACATTCCACATTCGATCCAGCTCTATATCTCTTCGATACCCTAAATTACAGTTTTGATTCGATGCCGGCCATCACCGGCCAGGTCAAAAAATCATGTGTTCCAGCTTCTAAAATGCGACCAGGCTTGTAAGACCAAGCGACGGAGATGACTATGCGCGACGGTATTCCAAACTACGAAATCTTCGCCCTGCGCTATGCCATGCGCGACGCGGTTCGTTCAAACCACTTCATCGGCGGCGACCCGCATGACGGGCCCATGCCGATGGATTATTTCGTTTGGGTGATCCGTGGGCCGGACCGGGCGATCGTCGTGGATGCCGGCTTCACGGCAGAGATCGCGGAACAGCGTCAACGAACCTTCCTGCGCTGCCCCATCGATGCATTGCAGCGCCTGGGCATGCACGCCGACGACGTGCGGGATGTGGTGCTGACGCATCTGCACTACGACCACGTCGGCAACCTGCACCGTTTCCCCGCGGCCGAGTTCCACCTGCAGGAGCCCGACCTGCATTTCGCCGTCGGGCGGCATATGCGCTACGCCCACATGCGCCACTCGTTCGAGGTGGAGGACGTGGTTGGGATCGTCAGGCTCAACTACGCCGGGCGGGTTCGGCTGCATAACGGACCCGTCGAGCTCTGCCCCGGCGTCACGCTCCATCCGGCGCCGGGCCATTCGGCCGGGCTGCAATTCGTATGCGTCAAGACCCAGCGCGGCGTGGTCGTGCTCGCCTCCGACGTCGCGCATTTCTATGAGAACCTGGAGGCATACCGGCCCTTCCCGGTCTGCGTCAGCGTGGCCGACGCGCTTGAAAGCTTCGACCGGGTCTTGGCGGCGGCGCCATCGCTGCAGCACATCGTGCCCGGCCACGATCCGCTGGTGATGCGGCGCTATCCGGCGCCGAGCCCCGATCTGGAGGGCATCATCGTACGGCTGGACGTGCCCCCGACCGAATGACGCCGCCGTGCCCTGCGGATCAGGCTGCGTCGAGTTCCTTGAAGGCCTCGCGCGCGATGCGGAAGCTGTCGATCCCTGCGGGAACGCCGCAATAGACGGCGACCTGCAGCAGGACCTCCTTGATCTCGTCCCGCGTGACGCCGTTCTTGACCGCGGCCTTCACATGCAGCTTGAGTTCGTTCGGCCGGTTGAGCGCGCTGATCATCGACAGGTTGGCGATGCTGCGGCTGCGGCGGTCGAGGCCAGGCCGGGCCCATAGCGCGCCCCAGCAGAACTCGGTCGACCACTCCGCCATTGTGCGGGTGAAGTCGTCCGCCCCGGCGATCGACTTGTTGACGTAGTCTTCGCCGAGGACCTCCTTGCGGATCTTCAGGCCACGTTGGAATAGGGTCTCGTCGCTCATCCCGCTTGCTCCTTGATGCGCTGGGTGCCCGAGCAGTGCTACCCAACGTCGGAGCGGTCAGGCAACCCAGCACCTCCGTTGGGGCCAGCAGGCTTGCCGGCTCCAGACGATAGCCGCCGGCCTGCCGAGGCCCTAGCTGGCCTTCATCGCACCCAGGTCATAGCTGATCTTCGCGCCGGCCTTCGGCGTGCCCTTGTCGTCGAGCGGCGAGGGCGCCAGCATGATCTTCGTGAAGTTGAGCGAGACGCTCTCGGTGGGGTTGTCGCCGCCGCTGCTCACCGAATAGCCGCTCACGCCGCACTCCGACAGCTCGTAGTGCAAGAACGTGTCGACCTTGTTCTTCGTCGTCGTGGTGAACTTCAGGTCCACCTTGGTATCGAAAGCCCCGGCCAAGGCATCCTGGTAGAGCTTGGGCGAGGCCTCGTCGAACACCTTCGTGACCGTGACCTCGCTGATGTTGGGATTGCTGCCCTCGCGCATCGCGCCACCGGCGCCCGTGCTGACTGAGCGGCCGACGCCGAGCTGGAACGAGTTCAGCTCGATCCAGTCTTTGAACCCTTCGGTGGTCACCCGGCCAGCCACGCTGCCAAACTTCATATAGATCGCCATCTACTCGTCTCCCTGTTGCCTTTTATACTAACCCGCGCCGGCTTCGATGGACGTCACGGGCCCTCCACGCCGTAGCTGAACGACCCCCCGGAGGTCAGGCCGACATGGATCCGGCCCACGGGCAGCCCGTCCGCCAAACGGGACAGCACCTCCGCCGACAGCTCCGGCAACAGGGTTCGGGACAGAATATTCTCGACGTTGCGTGCGCCGGACGAGCTCTCGGTGCAGCGCGCCGCGATGGTCTCGACCAGATCGGGATGCCAATCGAACTGCGCCCGATAGGTTTCGTGCACCCGGCGGCGGATGCGGCCGAGCTGCATCGCGACGATCTGGCGCATGATGCTGTCCGGCAGCGGAAAATACGGCACCACCGTCACCCGGCCCAGAAAGGCAGGCTTGAAGTGCTTCGCCAGCTCCGGCCGCAGTGCCTCGGCCAGCCCGGCCGCGTCGGGCGCGGTCTCCGGGTCGGCGAACAGCTTGGCGATCAGGTCGGTGCCGGCGTTGGACGTCATGATGATGACGGTGTTCTTGAAGTCGATGTCCCGGCCCTCGCCGTCCTTCATATTGCCCTTGTCGAATACCTGGAAGAACACGTCCTGCACGCCGGGGTGGGCCTTCTCCATCTCGTCCAGCAGCACGACGCTATACGGCCGCCGGCGCACCGCCTCGGTCAGGATGCCGCCCTCGCCATAGCCGACGTAGCCCGGCGGGCTGCCCATCAGCAGGCTAACCTTATGCTCCTCCTTGAACTCGGTCATATTCAGGGTGGTCACGTTCTGCTCGCCGCCATACAGCAGGTCGGCCAAGGCCAGCGCCGTCTCCGTCTTGCCCACCCCCGAGGTGCCGACCATCAGGAACACGCCGACCGGCTTGCGCGGGTCGGTCAGCCCGGCGCGGCTGGTGCGTATGGCGCGGGCCACCGCCTCCAGCGCATGGTCCTGGCCAATGACCCGCCGCTGCAGCGCCTCGTGCAGGTTCAGCACGGTCCTGATCTCGTCGGACTGCATGCGGCCCGCCGGGATGCCGGTCCAACTCTCGACGATCTCGGCGATTGCCTGGCCGTCGACCGCCGGGAATATCAGCGGCTGCTCGCCCTGCGAGGCCCGGAGCCGCCCGGCGGCGCGCGCGAGGGCCGCGCGGTCCATGCCGGTGTCGGCGCCGGGTTCGGCCTCTTCGATGCGGGTGCGGACCGCGGTGATCTCGGCCACCATCCCGCGCTCGTCCTCCCAGCGCTGCTCCAGGGCGGCCAGCTCGCCCGTCACCGCCTGCCGCTCGGCCGCGAGCTCCCCGTGCCGGGCGGTATGGTCGGAGCCGGAGGCGATCTCGCGCTCGACGATGGCGAGCTCGGTGTCGATCAGCCCGATACGGCGCCGCCGGTCCTCGACCGGGGCGGGGATGGCGGTCTGGCTCATTGCCACGCGGGCGCAGGCGGTGTCGATCAGGCTGACCGCCTTGTCCGGCAGTTGCCGGGCCGGGATGTATCGGGCGGACAGGCGCACCGCCTCGCTCACCGCCTCGTCGAAGATCCGCACCTTGTGGTGCTTCTCCAAGGTAGCGACCAGGCCGCGGATCATGGCGACGGCCATTGCCTCCGTCGGCTCCTCGATTTTGACGGTCTGAAAGCGCCGGGTCAGCGCCGCATCTTTTTCGAAGTACTTCTTATACTCGGCCCAGGTGGTCGCCGCGATGGTGCGCAGCTCGCCGCGGGCCAGCGCCGGCTTCAGCAGGTTGGCCGCGTCGTTCTGACCGGCGGCGCCCCCTGCCCCGATCAACGTGTGCGCCTCGTCGATGAACAGGATGATCGGCTTGGGGCTGGCCTTCGTTTCTTCGATAACGGACTTCAGCCGGTTCTCGAACTCACCCTTCACCCCCGCGCCGGCCTGCAGCAGCCCGAGGTCCAGCGTGCGCAGCGTCACCTCGCGCAGCGGCGGCGGCACATCGCCGACGGCGATGCGCAGCGCCAGGCCCTCGACCACCGCGGTCTTGCCCACCCCGGCCTCGCCAGTCAGGATCGGGTTGTTCTGGCGGCGCCGGGTCAGGATGTCGATCATCTGGCGGATCTCGAAGTCCCGGCCGAGGATCGGATCGATCTTGCCGGCGCGCGCCTGGGCCGTGAGGTCGATGGTGAACTGATCCAGCGCGGCGGTGCCGCCCGGCCGGACGGCCTCGTTGCCACCGGCGCCGGCCGCCTCCGAACCGGTCGCCTGCTTGGTGGCGGCGGCTGCCTCGGCCGAGTTGGCGCAGACCGTCGCATAGTCGCGCTTCAGCAGGTCGGGCTGGATGCGGGCAAACTGGCCCGACGCGTCGCGGGCGCGGCGCGACAGGGTCTCGTCGGCCAGCAGCGCCCAGAGCAGATGGCCCGACCGCACCCGCGTCGCCCCCTGCTCCAATGACGCCAGCAGCCAAGCCTGTTTGATCATGTCGACGATCTCGGGCGAGAGCGACGGCGCGCGGGAGTTGCCCGTTTTCATTCGCTCGAGCGAGCGGTTGAGGTCGGTGAGCAGCCGCGCCGTCTCGATCTCCCAATGGCGCAGGATCGCCGCGACATCGGTGTCGGTGCGATCGACGAGGCCGAGCAGCACGTGCTCGATCTCGACGTTGTAGTGCGTGCGGGAGAGCGTCATGCCGGCCGCGCCCTCTAGCGCCCGCCTGCAAGTATCGTTCAGGCGCGCGATCAGTGACTTGAGGTCAATCGCAGCCACAACGTTCCCCTTTTGTAAGAAAACACTATGTGTTAACAAACGTGATGTAAAGCGCGATATGAGGCCGCTCATCGATGGCGTTGCTGGTGGACGATCTTGACCTCGATGCGATCCTCGCTCCCATTCCTGGAGCCAACCTGGCCGGCATGGACCCACGTGAGGACGTATCGCCTAACTCCAATACCGTTCATTTAGGCATTCAGGCGCCCTATATCACTGGTTGGGCTTTCTAGGATCGACAGCGATGGCGGGTGTTCCTGCCGGCCTTCCGGCCGGCGTTCGTGTCAGCGACCACATCAGCC
>JAABVA010002667.1_pt1 | contig 17533 bp, 22 predicted proteins | sample 5560331 | NCBI WGS metagenome assembly JAABVA01 (sample SAMN12812661, study PRJNA571458) | rock metagenome | isolation source: Antarctica rocks | place: Antarctica: Victoria Land, Mt New Zealand sud | collected 2016-01-07 | reverse complement strand
GCCATGCCACCGAGGGCCGCGAGGGCCTCCAGCCGGGCGGGCACCTCGCGTGGCGAGTTTGCGTGCACCGTCCCCGCCCCGCCGTCGTGGCCAGTGTTGAGGGCGGTGAGCAAGTCCACCACTTCGGTCCCACGTTGGCGGGGTCCGGCGCTCCTTCCTCGGTCGGAGACCTGCCACCGTCACCACCAGTGATGATCGGCTCGTCGCCGAACAGCTCGCCCCCGCCGGGCAACTCACCCTCGATACGCAGGGCGGGGGTCAGGGAGTCGTCGAGCAGGGTCACGCGCACCTGCAGCAGCTCCAACACCTCGCGCTGGTCCACCAAGGGCAGCAGGGGCAGGCGCTGAGCGGCTCGCTGGGCCAGGCGGGCGATAGCGACGGCGCGGCCCTCTTGGGCTTGCTTGTCGGCACGGATGGCCTGCACCCGGTCGCGCTTGGCGACCAGCGCGGCCAGCTCGGTCTCGATCCCTTCCACGGCCTGGCGGATCAGCTCGGGGTCGAGCCCGGCCTTGAGTGCGTCGCGGGCCGACTCGACGCGGGCACGTTCCAGCTCGGTGATCTTGCGGTCCAGCGCCGCAAGCTGGTCGGTCTCTCCCGCTGCCGTCTCACCACGTAGCCCCAGGTATTCGTCGGCCAGGGCCAGCAACCGGTCGGGGTCGGCCAGTAGCCCGGTTACCGCGTCCCACACCTGCCCGTCGATCCCGTTGGCGTCCAGACGCGGGCACTCGCAGCGCTGCTGCCCGGTGGCGCTCCACTTGCTGCGGTTGCACCGGTACTGGCGCAAGTTGCGGTCTCGCCGGTACATCCCGCCGAGTCGACCGCCGCAGGTCGTGCGGGCGCCGGAGTTCGGGTAGGGCTGGTCGGGCCGCTTCTGCCCGTAGCCGCGCTCCGTCAGCGCCTGTTGCAGCGCGTCGAACCGGTCACGCGGGATCAAGGGCGCAAGTGTGATCGACACCGTGTCGCCGTACCAGGGTGTGCCGTCGCGTCGCAGCTTGGTGCGGTGGTCACCACGCCCCTCTGGTTTCCCCCAAGTCAACTCCCCGACCAGGGTCGGGGATGCGAGCACCCGACGCAGGTTCGGGTGTTCCCACGGGCCGCCCTGCCCCCCGATGCCCCCCTGCCCGTGCGGGCCTCCGCGGGTCTTGTAGCCCAGTGCGTTTAGGCGCGTGCACGCTTGGCCGGTGCTGCAACCCTCGTCCAAGATTGCGTCGACCGCGACGCGCAACATGTCGGCCTCGGCCTGGTCGATCTGCACAACCGGCAGCGGCTTGCCTCCGCCGCTGCCCTCGGGCCACACCAGGCGGTAGCCGTAGGGCGGTTTACCGCCAGGCCAGCCACCGGCCAGCCCACGTGCCCGTTGGCCTTTCGCCATCTTCACCACCAACGAGCGCCGGTCGTGGGCCGAGACCACGGCTTTGATCCCGCGGGTCAGCAGCTGCGACAGGTTCTCGGGGTCGATCAGGTTGCCGTCGGCGTGCACGGCGACCTCGGCGCGGTCCAGTGTCTTGAACACCCGCGCGAACACGAACTCGTCGCGGGCCAACCGGTCCAGGTCGACTGCGACCACCACGTCCAGGTGTCCGGCTTCGGCGTCGGCCAACAGGCGCATCATCGCGGGGCGCTGGTCGAGCTTCTCGCCGGAGATTCCGCCGTCGACGTACTCGTCGTGCACCTCCCAACCGTGTTGGGCGCACACGTCGCGCCCTCGGCGCAGCTGGTCGGGCAGGCTGGTGCGGTCTTCGGTGGCCTGGCCTCTGGTCGAGACTCGGGCGTAGAGCGCGGCGCTCATCGTTCGCTTGCCGCTCACGCGCTTTGCTCCTGGCTCTGCTCGCTTGGGCGGCGCCGGTTGGTTGACAACTTCGCAGACCAGCTGAACCGGTCGGTGTCAAGCAGCCGGGCCGCATCGACAGCGGGCAGGCGCTGCTGCTGCCCATCAGGCTGCACCACGGCGACCTCGGCAGCGACATAGTGCGCCCGTGCGAGTTGGCCTTTGAGGCGCTGGTCGTGGCCCGGCCGGAACCGTGAGCGTGCCGAGGTGGTCTCACCACAGCCGCAGGTGCAGCGGGTTTCTTGCAGGTCCACCGTGGCCGCGGGTGCGGATTGCTTCTTTGCTGTTGCCATTGTCTCTTACTCCAAGATTGCCCATTCCGAGTGGGGCAGTTGCCCCACGGGTAAATCAAACCAGGCCATTTGCCTCTGAGGCAAGATATCGGGTAATGCGTAGGTATAGGTGTCCGCCTGGCATTTCTTGCTACCGTTTCTAACGGGTGCGGGTGGGCAATCGCGAGTGGCGGTATCTCACCACCCGCACCCACTCAGTGTTACTGCGCCGACCCCGGCTCACCGGCGGCGTTTGCGCGCTGTCTGCGGGCGGATCGTCTCGGCCAGTCGGTGGTCCCGGACCCGTACCCCGGTCTGCGTCAGGCGTGCCCGGTGCTGTGCCCAGGACGCATCAGGCGGTACACCCAGCTCGTCCAGTTGTGCGAGCAGCACCGCACTCGGGTCGGCCGTGTCCGCGTCGGGCTCCCCGCTGGTGACCGGGCTGGTTCCAGGCGCACCCCGCGGGTCAGTTCGGCCGCGGCACCGAGCCGCGTCCAAGGGCTGTGCAGCGCTGGCGTCTATATCACTTGGTACGTCATAGTTCACATCACTTGGTACGTCATAGTTCACCGCTCTCTTCCAGCAGGTCGATGTAATCCAGCATCGGGATCGGGTCCGATATGGTCCCGACCACGTTGCCGTTGCGCCGTTTGCGCCGGGCTGCCTGTCGTCTCCGCTCGCGCTGCGCCATGATGCGTTCGTCCTCCAACTTCGTCACTGCCGCTCGTACTACCTCGGGGTCGAGGTCGATGGCGGCGTCCGGGTCCGCCAGATTGCCCAGCGGGTAAGCCTCGTGGTTCTCTGTCATTGGGATTCCCGTCCCGTTCGTAGGTGAGTTGCGATCGGACCCGCACAGCCCGGCGTGCGTGCCGGGGTGGTGCGGGTTTGTCGTTGTCAGGTGCTCTCCCGCCCACCCTGTCCGGGTACCTCAACGGGGGACTGCGGCCCTTCGCTGTACCCGGTGCTGTCGAGCTGCCGGCCGGACCCGTCCGCGTGAATGAACTCGGCTTCCGTCTCACGGCCTTCCGGGAGCTGGAACGGCTGCTCGCGGAACGCGTGGTTGGCCGAACCGGCTCGCCGCCGTCGCATCTATTCGCGCTTGCGCGCTCCGCTACAGCCGGGTCGGCCTGGTAACGCACCCGCTGGTAGCAGGTTGCACACAGCCCATGCGCGAGGTGGGTTCGGTTCGGGCGCAACCCGGGTTCGTTGCAGGTGCGTACCGTCTGGCGCTGCCCGTCGATTTCGACCACGCGGGTGGTTACCACTTTGGTTCTCATCTGGGGCACCTGGTTCGCCATTTCTGTGTCGCCTTTCTCGCTCTGTTCTCTAAGGGAACGCAACATTGGTAAACCGTGTCGCGCCAGCCGCCGCTTTGCTTTACCGACTCGGGCCACGGTCTCCGTGGCTCTCGGAGACCTGCTGTCGCCCTACCGGGTACGCGGAGCCCCTGGGGTTATCACGGTTTGCCCCCGTAGCGGCGGGAGGGTGCGGCGGCGCCTGCGCGGCCTCACGGGTGCGCCTCTGGCTCGTCCCGGTGCTGCAAGACGTGGGTCGAGCAGTAGTCGCTGCCGTCGGTCGCTGCGTGCAGGCACCGCCCCGACTCGTTGCCGTCAGTCCGTGACAGCAGCACCTGCGCGCAGCGCCGGGCGCTGGCCGCGTCCCGCGACTGGCGGCGGGCGCCGCGCAACCGGGGCTCAGCCGTGTCGGGGCTGTGGGTCCGGCACAGCGCCTGGCCCACCGGCGGGAGGTTGGCGCACCGGGCGCCGCTGGGCCGCAGGTAGCTGCACAGCGCCCGGGTGGTTCGGGTGCCGTCCGCTGCGCGTTCCTCGATCGTGTGGGTCCGGTGGCTGGTCACGCTGTTCTGCCTCTCTGGTGGGGTTCCGTAGGTCGGTGGCTTGGTGCCGGCTGGGGCGAAGGCGCTTGCGCCCGAGCTGTAGCGAGGGGGCGCGGGCTACCCCACGGTGAGAGGGAGGGTGCAGCGGGCCGTCACAAACGTCACGGTCGTCACGCACCCCGTCTGACCGGCGGCGGGACCGTGACGGCTTCGTGAAGTTTGTGACGGCTTCCCGCTGCCCGTGACGGTTGCGACGATCCGGTGGGCGCCCTCCCTGCGGGGCTGGCCCGCGGTGGCTCACCCTTCGGCTCGCTCTGCCGCGAGTCTGGGGCGGTCGTCGCGGTGATGCGCCACGCCCTCCCTGCTCGGGTCCGCGGCAGCTGCTCCACCACCACACCGTGCGCCCGCTTCAAGGCGGGGGTTGCCCGCTTGAGCGCCATGCCCAGTTTGTGCGGGCTGTTCGGGAAGAACCGGTCGGCGTGCTCTGGTCGAATCCTGTCCAACAGCTGCGCTGCCGACCCCTCCCACGGGTTCTTTGGCGTCTGTGCGAGCCACGGCGTCGTCACCAACCGCAACACTGCAGACGCCACCGGGTCCGACTCAATGACTTCCGCAGCCAGCGTCTCTCCCTGCTCTAGGTAGGTCTTGCACCCCGTGGTGCCCAGCACTTGATCGACGGCGGACAGCACCTCGAAGTAGTCCGACATCCGAGGCGACTCGGCGATGTGCTGGTCCGGCAAGACCGCCAGCACCTGCGCGGCCAGATCCAGCAAGCCGCCGAGCGCCACCGGGTGCGCCTTCTCCCAGCTCGGCCCGAGTTCGCGTTCAGGCTTTCGGTGCCGCTCATCGATCGGAAACAGCTCGACGGTCAGTAGGCGGTCTGCTAGGTCGCTTCGCAGGGCACCCAGGTCGATTGCGGTCAGAGCGACCACACGCCGGAACGAGAACGGCACGAGGTCTTGGTCCGTGTACAGCTCACGGCGCACGTCGCCATCACCGGTCACCGCCCGGCACAGCGAGTCCGACATGTCGTCGGAAAGGTAACTCAGGTTGTCCAAGGCGATGATCCACGAACCGGTCGCGGCGGTTACCCAGGCGTCGACGCTTCGGGGCGGTTTGCGTAGTTGAACCGAGGTGGGGTCAAGCAGAGCGGTCAGCACTCGGGCAGCCGATGACTTGCCAGACCCCTGCTCGCCCCGCAGCGCCAGAATCGGGTGCGCCTGCTCCGGCAGCAGCGCCTGCACCAGCCAGGCGAGCACCAACGGGCGGTCGTCGTCCTCGACGTTAACAATCTCCCACAGTTTAACCAAGTCTCCGTCCTGCTGGGGCAGCGGCAGCGCGGCGGTCAGGTTGGTCCGGTAGAACAGCACCGGGTCAGGCGAGCGCTCCAACACCTGCCACCCTTTTGCCGCAACCTGCACCACCCGTCCGGAATCGTCTCCCAGGTCGAGCAACACCGAGCCGTCCAGTTCGACCACTCGAAGGTTCAGCGGGTGCTGTGGTTCGTCCATTGCGAGCGCCTCGATGGTGGCCAACGCCTCGGCTGTGGCCTGCTGTGACGCGCCCTTCTGGTACCGCTGGTAGTACTCCCGCAGGAGTTCCCGGCGAAGCGCTCTCGCTGAGCCACGTAGCTTCCGTGCGTACCGTGGGCCGTCTTTTGCTACGGCGAAAGCCTCGTCTTTGGTGTCGCGCCCCAAGTCGTAGCGTTCCCGCGCGATGGTAATGAGTCTGTCCCGCGCCGCGACAGCCTCTTCAGTCTTTTCCTCAGCCCCTTGCGACAGCTCGGGGTCCTCAGCAACTAGCTCTCGTGCAACCTGTTCAGACTCGGCGCTGTGCTTCCGGCGTAGGTGCACAACGTTTGGGTCGGCGCCTTTGCGCACGGTTGCCTCGGTGCTTTCGCCCACTTCATTTGACAACTTCATTTCGTCCTGGCTTCCTGGTTGGTTCGGCGACCGGCGCGTAGGCCGGACTCGATGGTTCCGTAGGTGGCGTCACCGGTTTCGGCGTCGCTTAGTCCGTTAATCTGTGCGGCTTGTTGCAGCAGCCGCACAACTGCGCCCTCTGGTAGAGCGCCTGCGGTGACCAGTTCCCCGGCTCGGCAGGCCGCCCAGTGCAAGACCGCATTGCGCTGTCCCTCCGGCGCGTCCAGTACCGCCGCTAGCAAGCCGCACAGCCGGTTGCGAGCCAAGCGGCCCGACGGCACGCCGACCGGCGCAGCGGCTGCGAGTGGTTGGGCCGGTCTGCGCGGCAGCGCCGCAGCGAGCCGGTGCACCCACTCTGGCAAGGGCGGTAGTCCGGGGGGGGCTGCTGCGTCGGCGGTGTAGTGCCGCCCGGCCACCGTCGACCCGGCCGCTACCACGTAACCGCCCACGCCACGCACGTCGACGCCGGGTGCGAGTTTGCTCTGACTGTTGCCGAGCTGCCGGTCAGCGGTGAAGTACAGGTGCCGCCCACCTGACGGCGTGGTGACGGTGTAGGTCGCTGGCAGTGCCCCGTGCTGCTGCGCTAGCGCGTCGAGTTCGTCCGCGCCGTGCGCTGTTCGCCCACCTTTGGGAACGTCCAGGTCCAGCACCAAGAGGCGGGACGCGCCGCAGTCGATCCCGATGTTGTGTCCGGCGAAGGCGCCAGACCAGGCCCCGCGCACCGCCTTGGGGTCGGTGGTGGCCCAGGCATTCCAGTGCGGCACCACCTGACCCTGCTTTGTACCCGGTCGCAGCGGGAACACTGCCCACCCACTCTCTGCGTACCCGAGAGCAAGACCGAGCAGTCGACACTGTTGCTGCTCGTCCACGCGGGGCCGTACCAACTGGGCAGCATCCGGACCAGCCGTGCGCGAGCCGTCAGGCTGTGGTCTACTTTTTCTAGGCACTGGTAACGCCTTTCTTGGTTGGATTGGTTGGCCCCCCGCTTGTCCCGGGGGGCTGATCGCTGTTTAGGGCTTTTGTGCGGCGGCCACGAGCTGCCCGATCCGTCTCTGGTGGTGGTACTGGACGCGCAGGTAGTCCCGCTGACACAGCCCCTGTGCGTGATGCACCCGGTTGCACCCCGGCTCGTTGCACAGTCGCACCGGCACGCCGTCGACCTGTGCTGTGCGAACCCTCGCAGGGTCGAATCGCGGAATTGGTCGCATCGCATTCACCTTCGGCCGGGTCAAACAGGATGCGCAGCAGCCGTGCGCGGCGCGGGTTCATCGGGGTACTTGGGTCCTTCGCCGGGGTACTCGCTCGCGGCGCCCGCGGAGCTACGTTGTTAGCGCGGCGCCCCGTCGTGGCGTTCCGCTGGCTGCTCCGCGAACTCGAACCGGCGGCGGGCCACTTGGTGCCCGCCGCGTTCATCGCGGGTCGCCGTGGGCACGGTCGGCCCGGCGCTGCTGGTTCGCGGTCAGGCGCCGCGCACGGTCAAAGTGTTTGCGGCACAGCCCCCGCGAGCGCCGCGGCGTCTCGCAGTCGGTGACGGTGCAGGGCTTGTTGCGCTCGTGCTGGGCGGGTGGCAGTGGGCGCAGGCTTACGCCGCGGTCGGACAGTTCGAGCTGTCCGGGCGGTAACGGTGCGTAGGTCGGGTGCTTGCGGGTGTTGGTCACTGGGGCGCTCCTGTGGGGTCAGGAACGGCAAAAAGCCGAGCCGTGCACATGTCTCACCACTGGGGTGGAACCTGTGCACCACTCGGCTGGGATCCCGACACTGGGGTCAGCCAGCCCTCGCGGGGCTGCAGGGCGCCTAGTTTGCGGGCGCCGGGGTCGGGGCTTCGTTGTCGCTTACGCCGCAAGTCGGCCTCCACGTAAGTGTCGCCCCTCCCTGGCTCTGCACAGGGTGCACGCAGGTGGGCGTCTTTCCGTGTCGCTGACCCAGAGAACCGTCTGGGCCGATTGTTCCGACTCGTGTTGCTTGACTCCCTGCCGCTGTTGGGCGGGCGGGTTGTCTCCTGCAGTGAACCACGGTGCCGCAACAGGTGCAACCGAACGTTGGAATTTTCTCAGCGGCAGGCTCGCTGGCGAGTCGGCCACCCCCAGTCCGCGGCGTGCGAAGCCGCGGGCAACGGCAGGTGCAGGGCGGCCGCCGCTGCGGCGGTTGAGGCAACGAGGGGGGGGACGCACTGGGTCGTCACGGTCGTCACACCCGTCACCACCAGGGCGGAGCGTGACGACTTGGTGCGGCGGCGTGACAACTCGCACCAGTAGTCGGCACAGCCGAGCACCCCCTCTGGCCTGCGGCGGAGCCGGACGCGTGACGGCTGTGACGACTGTGCCGGGTTCGCGCACCCACCCTCTGTCCGGCGGTAGTTGTGCAGCTGGTGCCCGCCTAGCGGGCGCTACTCTGGCCGCATGGCCAACGAGCGGCGACTCTCCAACGGGCACCTACTGGTGCTGGGCCGGTTCGAAGCGCCCGACGGCACGGTGGGCGATGGGATGGTAGAGCTAGCGCCCGGCGACCCCGGTTACAACGCGTGGGACGACTGGCTGCCCAAAGACCCAACCGCCACCGACGGCTTCGACTCGGCCGAGGGGCGCCCTACGAGTTAGGGAGCGGCCGGGGCACGACTCAAGTCGCGCGGCCCGACAGTCGGTAGGTGAATCCAACCCTCGGTCTGCGCCCGGCGTTGCTGCTGCCCGTCCTGCGGCGGGGTAGTCAGTCCGCAGGCTGCGGCACGCGCAACAAGCGCCGAAACCAGCGCGTCGAAGGCGTCGTGGCTCTCTCTGCACCGCTGCTCCGCACCGGGCGCAAACCGCAGAGTTGGCAGGTCGGCTCGCAGCCCGTCGAGCATCAGGCCGAGCACCTCGCGTCCGCCAAGTTGCTTGTACCCCGGTTTCCAGAGTCCCCATATGCGAAGTGCTGCCGCTGGGTACACCTCGGCGATTTGGCCGGTCCCCACTCGGTCCACCGGCGCCAGCGCGTCGAGCAGCCCAGCGCACCGCATGGCGGTCAGTCCTAACAAGTTCGCCGAGACGCTCAGCGGCCACACACCGGTGGTTGACTGCACGTGCAGGTCGGTCGCGCGGGACGCCAGCTGGCGCCGGAAAGCGGAACCAGCCAGGCCACGGCCTGGCCACGGCTGCGCGTCCTGGTGCGCGACAAGCGCGGTCACGAATGGGTCGGGCCAGCCAAACGGGCAGTCGATCCCCACCTTGTCGGCTGTGCGGCAGGCCGCGATCAGCGCTCTGTCGGTCGCAGGCTCGGCCAAAATGCCGGCGACAGCGTCAGTACCGTCCCAGTCCACGGTGCAAACCGCGGTGCGAACCGGTTCGGTCGCAAGGTCGATCCCCAACGTCTGCACAAGCACCAGATGCTAGCTATTAACTGTCGAGTTATCGAGTGCATCGCCATAGCGTTTCGAAACTGTGGGACGTCGGCCGACCGGGCGCAGCGGGTCGGCCCGGTCAGACCGGTGGAAACGCCAGTTCGGCGACCGGGTGCGCGAGCTGCGCGGCGAACGCGGCCTGAGCCAGGAGCAGCTCGCCCACGCCGCCGGGGTGCACCGAACTTACGCAGGCGCCGTAGAACGCGGCGAGCAGAATATCTCGCTTACGAACTTGCACGAGTTCGCGGAAGCGCTGGGAGTGCCAGTCGCGGCGTTCTTCCCAGACACGGAACGGGTGTCGACGACCCGCTAACGGTCACAGCGGGGCAGGCCAGCTTGCCCCGACGGCCAGTGTCCGGGCGGCGCGCTGGTGGCCTCGGTCCAGCGCTGCCCATCGAACCAACGCGCCAGGGTCGGGTCGAGCTGGTCAGGGTACCAACCGGCAGCCAGGAACGGGGTCACCGGGTCGGGCGCTGGCACCGGGTAGCGCCGCGCCTGACGCGCCTCCCAGGCGCTGGCCAACAGCTGCGCTATTCCTGTTGACCGTTCTGCGCCAGTGCTGCGCGTCTGCTCGGAAGCCTCCCGCCGGTCGGCTTGGAACGCCCGTTCACGGTGCCTGACGTCGTTACGCACGGCGCGAACCAGCGCGCCCCGTTGCTCGGCGGGCGACCGAAAATCGATCAAACCGGAGCGTGCTAACGCTCATCAGCTCCGGAAAGCTCCCACGTCTTGCCTTCACCCGTTGTCTCGAACGATGCTGGCGCCCGCACGCCCTGCGCCGCTGACGGCACCAAATGCCACTCAGGCCGCCGTCCGGCATCTCTCATGGCGTAGGGATCATTTCGTTCAGCGCACCACGTAGCATCCTGGCCCCTGCGTCCACCGAGGCCAGCTGGTTACGAAGCACGTCAAGCTGATCCAGTAAGGAGACGATTCGTAGCATGTCGCCGCGCTCGATGGGCAAGGCAACAGTAAAAACCTTGAAGACCTCTTGTTTGAACCGGTTTCGGCTGGTCTTCGTCGACCCGCTGGACTGAGCGTCGACAACTGCGAGGTAGCGCGGCGAGTTTAGTAGATGGACCACATATCGGAGAATCAGATCGGGATCTTCGATGCCTTCGCGGACCTTATAGGTAGGAAACTCAACCGATACATAGGCGTCGGCGCATTCGTCACCGGTGATGGCGAATGAACCCCTAAATGCAAAGAGGCGATTATAGATCAATAGTCCAGGGGACAGACGGTTCAGCCGTGAACTGGTCTTAATCTCTGCCCCGCGCTTCGTCTCTCGGACGAACGCACCGCCACCCCACCAACGTACGCCAGCGAGCTTGTAGTGCTCGTCGTCCGCTGCGGTGATTCGGTCCTTGACTTCTTCGAATAGCTCACCCAACGTTACGGGCTTAGTGTCGATCACGACAGTAAGTACATCGAGCTCCGACCTCATCTGAGTGGCTGTGCGGACGAGTTGTGCGATGGAGTGCTCAACGCCCGATATTGACTCGGTAACGGATAGCTCGGCAGAAGGCGCGACCGCACGCCAGTAATATTTCGGGTCGAGTCGCTCAGCGAGTGCACCAACCCAAACGTTCTCCCCGGACACAGGCTTGCCTGCTTGCCACTTCCGGTACGCATCCAAGATCGCAGGGAGTTCATTGCCATCCACCTCGGCACCTGTGGGCGCATATCCTGAATGCCGGCACACCGCCATGAACACATCATCCTGGTCGCCGCCGTCTGGAATCTCTTTCTTTCGAAGAAACAGAATTGTCGTATCCGAGCGTCCGCCGTACCCTTCGAATGTTTCGGGCGGGAGGCTAATCAGCCCAAGTACTTGGGAGTTCTTTCGCACGTATTCGCGCACGCGCCTCATGCTCGAATTGCTGAGTATCCCATCCATGACAATTATGCCGACGAGTCCCCCAGGTTTCACCAGACGAAGTGCCCTTTCCAGCGCGAGAGCGGCCCGCTCAATTGACTTCCGACCGGTTGCAATATCATGGCGCGATAGGATGTCCGGATCGGACTCGCTTGAGCCGAACGGCGGATTCGTGATGCAAACATCAAAAGCGTCATCGTGGACAACGATTGTCTCGAATGTGCCTTCTTTGCGGGCCGCGTCGACGAAACCACTCTGCTTGAAGACGTTACGGCCCGAGTCGCCCTCGCCGTGTACGACCATGTTCATCCGACAGGCGAGCGACGTCCGCTCGTTCCAGTCGATCCCGAAAATACAATCCTCACCCAGCTCTTGGAGGTCAGCCTTCTTGCGAGCCTCTGAAGATCTCGAAACACGAATCTCGTCGGCTACCGCCTCATGCCACCAGATCAGAAACCCACCGGTACCACAGAACGGGTCAATGACCTTCTGCCCGATCTCGGGCTGTAGTGCATCGGTCATGAACTTCACGACATTCCGCGGGGTGAAGTATTGACCTAAACCTCCGGTGAAGGTATCACCTAGGAAGTGTTCGAAGGCCTCACCCTTGACGTCAAAATTAGTCAAAGAGAGATCGTATCTCTCAAAATGCTTGACAAGTTCGCGAACCGTGCGGTCAGAGAGCTCGATCGCAGAGTCTTGGAGAAATAGGCCTCGAAACTTAGGCGACTTCTTAGTCTCGTCAAAGATTTGGCGGACGATGTTGACGCCGTCCTCCATGAAGCGGTCGAATTTGGCTAGCGTGAACCGGTCTTTGCCCGCTCTCTCCTCGTAGAGTTTGGTAAACATGATCTTGGACAATTCATCGAATGCCTTGGTCGGGTCGTAACCCTCATGGTTGCGGATGACGTTGTGGCTAGCCCGGAGGATACGCTTGAATTCCTCCACGTTCTCAAACCTGAACGTTTCTTGTTTGGCCTCTGCGACGAGCCGATTGCGAACGTCCTCCGATGCCGCGGACACCATCTGATGGCCAGCAAGTATTTCTTGCGTTGGTAATCCGCCAGGAAATCTCGCGAGCGTAAAGGTATCGTAAGCCCTGGTCCCCGCGGCCGAACCATTGTAAAGAAGCACTGCCGGGGCTATCGGCGTGATCAGTCGCGCGTACGAGATCGCCTGATCGCGGTCCCCGTCGGTCAATTGCTCCGTCGGGCCCTTGGTTTCGACTACTACCAGCGGCACCTCGCGGGCAGTATCGGCATATACGACTGCATCGGCGAAGATCGACTTGGTCTGCCGGCCCTGTTTGACGGTAATCGTTTGGTTGTAGGCGATACGCACTGGGTCGTAGCCCAAGGCCGTTAAGACTCCCGGCAACGCATGGATTTTGACATCTTCTTCGTTGTTTAGCTGCACATGCGCCTCCAGGCCTCGATGGTCTGTCGACCAGTGTTGCCGCTGGACTCGCAAAAGTCAAACCCGCGATTGGGCAGATCGCAGTAGAGTTGAGAGGCTCAGCTGTGGCAGCGATGCACCTGATCTTGCTAGGTAACCGCTGGGCGCTCATGCCGCGACTTCAAGCGCGAACGGCACCCCTGATAGGGCTGGTAACCCGCAAGCGGGGGACTTCGGCGCCGCGCACCTCCCCGACCACCACCCGGTCCGGGGGATAAGGGATAGAGGGGTTCGAAATGCCCCACCCCCCACTGACCGTGCGACCGAGTGAGGATAGTGGGGGTTCGAACACCCCTCCCTCCTGCGATGCGCTTTCGGAAGCGCGGGCAAGGTGGGGGCCATCGGCAACGTCGCAGGTGGCGGTTGGGGCCATAGACGGGCAACGCCGTGCTTGGTGTTCTACAATAGGACTTTGCGTGAAGAAAACTGCGACTCGTGCGCGGTCTGACGGCAGGGGTGCAACATTGATCGAACCCGACACCGGCATGCTGTTCGTATCTCACGCTACTAGGGACAAGGAGCTCGCCAACTCCCTCGTCAATCTTATCCGACTGGGTACGAACTTGACGTCGAATCGTATTCGTTGCACCGCACTTGAAGGAATGGGCGTTCCAACCGGTGACCGGAACTATAGCGCGCGTCTTCGGGCAAACTTGGCGGGTGCAGCGCTTGTGCTCCCGCTCCTGACCCCCGCGTTCTTCGATAGTGAAATGTGCCTGGTAGAACTTGGGGCCCTATGGGTACTTGAGGAAAGTGCAACCTTCCCAATTGTTGTTCCACCTATCGATTTTGAACGCGTTGAACGGCTGCTCGGTAAGTGGCAGGGGGCGAGGATTGACAGCACGCCGAACCTGCATGAGCTTCGCGATAAGATCCATTCGACTTTCGAACTTCCGGCGCCTAACACAGCCCTCTGGGATGATCATCGGGAGGATTTCACGGAAACGCTTCCAGTAATTTTGGAGCGACTAGCGAAACCATCGAAGGTATCCGCCGCACAATACGAAAAATTAGAGCAGCGCTCGACCGATTTGAAACAGAACGTTATCCAATTGCAAAGACAGCTAGAGGCGCAAGAGAAGCAGTTGGAAGCGGTTGCAAAACTCAAAGATGCCAGCGAAGTTGCACCACTTTTAGTGCCAGAAACCGAGGTGGCACACTTTGAGCAAGTTCGAGGTGCGGCGGCAGATGCCGTCTCGCAGCTTCCGCGTGAAGTCGGTTACGCACTCTATGAAAAAATTGCGCAGAATGCGCTCTACTATCCCGACCAGTACGATATCGACGCATGTGAAAACGCAGTAAGAGCAGGCTACTTGTATTTTGACGAGGATGAACAAGGCTTCCAGGTAGACGTAAATAATGACGAAGTAGATGACGCTCAGGATAAAATTTCTGCACTTTTCGAAACAAGATGGTCTGCCGAATTAGCGGGCGAAATTAAGAGTGTAAGCGGTGTCAGGTTTGATAAGCGCCTAATGCCCGCTTGGGAACATTTGAAACTGTTATGAAGATCGGCGCACAACGCATTCGGATTCTCGGTCGAAACGGAGAGCCTCAGTCAGGGCCCCACGTCCCGTCCTCACGGCACGCCGACGCCACCAGTCACGCCAGTCACACCAGCTCCAAGTGAGAACACCTCACTCTGATCTTGGATGCTGTACATGCTCTTTTCGGCGCTCGCTTCAGAACCGATCAGCGCGTCGTGTTGCTCGAGGCTTTAGGCTCTCGGCGACGGCCGCGAGGGAGGAATGCTCTGTGGAGACTATCGAGGCGGAGGACGCGCTTCGGGCGGCCCTGCACCGGACCCTGGGGGTGTTGGCGGGGTCCCGCGAGGAGGGCACCTTCGCCGGCTTGTTGCGGGAGCCGGTGGAGCGGGGTGCGCCGGCGGCGTTGCGGGGGTTGTTGTCCGACACGCACCCGGTGAAGGGCAGCGCCGGTATGGGCAACCTCGCCGAGTTTCCCTGGGTTGCGGTGTTTCCCCCCGGCGCTGGCACTCGGGCGACGATGGGGATCTACCTGGTTTACTTGTTTGCCGCTGATGGGTCCCGGGTGTATTTGTCGCTGAACCAGGCGGCGACCCAGCTTGACGGTGGCGTCATGGCGCTTTCGAAGCGTGCGCTCGATCTACGGACTGCTGTAGGGCCCCAGGAGTCGCTGGACAGGTCGATCGACCTCGCTGGGACTGGTCGTCTGGGTAGGGCCTACGCAGCCGGGAACGCCTACGCGATCAGTTACACCGCGCAGCAACTCGCCGACGGTGCCCCGCTCGCCGCGGACGTGCATCGCATGTTGGCCCTGCTTCAGCGGGCGCTCGACTTGGGGCTGGACTTCGACCCAAAGGTGGAGCCGGTGCATTTGCTGCTGAAGTGGTCAGACACCCTCGGCAAAGACACCCTCGACCGCCACCGCGACGCCGCCGCCCGTCACGGGTCAGTGTGGTGGGGGAAGTTCGGTAAACCCGGATCCGCCGGGATCGGTGAGAGCAAGCTCGCCGCGTTACGTGGGCAGCTCGCGGCCGGCACCCCAACTCACGCCTATCTCCATCATCAGTCCGAGGTGTGGCGCACCCGGCTTGAGGAAATCACCACCGACGACACGCAGGTCGACGAGGAGCGCATGGCCGGGTACTACCACAAGGACACTTCGACCCTATTCGCCCGTCTCTCTGACTTCGAGGAAGTGGAATTTGCGAAGTTCGCGTCGTCGGTGGTGCTGGCCAGTAACCCCGACCCCGACGCCCTGAAGGGGGCGTTAGGGAACCAGACGAACCCCTTGTTTTTGTACGAACGGTGGACTCCAACTACTCCTGTCGTCGACCGGCCCCCGGTGCTCAACATGAAATGGCTCGCCGACCAAACACTGTGGCCGCGGGAACACCTTGAGGACGTGTTGCACTCGCTCACCGACGCATCACCACAGGTCATCCTCGCCGGCCCGCCAGGTACCGGTAAGACCTGGGTCGCGCAGCTGCTCGCGCGCTACCTCACCGACGACGGCCCCCTGCAGCACCGCACCGTCCAGTTTCGCCCCTCCTACGGGTACGAGGAATTCGTCGAAGGGCTGCGCCCTGAAGTCACCGAAAGCTCAGCGTTAGCGTTTCGCCGCCTGGATGGCATTGTCCTACAGATGTCCCACACCGCTAGGGCGTCTGAAGACCCGCACGTGGTCATCATCGATGAAATGAACCGCGCCAACATCCCGAAAGTCTTCGGGGAGCTGATGTATCTGTTGGAGTACCGCGATGAGCCAATCAACCTGCTGTACACCGAGGCCTTCGAGCTCCCAGCCGCCTGCACTTCATCGGCACTATGAACACCGCCGACCGCAGCATCCGCAGCATCGACGTCGCTCTGCGACGCCGCTTCGACATCTTCGACTGCCCCCCGGATCCCGACATCCTTCGCCGGTTTTACGCACACCCCGATCACGTCACCACCGTCGATGGACTCATCGACGGCTTCACCAAACTGAACGCCAACCTCACCGCAGCCATCGACCGCCATCACACCATCGGGCACACCTTCTTCATGGCTCCGAAATTCGACGCTGCCGCGCTACGACGAACCTGGAACCACCAGCTTGCCCCCCTCATCGAGGACTACTTCTTCGACCAGCCCGACGTCGCCGCGAGCTACACGCTCGACAAGTTCTGGCCCTCAGTTGCCCAGTGAGACAGTCACCGAAAGTCGGTGGACGACAGTCGTCATGACGGCGGAACAGCAGAATGCGCTGCGTGCCCTCGGGCGCACTTTCGCGTCGACGAAGAGCTAGTGGGGTCGAACCGAGGACGAGGAACCCGACGGATCGCTGATCGATATCCGAAGCACCACGGCCGGCGCAACGCAGGTCTACGTGCGCGATGCGGTCGGTGTCATACGGGTCGGTGACCTCACCCTGACGGTGCGACCCAAGATCCCGCTACACCACTTTGTCTACCTACTGCAGCGAGGGGAAATCGTCCCTCGGGTCGACGCGACCGCTCGGGGCGTAGCCCCCGACACGTCACTGTGGGAACTCGTAGCACGCTGGCTTCTCATCGCGACCACCCAGCTACTGCGTTCTGAGTTGCTCCGCGACTATCGACCCGAACGCGACGAGCTCGCCGCTGTACGAGGACACATCGACCCGGTTGGGACGACCCGAAATTACTACCAGGGTCGCCCCCTCATCACCTGCAACTACGAGGAATTCGACCTCGACCACCCCCTGAACCGAGTGATCCGCGCCGCCACCCGCGCCGTTGTGGGCAGTCCACTGCTTCCTCCGGAGCTCCGGGGTGACGCGAGACGGCTAGCCGCCCGTCTCGATGGAATCGGAGACCTTAAGCCAGGAGACTTGTCTGTTGCGGTAGACCGGCACACCGCCCGCTACGCCCCCGCACTCGAGCTCGCGCGACTCGTCCTACGCAACCAGGGGCAGGCTTTGGAGGCCGGTTATCAATCAGCATGGAGTTTTTTGATCCGTTCGGCCGCGCTTATGGAGGCGGGGATCCGTGCCGTCATCGCCGACGCTCTCAGTCCGTGGACCCAGGTCGACAAACAAGGCCGGGGCCTAACACCCCTGCGGTGGACTCTCAACCCCGACCTCGTCTTCAGCGGCGCCAGCGCGGTCGGGGACGTCAAATACACCCTGGCCGAATCGGACTGGAAGCGAAACCACCTCTACCAAGCCGTGACCTTCGCGACCGGTTTTCGCGCGTCCGACGCCTGCATCATCGTCTTTCAAACTGAACCCGCCCGCGGCGAAGCATCCGTTCACGTCGCAGATATCCGGGTCAGCCGTTTCGCGTGGCCCGCAGATGATGACCTCAGCGCCCACGACGCCGCGATCATCTTCACCACTCGCTGCCGGCAGTGGTGGGGGACGATAACGGCTCTCCGTGGTTCCGGGTGAGCGGTGACGTTGTGCTGGCTGGTCACGCCGCGTCCCGTGCGGTCGCGTAGGCGAGGATACGGCGTTCGTAGTTGGCT
>JAABVA010002666.1_pt1 | contig 17534 bp, 22 predicted proteins | sample 5560331 | NCBI WGS metagenome assembly JAABVA01 (sample SAMN12812661, study PRJNA571458) | rock metagenome | isolation source: Antarctica rocks | place: Antarctica: Victoria Land, Mt New Zealand sud | collected 2016-01-07 | reverse complement strand
GCGGGCTCACCGGCACCCGGGCGGGGTGCCACGAAGGTATCTGCGGAACCTGCACCGTTCTCCTCGGCGACCTGCCCACCCGCAGCTGCCTCGTCCTCGCCCACGAGGTGCGTGAGCCGGTAACGACGTGGGTGGTGCTCAGTCCGGGAACAACTCCCCGAAGCCGGTATAGGCCACGCGGCGCTCGGTGTGCGGGTGCACCTCGTCGTGAAGGACCCTCAGCAAAGTCGCCGGGTCGACCACCCCCTCGGTGATCGCCGTGATGATCTCCTCGGCGCGGGGGCCGGGCTCATCGGATCCGGGGTTGCCCCACTGAGCGGCACACACGCCGTGGGCGTGCAGCAACCCGCGGGAGATCACCGCGACGCGCCCGGTGCGCTCCGAGGACGCCGAAGCCGACCAACGAACAGCGCTGCGCAAGTGCCGTCGGGTGCGTTGCGTGGCGGTGGCGGTGGTGATGTCAGTGGGGGACCGGAGATCGCCGACCAGACCCAGGATCGCGGTGGGTGTCCGCTCGGACCGGTAGGCCAGCAGGGAAGTGAACCGCGCCGACAGGGTCATGAACGCGAGCCGGTTGGTGGGGGCCAGGAACCGGGCCGCGGCATCGAAATAGATGGTCGAGCACGCGGTGGTGTAGTCATCCAACGGATGTGCCCCCGACGTGAGCGCCACCCGGTGGCGTAACGCCAACTCGAGGAAACGCTCGGCGAGCTCATCCGCGCGGGCCCGGGAGATCGGTGCTGGTCCTGTCCTGTTCATGCCCGTTATGTGCGCGGCCGCGCTGCGTCCACCGTGTCGGTGCCTGCATCCTCGTCATCATCAGGGGCCACCATCCCGAGACCGTCGAGGAGCTCGACGAGAACAACAGCCTGATGCCAGACCAGGTTGCGTTCGTCGCACGGCTCACCGCAATCGCAGCGCTTCGCCTCGTACCCGGGTTCGGGGTGGCACAGCTGGTGGTTTTCGATGGTGTCGGCGATGACCTCGGACAGGTCGTCCCGGCACGGTGGGATGCTCACGGCCGCGCTCATCGGGCTGACCTGTCGTACCCGGCGGCGGTGCGCCGACCCACCGTGCGAGGTGGTGTGAGGTGGTGTGAGGTGCGGTCGGTGTTTCTCATGCCCGTGGTGTGTGCGGGGACAGCCCAGTCCACCCCCGCCGAGCTGGACGGGACCGGCGTGCCTCAGTCCTTCAGCCGGGCGATCGCCCACCCTTCCGGTTCCGGGTCGTCGTCGTCGTCGTCCGGTTCGGCGTTGGCCACGAGGCTGACGTACACACCGGGCTCGGCCAAGATGTCTTCGGCCAGCCTCCCGCCGATCTGCTCGGAAGCATGCATGATCGGGCCGTTGTACCCGTACTGCTGGGTGTAACCGCCGGTGACCAACTCCCACTGGCCGGAGTCCAGGCTCCCACCGTCCAGCGATGGGGCGTACGTGCCGGGCGCATCGGAGATGGTGCCGTCGGCGTTCACCCGAATCGGGTGGTCGAAATCCATCGCCGCCGAAAGCTGCTCGGGGGTGGCCGGAGGTGCTGTGGTGCCGGGGCTGAGCGAGACGTCGGTTTCGGCGTGCTGTCCGGGGGCGAACCGGCCTCCTTCGGGGGTGCCGGCCGGCGCCCTGCTGGGCGCGCTCATCGCGGGCACCGGCCGTTCGGAACCAGGGTGTGATCAGCGGTAAGGGCGCGGTTCGGGTTTGTCATGGCCTTCATGTGTGCGGCGAGTCCGCCCAATCCTCACTGGCGCCACCTTGCCGCCAGTCCTCTCGAGGGACCTGATTGATTTACGCGCAGGCCACCGGTGAGTCCTGCCGGCATCGGCGGCCGGGACGGTGCACCCAATGTCCATGCCGATCGCGGCACAGGGTTCCCTCGGCGATGGCGCACAACACCCCCAGATTCGTGGTGCCGTCGGTGACCGCGAACATCAGCTGCGCTCCCGCGGCCCGCGCGAGCATCACATCGGTGTGCGCGGTGTGTGCTGCGGCGAAGATGAACCCGTCGCGTCGGCCGAGAAACGCCGAACGCTGCTCACCCGGCTCCCGATAGTTCATCGCCACCTCGGCGTGCGCGTTGAGCGCGTTCCGCAAGGCCGAGGTGACCGCGGCAGCGACGGAAAGGCCCGTCGCCGTGTCGGCATGTTCGCCTGCGGCGGCGGAGGACGCGGTGAAGTAGGCGCGTCTATACGGGTCGTGGCGGTGCTCCACGGCGGGCGCGTCCATCTGGAGCTCGGGTACCCCCTCGAAGACGGGGACACCTGCGCTCCACGGGAGGTTCGGCTTGGGTGCGGTGGGCGTCATCAGTTTCATACCCACGATGTGTGCGGCGGTGCTCACATCACCCGCGTTCAAGGCGACGGAAGCCGTGTGTCTTGGGATCAGCGGGAATCATCTCGACGGTGACCGCCGTGAGCGACACTGCGGAGTGTGCGCAGGTCTGTTACCCCGATGTCCAGCGCAGAGCACAGATCCCCAGGCAGGTTGCCGGTGAGCTGCGACTCCGGACACGCCCACCGGGTTGCGGCGAACAACACCCCATTGCGACGCCCGAGCGTGAGCCACTGTGCAGCCGATTTCTCCGACAACGGAACCGTCGGCGCGGACAACAAGGTGAGGTAAACCGCGGCACGAAGATTTCGGTCCAACTGCACCTGCGCTGCGGTGTGCGTAACCCCGCCGAGGCGGCGGAGATGCTGCACCGACTCCAGCATCTCCGTGCGGGTGTCGGGGTTGTTGGCGGGATGCTGGAGAAGGCACTGGTGCAGAGCATCGGTGATGATCTCGGTCGCGTTGTCGCCCACATCGGGGGCGAGGAAGGTGGCTACGGCGTACAGCGAGGTCTGCGCCAACCCGGTGAAATACGCCTTCTGAGTGCTGTCAGAGCTGATCGAATCAGCAGTGGCCCGGTAGCTGATCGCAGTTCCGAGCAGTTGCGCGGCGTGCCGGGTGGCCAGTTCCCGAGGCAGGTCGGTGGCAGCAGTGTCCATGGCCGAGATGTGTGCGGCTACTGCGGCATCACCCGTGCCAGTGCCCGGCAATCGCCCGACGCCGACCTTCACACCGGCGGGTACTCCAAGTCAAGAGGACTTACCAGGGACCGCCGTCGAGGGCTTCCCAATCGACCGGACCTCGCCTCTCGGCGTCCGCCTTGCGCCGGCGTGCGGACAAAGACCAGTCGACCGCCGTCCCGGTCATGTCCGCACCCTCTGCTGTGGTCCTGCGTGGCGTGAAGAAAGCCGCTGAGGCCTCAAGCACCAGCCGTCCGTCGTCGTCGCGCTCCTGCACCGTCACTTCAAGCATTGCGGCAGTCTAGGTGCCACGAGGAACACCGCCCTTCGAAGGGTGTCGACGTGGGTTACTCACCAGCGGCGAAGCTGTAGTGATGCACCGCTGGCGGCCAGTTCCACCTCCGGTACTCGCAGCCGGAGGCGAAGTCCACGTCGACGTAGAGCAGCGGCAGCTCCACGAACAATGTTCCCCAACGACCGTGCAGGTACAGCCGAGGTGGGCAGTGGAACTGGGTTCGGCATTCGTCGCCAGGCAGAACGCCGCACAGGTGCACTCTCATCTGCCCGATCATTCCCCACGGCTTGGCTTTCCCTCGGGCTGCACGGTGCCCGGGGTGAACGTGCCTACACTTTTCGTGCCCGCCATCACCCTCCGTGGTCAGGATGCTCATGTTCCGGACTCGTCGCCGCCCCGGCTCACCCACCCGAGGACGAGCCCGGTCAAGGTTCCTTGACCGGGCTCGTCCTCGGGTGGGGCCGCTCTCGCCGCGATCGTGGCCCCACTGGCCTACGGCTCACCCGGCGGTGGCTCCCCGTGGTCGCAGTTCGGCCACGACCCTGCGCACTCCGGGGTCGCCAACACCGAGCAGGGGCTGACCCCGGACAGTGTGAACCGGCTGCGGTCGCTGTTCGGCGCGCAGCTGCCGGGCACCGCGGACGGGCCGGTGACCTACCTGCCCGGTGTGCCCACCCCCGGCGGCGGCAAGGACCTGGTGTTCACCACCAGCAGGGACGGCTGGATCACCGCGGTCGACGCCCACACCGGCGGGGCGGTGTGGTCCCACCAGAACGGGCCCAGGAACTGCCACGTCAACAACGGCGGATCGCCGTGCTACACCACGTCCACCCCGGCGGTGGACCCCGGTAACCAGTTCGTCTACGCCTACGGCCTGGACGGCAAGGTGCACAAGTACGCGGTCGGCAACGGAGCCGAAACGATCGGTGGGGGCTGGCCGCAGGTAGCCACCCTGAAGCGTCTCTAGTTTCCTTGGCATGGTTGTGCATCATGGTCGGGCGTAGGGTGACCGTTTCGGGTGGGCCATCCAGGTCGTAGGGCGACGGGGGTGGCGTAGGCGTTGCGGTGGAATCCACGTCCGACGAGCCGGGCATGTCGGGTTGACCGACGACGCCGAGCTGCCAGGACTGTTGAGCGCGCCTCGCTGACCGGTGACACCGGTCCCGTTGGGCGTGTCCCCGCCGGACGCTGATCGACCAGATTCCTGATCATGGCGGGGTCCGGACTCGTCGAGCGGGTCCGGGGTGAAGTTGTGGGAGGCCGTTTCGGGGTGGCCTTCATCTTTCCGTGGGGGCGCAGTGTGCGCCGCACTGGGACATCGACGGGTGTGCGGCAGTGGAACTCGCTGGTGCCGCGGCGAGCCCAGGTGTGGTGTTGACCGGAGAGCCCGCGGGAGACGATCCGCTCGGCCGCCGCGTGGTCACGGTCCAGGCTCAGCCCGCACGTCGGGCACAGCGACCATTTGTGGCCCTGTTGTGGGCGGTCGGGGGCCAGGATGTGGCGCAGCACCGACAAGCACCGTGGGCAGTGTTTGGACGTGCCGCGGGCGGGCACGGTGACCACGGCGATGCCCTCCCTCGCGGCGAGGTGGCGGAGAGCTGTGAGCAGTTCCCCGCGGACCGCGTTCGCGTTACGGGCGTTGGTGGCTTTGCCGAGCCCGGCGCTTTCCATGCTGCGCAGGTCTTCGGCGTAGATGGCGGTGGCATGGTTGATGCGGGCTTGATCGACCAGCCAGCGAGCGCCGGCCCACGCTATCTCGTCGTCGAGGTGGTTCTGCCGGGCGGAGACCCGGTCGGCTTCGACCGTGTACTTGTCGGCCTTGGCCATCAGCACGGCGGCGCGGGTGGGGTTGTGGGACTCGAGCCCATCGGCGAGGGCGGTGATCCGCCGCACCTTGGCGTGCAGCACCTCGCGGTGCTTGCGCAGTCGGTGCACCTTCGCGGTGGCGCCGTCGGTGCGCAGGGCCAGCGGCTTCCCGTCGGTGCGCACTGTCCCGTCGGTGTCTGTGGTGGCGAGGGCGGCGGTGATGAAGGTATTTACACCCCAGTCGAACCCGAGTGCCACGGTGTGCCCGGTACCGGCTGTCCTCGGGATGGTCTGGCGCCACGGCAGGTCCACCCGGACGCGACCGGACACCAGGCGCAACGATGGTGTGCACAACCTCGCTTCGGTGGGGACAGTGGAAGGCAGGGTCACGGCCAGGGTGAGGAACCCCCAGTCCGCCCGGGTGCGTGGGCGGGCCACCAACGGCAGCTTGACCGCTACCTTGGCCATTTTCGGTAGCACCCGGTCCACGGTGACCAGCTGGTGGTCGGCCGCGGCCAGCAGCAACGCAGGACCGAATGTGAGGTACGGCTCCAGCTCGACCAGGCCGGCGGGGAGTGCCCCGTGCTGGCGACGGTGGGCTTCGATGTGGCGGGTGCGGTTGCGGATGGTGGCCTTGTCCACGTTCTCGGGCACTGCTGCCCACATTGCCGCCCATTCCCCGTCGGTGCGGCGCACCGGGTTGACCGGCCAGGTGCTCAGCAGTGCGGTGATGACAGTGTCCGTCCACACCGCCTGACGCAACCGGCGGACCACCGTTTCCTCGACAACCCGGCGGAAGCGGTCCGGCAGGTAGGTCCGCGCGGGGATGGCTGCGGCCCACGACAGCCGTCGCCCCGCCATGTAGGCGTTGGACGGTAGTGCGACACCGGCGGCGTCGACCCCGGCGGCGAGCTCGGCCAACGAGGTCGGTGTGTAGAGCTGGGCGAGCATGCCGCGGCCGGATTCGGTGAGCAGGTCCAACGCCCAACCGACCCGTCGGGACACCGTCGCCGCGGTGAGCAGTGCGCCGGTGGTTTCCTCCACACCGGTCCCGGCGCGGCAGGTGGCGGTGGAGGTCAGCTCAGTCCGCGACATCGGTGTCCCCGATCTTCCCGCCGGCGCTGGCGAGCAGACGGGCCTTGGCTTCCCGGCCGCGGATGCCGTACATGCGTCCAGCGAAGCTGGCCACCAACGACATGAAGTCCGCGAGCAACTCGTCCATGCCCCCGGCGGAACCCTTGGAGTGCAGGACCTCCACGGACACACCATCACGGTCGAGCAGGGCGATGATCCACGCGGCACCGAATCGGGCCAGCCGATCCTCATGGGTGACACGGACGACGTCGAACTTCCCCTGGGCTGCGTGCGCCAGCAACCGGGCCAGCCCAGGGCGGTTCTCCCGCAACCCCGACGCCGTGTCGCGTTGCACCTCCACCACATCACCTGTCGCGGTGGTGCGGAGCTCGGCTTCCTGCGCGACCAACGACGTTTCCTGCCCCGATGTCGGGGACACCCGCAGGTACAGCGCTTCCCGGCGGTGACCAGGGTCCGGCACACCACCGGCGACGAAAGCATCCAGGTCGGAGAGGAGGTACCTGCGTTGACCAGCCACCCGAACGCTGGGGAAGCGACCTTCATCGCCCCAGCGGCGGATGGTGTCCGCGTGAACACCTAGCCGCTTAGCCGCTACACCAACACGTACCCGCTCCATGTACCGGAGTATACATCATTTGCCTTAGCATAACCCTGAAGCCCTACGACGAGAAGAACTCCGGCGCGCTGACCATCGCCACCGCGCCCGGCGGGCCGTACCTGTACTCCGTCAACGGCGGCTACCCCGGTGACGGCGGCGACTACCAGGGCCACGTCACCACCATCAACCTCGCCACCGGCGCCCAACACGTGTTCAACACCCTGTGCAGCGACAACCCGGGGCACATCGGCCCCAACGGCTGCAACCAGCGCCAGTCCGCGGTGTGGGCACGCGACGGGGTCAACTACGACGCCGCCACCAACAAGGTCTACTTCGCCACCGGCAACGGCCTGTTCGACGGGGTGCACAACTTCGGCGACTCGGTGCTGGCGTTGAACCCGGACGGCACCGGGGCCGATGGTGGTCCGGTGGCCAGCTACACCCCCACCGACCAAAGCGGGCTGAATGGGGCGGATGCCGACCTGGGCAGTACCTCCCCGGCGCTCGTGGCCGCACCCGCCGGGTCCGGACTTCCCCACCTGGCGGTGCAATCCGGCAAGGACGGGCAACTACGGCTGCTGAACCTGGACAACCTCAGCGGGCAGAACAAGGTCGGCAGCCTCGGTGGTGAGCTGGCGAAGATTGCCGTCCCCCAGGGCGGGGAAGTCCTCACTCAGCCCGCCGCGTGGACCGCCCCCGACGGCTCGTCGTGGGTGTTCGTGACCAACGGCAGCGGCATCTCCGGACTCAAGGTGATCTCCACCAACGGCCGGCCGGCACTGGTCCCACAGTGGACGATGGGCTCCGGAGGTACCTCACCCATCGTGGTCTCCGGGGTGGTGTACTACCTCACCAACGGGGGCGCTCGAGCGCTCGACCCGACCACGGGACGTCAACTGTGGGCGGATAGCTCCGGCACCGTGAACCTGCACTGGCAGAGCCCCATCGTGGCAGGCAGCTCCCTGTACTACCCGGACGGCAACGGCAAGCTGCGGGCATTCACTGTCTCGGCACAGACCCCGCCGCCGCTCCCACCCGCGAACGGAGTGCACGGCGCCATCGCCGACCACTACTACGGCACCCCCGGCCTGGCGGCCCTGTTCGGACCGACCACCACCCCCGAACGCATCACCCCCGACACCATCGGCCGCTACAACCACTTCGACGGCGGGGACGGCGGCTCCATCTACTGGACCCCCAACACTGGGGCCTGGTCGGTGCACGGGGCCATCCGCAGGCACTGGGAATCCCTGAGCTGGGAGCGCGGCCCGACCGGGTACCCGCTCACCGATGAGCGCACCACCCCCGACGGTGTGGGGCGTTACAACCACTTCACCGGCGGGGGTGGTGCATCCATCTACTGGACCCCGGCCACCGGCGCCCAACTGGTGCACGGCGCCATCCGCAACCGGTGGTCAGCCATGGGTTGGGAGCTCAGCTCACTGGGGTACCCGACCAGCGACGAGTACGCGGTTCCCGGCGGCCGGCGCAGCAACTTCCAGCACGGGTCCATCACCTACCGGTACTCCGACGGGGCCATCCTGGTCGGCTGATCGAACGGTCAGGACTCTAGGCGGCGTCGATCGCCGACCACAGCCCGTCCCGCACCCAGATGCGACCGTTCGCGTCGTCCATCAGGTCCAGGTGCAGGATGCGCTCGCACGCGCTGAGCAACGCCGCGTCAAGATAGCTGGGCAACACAGCGCTGTCGCCGACGGAACGGCGCTGCGCCCGCATCGTGACCACGATGTCCCCCAGTCGGTTCCCGAATTGCTTGGCGAGCGCCGCGAACGCGGTACGACCCGCGTTCAAGTAGTCCTCCCGGGCCAACCCGCTGGCCGGAGAGGTTCCGGCCAGGTCCCCGGATGCGCTCACATAGGCCACCTGGGTGTTGTCCGCACTCCGCTGTGGGGGTACCACCTGCAGCGGCCGTTTCGGCCGCGGTGTGGGGTGCGGGACCTGCGGTGCCGGTGACAGCTCAGACTCAGGAACTGCCGAGACGGTCAGCGGCGGATCCGGTGACGGCAGATCCTGCGGGGTCGAATCGGGGACTGGCGGATCCACGGGCTCATCCCGCTCGACCCCTGGCTCGTCTTCTTCTCCGCTCGAGCATTCGGTGGGCTCGAGCGGGGTTTCCTTCACCGTGGCGAAGGTGCGCACCCAGTCGGTGTCGAACAACCGGTGGACGTCTGTGACCCGCAGCAAGGAACCGGCTTGGGAGTGACACCCCTGTTCGGTGGCCACACCCCACAGGTGCATGGTCAATCCGAACTGGCCTGCGTCGTCGAACTCTTCGAGCAGGTCGGCGTCCCCGGAGACCAGAACGATGTCGGTCACCGCTTTATGCGCGGACAACGCGGTGAGGTCCCGTTGGATGAGGCGATCCACACCCTTCTGCTTGCCGTCGCGCATGTTCCCCAACCGCAGCTTCACCTTCGGGGTCTGGCCGAGCACACGGTGCCCGTGACCGGGGATCAGATTGATGGCGCCGTCATACCAATAGACGCGCAGCACCTCCAGCCCTTCATCGTTGGCGGCGCGCAGCAGTGCGTGCACCGCATCAACGCCATGGCCGCCGAGGGTGACCGCTCCACGAGCGGGCTGGCCGGTAAGAGCAAACGCAGCTTGGGCGGCCAGGTAGCCGACGTCGACGAGGATGGCGACGGTGCGGCGCACACGGATGTTGGGGGAAGGGATAGGGCGGGGAGAATACGACGGTGACATCGTCATGACGAGGCTCCATTCTCAGGTGCCGGCACAAGGCCGGTGTGCCAGGAATGTGTGCGGCCCGCCCGCCGTCACCCGTGAGCGACCAAGGTGTCTGTGCGGTACAGCGAATGCCACAGCTCGATGTCGTCCCGTCGGGGACTCATCAACCAGGTGAATTGCAGGCACGGAGTGCAGGGGCCGAGGAATGTGCCGTCGCGGTCCCATTCCCCTTCCGCGCACCGCCAACACGGAGCTGGATCGTCAGGGAGGGCCGGGTGCTCATCCTCGTCGGAACGGTTGGGCCTGGTGTGGGAGACGCGCAGGTGCCCGCACCAGCACACGGCGTTCTCGTGGGCGATGGTGGCTGCCCGCTCACGCTCCCGGGGTTTCGATGCGGGCCCGGTTCGCTGCGCGGCGCTGCGCCACCCGGTCCTCGCAGTGGTCGTCAGCGCTGGAGGTGCTCATGCCCGTCGATGTGGGCGGCCCGGGGCCGGTTGACCGTTGCGGACGTCAGGAGCCGTCGGCGAGGCGGCCGTGTTCATCGCCGAACATGCCGGCCCAGGCGTCGGTGCTTTCCTGGTCGAACTCCGGGGTGGTGAACATCCTCCTCAGCACGTCCCGCTCAGTCTCTCCGGGCTCCTGGGTGGTCTCGTCGAGGTGCGGCAGCAGCTTGTCCAGCATCTCCTGCTGTCGCACAGCCGCCTCCACCACCGCCGCCATCAGGTGCGCCTCGCCGGGGTCGGTGATCTGGCCGTACTCGTTCGTCTGTTGCATGTCGGACCTCACGGTTCGTGCCGGGGTGAGTGGTTTTCGCCGGTGGTGGTCAACGGGGTATCAATCAACCGCGCCACCACTTTTCTGGTGCCCTGTATGCGCGGGACCGGGCATGGTCGGCCGCTCTCTATCCAGCCCTTGCCTTCCGGACTTGCACGCCACGCCTTCATAGCGAGTATGTGCTCGCGCACGGCGACATCGGAGCGCTGCCGCCGGACGTGCTGGGACAAGCTACGGCTGTTGGCCAGCGTCTTGTCACAGACCTCGCAGATCTCGGGCATGGCTTGATCCTTCTTTCGGCACCGCAGGATGTACGCGTGTGTGCATGTGTACGTGCGTACACGGCAATCAGCTCTGTTCCATCAGGGTGTCCGCCACCGTCAGCTCACCCCGCCCGGCCGCGAGCTGCAGCGAACGAAGCCGGGACAGCGAGTTGCGGAACCCACCGCTGGTGGCGGAGTACCCGGTGGCCTCGGCGATGAAATCCACCGATACCGCCGCCGGCCAGTGCTCCACCAACACGTCGAGGATGGCCGACTCGGCCTTGCCCAACTGCTCGCGCTTCCACCACTCGACCAACGCCGGGCCGGTGGGCAGCGGCTCGTAGTGCCCGAGCACCCGCAGACCCTCCGGGGTGATGTCGATGTCCCCACGGCCCTCGATCAGCTCGGCGCTGCGCAACGAGGACAGTGAGTTACGGAACCCACCGGATTTGTGGGAGTAGCCGGTGAGCAAAGCGACCTGGGTGGTGGTGCGCCCACCATGCTGGGCCAGCACACTGAGGATGGCTCGCTGCGCTTTGGGGAGACGGCCATCCGGTGTTGCTGTCGGTGTTGGTGTTGCACCCTGCTCGGCCGGAACAGGCTCTGGGCGAGCCGCCTGCACGACACGACGTGATGGCTGCGGGGGTGGTGCAGCTCGTCCCGGGTCCGCCACATCGTCGCACTTGGCGCTGATCGTGCCCAGGACAGCGCGTAGCGCCTCGGCGGAGGACTCATACGCCGTTACCGCGCCGCGGAGCTCAGTGAGGCTGTGCGCGTCCAGTACGGGGACAGTGGCGGTCGGGGTGGGTGCGGGGGCAGCTCGGGTGCGAAGTTGGCGTTGCAGGTCCTCGATGGTGCGGCGGAGCTGTCGGGGGTCCTCCGCTTTGCCCCGCTCCACGGTGGCGGTGATCTGCTCACCCAGAGCCGCCAAGTCGATGGGGGCCATCGCCTTAGCGGAGAGACGCTTCTGCCCGGGTCGCGGGGTGGCGGAGGAGTCGAAGGTGCGGGGCAAACGGATCTGCACCCGGCGCAGCAGGTCGAGCCAACCCGGCGACCACACCCATGCGGTACCCACCGGCAGGGACGCCAAGCTGGACTTCACCTCGCGGGCCTCGTCCTCATCGGCGTGCAGACGCACCCACTCGTCGATGGCAGCCACATCGCGGGGCCCAGTCATCCGCAGGGCAATCAGCACCTCGGCCTGGGTGAGGATATCCTTGGAAAGCGTTGCGGGCCTTTGAGTTATCATCGAAACACCCAAGCCACGAACCCGGCCGCGGCGGACCAGGTCGGACATGGCGCCCAGCAGGCGCTCACCACCGTGAGCCACACGCTGCGGGGCCAACAGGTCTGCCTCGTCGATCACCAAATGCAGTGGCTCCCGGTTTCGGTGATAAAGCCTTTCCAACAGGTCCGTGCTGAAACGGCGGGTCCCGCCCTTGGACAGCGACGACAGGTCCAGTACCGCCGAGATCCGCTGGGAGACGATGACGTCGGCGATGAGGGTGCCGGCGGTCTCCTCCAGGGGAACATCGGCGTGGTCACCGCCGAAGATGACCACCGGGTAGCCGTCCCGGCGGCCATCGGCCGAGGTACGCAACCCCCACCAGATACCGGTGGGATCGAGGATCAGCACGGGAAGCCCCACCTCGAGCAGCTCCTCGGTCAGCACCCGGGCGGTGGTGGTCTTGCCGACCCCTCTCTTGCCGAGGATGGCGAACGTCTCGGTGACTGCCTCCTCGGGCAGCTCCAGGTCCTGGCTCAGCTTCAGTTTCGGCCGTCTCTTAGTCATGACCGCCGCCTGAGCGTCCGGGCACCGGTTGGGTGAGTGCACCGTGCGCCGAGGCCTTGGCACCAAGGACCGTGTCGAAGTGACGCCGTCGCGGACGAAGCTGATGCGCACAGCCCCACCGCCGGAATCGGACACCCCGATGACCAGCACCCGCGGCCCCCAGGTTCGATCATCGGCGGGCAGGCGAACCACAGACCCCACCAGGCGCTCGTCGATGCGGGAGGTACTCCGGGCTGGTTGCGTCGAAAACTTGGTCAGTGCTGGCATCACTTTTTCCACTCTGCTCACCCAGCCGGATGGCTGGTGGACGAACATGTGCGCGGCGTGGTCGGTGTGCGCCGCGTCCGTGCTCACACAGCCCTGGGCGAAACGGCATAAGCCACCGGGTCGAGGGCGGCCGCCAACCGCAACGGGTGGCGCGGCTGAGCGCCCAAGGTCAACCCCAGACACACCAAGCGAGCACCTCGTTCCTCGAGCTGCGCAGCGACATCCACACCCCGGGTACCGCCACGGGCACCCCAGGCACACACCGTCAGTGCGTCGCCGGCCGCGGCATCCAAATGGATGTGGTTGTCCGGGCCCACCGGGGCGGGGTGCCGCGAGAGCTTTCGTGGGTCGGTCGCGCGCAGGGCGTACAGATTGCGCACCACGATGCCCGCGAAACCCCACCGGCGAGCGAAACCGACACACCGTCGAATTGTCGAATCATCCACCAGGGCATCTGCGACCGAGGGGTTGAGCATCACCCAGCCGAGCAGCGGTCCGACAGACCACCGGCGGGTCAACGAGTACCGGTAGGTTCCGCAGTCGCTGAGCACTGCGGAACGCTCCGTCACCGGCTCGTTCACGGCGGCGGTGGTGTCTTGCGATCGGCCGTGCTGCGCTCGGCAGTGTTGCGATCAGCCAAGCCCCGCAGGATTTCGGCTTCCCGGCGCAGCGCCCTGCGTTGATGGGCGTGCTCCGGTGCGGGCAACAGGTCGGGCCTGCTCCTCCGAACGCTGGGCACGGTGGAGCAGGACAGCATCGAAAGGTTTCGGTGTGGTCATGGAAGTCCTTTGCCGGTGCCACCGCATCGGGGTGAGGGTTCAGTCGGTGAGCCGCCGGTGCAGCGGCCCCGCCCGGCGGGCATGGTGCACCAACTCCGCATCCGGAACCCACCGCCACTCGTCCGCACACCGACACGACGCGGTGATAGTGGCCAGCACTGCGTCGATGGCACAGCCGTACCACGCCGAGCACCACGCCGGGTTCGCCTCCACCACCACCCACCGACCGAAAAGCAAATCGAAACCGACATCCAGCACATACGCACCAGGCTGGGCTGCACCGAGACGGTCCACCACGGTGCGCGCGAACGCGGTGGCATCAGCGGCGGGCACCTCCGCCAGCATTGCCTCGTCCAGGTCGTAGTAGGTGAGCTCGCCGAGGAGATACGGGCTCACCGTGAGTACTTCCCCCTCCAGCACGTAGCAGCGGAACTCGACGGACAGATCCAGTCGGGTCGGCGTCCACTGCACCCCCGAACCGGGGTGCAGATCCAGCGCCGCCACCTGTTCGGCGGTGCGCCAGCCACCGGGAAACCGCTCGATCTTGGCCTCCGCCGGCTTGCACCAGAACACACCGGTGCGGGGAAGGTGCTCAAGGTCGGCGGCGCGACACGAGGTCACCACCCGACCGGACAGCTCGACGGGAACGGCAGGTAACCAGCCGGGACCCGGTGCGCTCAACGCCAGGCCGGCATCTTCACAGTGCAGTCGGGTCGCGAACTCAATCGGCATCCACCAAGAAACATCGGGACCCTCCTGCACGGCCGGTGCGAACAGTCCCGGCTCGGACACCACCGTGACACCGCGGGTGTTGGTGGCCAGCTCGCGCGCCATCCACGACCTCTGGGTCACCACCACCACAGTGGGAGCTTGCGTGATCATTCGGAGTCACCGTCTCCTCCGACGGTTTGATTCAGACGCCGGTCGATGGCCTCGTGATGCAGCGCGATCGCCACATTTTCCGGGGTCTGACCGCGGGCCTTCGCCAACTCGACGACGACGAACTCGCCCGCCAGGATCATGCCGTTGATCAGGTCCTTGGGCGAAGTGGTAGTAGACAAGGTGCAAAGAGTGCCCGTGTCGCCGGCGACACGGGCACGAAACATGGTCGCCCCCAGTGCTCGCAAGTCCTCCATGCCGGCACTGCTCGTCGGTGATGTCGGAGCCGCGTACAGGGACGGGGTTTCCCCGGAGCGGACCCGCCGCTCATCGGCGACATGCTCATCCAGGCCGGGACTGCCCGTCGGTGGTGTCGGAGTGGAGGAGGCCGGGGACTGTCTGGACACAATGCGCTGCACATCGGCGAAATGGTCGTCCAGGCCGGGGCTCCCGGATGGCCTCATTCTGCTCGGTTGGCAACGGAATACGACGTTGGCGGCGGAGAAGTAGATCAGGCTCGCCAAGGCGCAGCACATCACCACCACGAAGACGACGAAGACGAGCGTGTTGGTCGACATGACAACAATGTGTGCGGCGCGGGGTCCATCAATCGTTGTTCTCGTCTGGACCGAGGTCGACCTGACCCAGGAGCATGTCCACGGCGACGTAGTGCAGCGACTCCGCCACCTCCAACGCCGAACACTCACGTTGTGCAGCCACGAAGTGGGCCAAGGTCTCTGCGGTGATCATCAGCCCGTTGAACAGATCCATCGGTCGGGTGGTGTTGATCAGCACCCGCAGAGTTTCTGCGTCCCCGGCGACACGGGCACGCAGAATCGTGGCCCCCAGGGTGCGCAGGTCATCCTGATCGACACTCTGTGCCACCTGTGGCGCCACCGGGTGACGCAGCCCGTCGAAGCGGTCCAGCCTGCTGAACTCCGGGCCCCCCAAAGCCTCTGGGTCCGGCCGTGGGTGTCGGTGTTCCTCGTAGAGGGACGCCGGCACGAGGAACACGAGGGCGATGAAGGCGGCGGCGAGCACCGTGAAGACGATGGTTGTCATGGCCGTGATGTGTCCGGCCCGGCAGGCGTTTCCCCTGTCGTCTCGTCCCCGCCGTCCTCTCCTGGGATGGCGACTGGGATCGGGACGAGACGTGCTCGCCGGGTGCGCCGGACATCGTCGAACATCAAGGCGCACAGACCGGTGAGGAGCAAAACCACCACGGGCGGGTAAAGCCATGGCAGAAATACCAGGGCAGGACTTGGAAATTGGTTCATGCCCACCATGTGTGCGGCGCTGCTCGTGTCTTCCCAGACCGGGCATCACCCACTGTGGATGTCGTACCCGTCCCGCAGAATGCCCATCGCGATCTCCCGGACCCGGTTCGTCCCCCGCCGCGCCACCTCGTAGCTGATGCCCATGTCCTCGGCCACCTCGGCGGGGGTACGGATGAACGGAACCTCCGACACCGACGCCCCCACCCAGAGCACCGCAATCTCACCGAGACGCATGTCCTCCCGGGTGCCCGCGGGCACCCGGGAGGACGACCGGGTTGCCTCCTCGGCCACCTCGCGGGCCCGTGCACTGACCTGCTCGCAGGCACGGGTCACGGAGGCGACGAACCCGGCGGACTCCGCCGGGTGCAGCACGAAATCGTCCCGCAGGTCGACAATGGGCAGCGCAGTGTCGTCGATGTTGCGGGACGTCACCGGTGTCAGATCAGCCTCTGAGGCGACCATGCCTTGGCGGACAGCGTCCGCGTACCGCCCATGGGCCTCGGCGTTCCAGGTGCGGATCACCTCGGCGTCGGTGGGTTCGCGACCCAGGTCGGCTTGCAGCTTGGCTCGGGTGTAAGCCAGCTTCGAAGCCCGCCTGGTTCTGCTGGTCATCCCCGACGCGGGGGTGTACGCACCGGACTCCAGGTAGGAACGAACCCTGCTGTTGGCGCTGACGTACAGCAAACCCTCCCACCTGGTCGGCAACACCGTGGTGCTTACATCGCTCAGCATCAGGTACGCCGTCTCGGCGACGAGCTGTGCGATGTCCTCCCGGGAGTCCGGGTGAACACCGAGGCGGCGGGTGAGCCCGACCGCGAAGCGGCGGAACAAACCCATCCGCCGGGTCATGAAATCGTTGATCAACCCTTCCCGGGCAGTGCCCTGCGCCGCGGCGATGGCACTGAGATCCTCGGCGGTCTGCGATTGCGCTTCGTCGCGGGTGGAGAAGCTGGTCACCATGGTGTTCCCCCAGAACTGTCAAGCGGTGGCGGCCGGTGGCGGCCGGGTGGCCGGTTATAGAACGGGTACCCCGGCCACGGCGGGTCTTCGCGGTTGGTTGCCATGACGTCGAACCACGCCTGAAAGCGGGTTCCGGTGCAGCGATTGTCCACCAACCACCCGACAGTCAGGCCGGAAAGTTCCGCCTGCGCATGGGTGAACGCGTGCAGCCGGGTCAGCACCTCACCGGCGCGGGTGCGTCCCCACTGTGGTTGGGCGGTGAGAATCTGGCGCAACGTCAACCTGCGCAGGGCACGACCGGAGTCCAACACAGAGTGAGCGATGAGCTCCATCGGATCGACCAGTCCGGAGTCCAGTCCGATCAACCATTCCGCCCGTTGCCGGCGGGCGGTGGTGAGGGCGGCGTTGGCGCGGGACAGCGGCACCGGTGGGGGTGGTGGGGTGGGCACGTCGATCACCGCACTTTCGGAGGTTGGGCGGCGCGGGCCTGGGCGCGGGCCTGGCGTTGGGCGTCGATGCGGGAGATGACGGCGTCGTCGTGGTTGGGGACAGCACCCTCGTGGTGGCGTTCGCTCAACGGGCGGGTCAATGCCATCGGGTCGGCGGTGGCATTGAGCGCGCTCAACGCACGACGGTGGGACAGCCGGTCGTAGGGGTAGCGGGTGTTGTACCTGCCCACCAGCTGCTCTTCCATTTCGGCGGTTGCTTGCGCCCTCGCTGAGGATGGTGCGCATCATGGCGCGCACCTTGGGGCCGATGCGGGGGTCTCCGATCTCGCGGCGAATCTCCTGCTCGGCGTCCCGTTTGAGGGTGGTGAAAATGTAGCGGGACGGTTCGACCCGGCGGAACGTGGCGGGCAGCAGGCACCGGTCGAGGAGGTTGCCGACCAGACCCTCACCGGCATGCCCGTCCTCGCCGAGCATCAGCCGGGTGGCCACCGCGTCCAACCCCACCGGGTCCAGGACCGCAGGCGCGGCCCGGTCGGGGCGTTCACGGCCGCCGATCTCCCACGCCACCGCGGTGTGCGCGTTGCGCACCG
>JAABVA010002664.1_pt1 | contig 17540 bp, 19 predicted proteins | sample 5560331 | NCBI WGS metagenome assembly JAABVA01 (sample SAMN12812661, study PRJNA571458) | rock metagenome | isolation source: Antarctica rocks | place: Antarctica: Victoria Land, Mt New Zealand sud | collected 2016-01-07 | reverse complement strand
GTATAGTTGACTTGGCTGCTCAACAGATACTGGCAGTAGTCCAATTTCGTAAAGCTCATATTTTTCAGGGTAGCAGATCCGGTCTTTGCGTAAGTCCTATATGATTAACATGAACGTGAATGTAGGCATCTATATCGACGGTGGTAGGCCGTGAAACCTCCTCCTCGCTCCTCCTCGAACGAGATATCTGAGACCGCGCGAGCGGGGCAGGGTGCCCCTGGCCCATGCGTCGAGCCGACTGAGAAGGAGTTTGGGCTGCGCCCGTTGTCGGTGGATCAAAACTCCCGCGGGGTTCCCCGCGGGAGTTGAAAGGAGCCCGGTATAAACGCTGAATCTTTGCAGGGCCGGATCGCGGTGGTCACAGGGGCCACTAGCGGCATTGGGGCGGCGGTGGCCCGCGCTCTCGCGCGCGAAGGCGCACACTTAGCGCTGGCGGCGCGCCGAAGAGACGCTCTCCTCGACGTGCAGGCTGGGCTCGAAGAGCTTGGAGAATGGCAAAGAGCCTCATCGCGGCCACCGAGGTTACGGACCGGGAGCAGGTAAAGGCGCTGGTGGAGCGGGCTGAGGGCGAACTCGGGCCGGTGGAGACTCTGGTCAACTGCGCGGAGGTGATGTACTACACCCTAATGCGGAACCTGCGCGAGGATGAGTGGGAGCGGACCGTGGAGGTGAACTGCAAGGGGGCGATCACCTGTGTTGGCGCGGTGCTTCCTGGGATGCGGGAAGGAAGGTCTTTCCAGGTCTCTCGGTCTACTCGGCCAGCAAGTTCTTCGGCGAGGCGCTCTCACAAGGGCTTCGCCTGGAGACGGCCGGCACGGGGATCAAGGTGACCACCATCCAGCCGGGGAACGTCGCCACGGGTTTATCCTCCCTAAGTACCGACGCCGAGGCACTCGAACTATACGGTCAGCCGAGCGAGGCTCGTGTTCTGGACCCGGAGGACGTCGCCGAATCGGTCGTCTACGCGTTGAGGCAGCCGGATCACGTCGCCGTCAACGAGCTCCTGATCGAGCCGCGCGACGAGCCGGTCTGATCCATGACCGAAGCGCTTTCGGATCTGGTGGCGCATCGCTACGCGGACCTCGGGGACGTGCGGCTGCACTACGTGGAGGCGGGGGAGGGGCCGCTCGTGGTGCTCCTGCACGGCTTCCCGCAGTTCTGGTATATGTGGCGGTTCCAGATCTCGGCCCTCGCTGAAGCCGGCTTCCGGGTGGTCGCCCCGGACATGCGCGGCTACAACTTCTCCGACAAGCCGCCGAAGGTCTCGGACTTCCACGTCGAACTCCTCGCGCGCGACGTGGAACACCTGATCGAAGCTTGCGGTGAACGGACCGCCGCGGTGGTCGGGCACGACTGGGGTGCTATGGCGGGATGGATGGCCGCCATGCTGCACCCGGAGAGGGTCGGGCGGCTCGGGATACTGAACCTCCCGCACCCGCATCGCTTCGCGCGCGGGCTGCTCCGGCCCACACAACTGCTGAGGAGCTTGTACATGTTCTTCTTTCAGGTCCCCCTTCTGCCGGAGAAGGCTCTGAACGCGAGCAACTTTGCCTCCCTCCGTTACGCGCTGCGCAACGAGCCGGTGCGTCCGGGGACGTTCTCCTTGGAGGACATCGAGCGGTACGTCGAAGCTCTGGCGAGGCCGGGGGCGTTGACCGCCGCCCTCAACTACTATCGCGCTCGCTTCCGCCGGAACCCGCTCGTAAGTCGGAGGCTGCTACGGAGGATCGAGGCGCCCGTGCTCGTCGTCTGGGGCGAGAAGGATCGCTTTCTGGGCGAGGAGCTAGCCGAGCCCGACCGCTCCTGGGTCCCGAACCTCCGGATGGAACGGCTACCGGACGTGGGCCACTTCGTCGCGGAGGACCGGCCGGAGAAGGTCACCGCCCTGCTGCTAGACTTCCTGCGTGCCCCGGTAAGGGTTACATAGTCCGGGGATGGTGAGTAGGCAGGACACAAAAACGGGTTAAAAGGACGAAGGGAGACGAGGTGACGGACAGAGCCGAGCAGAGGGCGACCATGGTGCATGCGCTCAGGGAGGAGCCGGGCTCTTGCGCCAGGACGCTGGAGGACGGGACGGAAGTAATCTACAGGATATGCCCCTCTGATGGCGGGTTCGCCGCCGGGTGGGAGCGCACGATCGGCGGAGACCCAGCCGATAGCCACGAGGAGGAGTTCTCGTCTCACGCCGACACCCTCAGGTACTTCGAAGAGAACTTCGACGCGCCGCTCGGCCGCGCGCAGAGGCATCGCGGTAGAGTGCTCTCGGCGAGGGGCTTCCGAGGACGGGCGAGCGGAGGGAGCGCTCGCTCTGTGTAATGCGCGACCGCTTTTTATCCTCGCTGACCGCGCCGAACGAGACGCGCCGGAGGTTACCCGCTCACCACGGTGTTGCCGCCGGAGCGTTTTGCCCTGTACAGGGCCTCGTCGGCGGCGCGGGTGAGGTCGGCGGCGGTCGGACCATGCTCGGGGTATGCGGCTACGCCCAAAGAGAGAGTGAGCTCGGCGACGACGCCATCGCGCTCGAAGGCATGTTCCTCGATCGCGCGGCGGAGTCTCTCGGCCATGCTTACTACCGCGGGGACATCCGTTCCGGGTAGCAGGGTCTGGTACTCGTCCCCGCCGAAGCGGGTCGCCCGGCATCCGTCCGATTTGTGGAAGCGGCCGATGATCCGTCCGATCTCGCCGACCGCGAACTCTCCCATCAAATGGCCGTGCTCGTCGTTTATCTCCTTGAGGTTGTCCACGTCGGCCATGATGACGCTAAGGGGCTCTCCTCGTTCCTTCGCCGCCGCCAGCGCCTGCTCCAGCTCCTCATCGAAGCGGTGTTTTATAAGCAGGCCCGTCAGGTGATCGTGGTTGATAGCCTCGCGCAGGTTCTCGATGAGACGGGACTTTAGAGGGTCCTGGGAGGCGAACTCCACCACGCTCTCCCCGAGCCGGAGACGGTCCCTGTCGGAGAGAGGGCGTGGACCGGTCAAGACCTCCCCGTTTAACTCCGTACGCCCGTGATCAGCCAGGGGCTCGGCGAAGTACCTTCCAAAGCGGGCATATATCCTGGCGTGACCCGGCTCCACCCGCTCGTCCCGGAGGATTAGGTCCGCCCGCGCGGGATCGCTGCCGAGCACCGCCTCCCCGTCTAGCTCGTAGAGAGCGCCGAGGTCCGGTCCCTGCAGGACTATCAAGTGAGTATTCTGAGATTCTTCGATACCACCCCCCAACCGTCGAGCCGTCGCTCTCGTCCGGTAGCGAGCTATTCTAGCACCCCTCGCGCTCCCCGGGCGCCGGCCGTGAAGCCTCCCCGCGGTGCTAAAATGAAGCCTGGAGGCAAGCGAGGCGCGAGGACTTACCAGTTGCATACACAGGAGAAGAGAACCTACCAGGCGGTCATCGGGTTAGAGTTCCACGTACACCTGGCGACCCGGACGAAGATGTTCTGTTCCTGCCGGGTCACTTACGGAGAGGAGCCGAACACCCACACCTGCCCGGTCTGCCTCGGGCATCCGGGGGCGCTCCCGTTCACCAACGAGAAGGCCGTCGAGCTCGGGGTGATGGCGGGGCTCGCGCTTAACTGCGAGGTTGCATCCAGGGCGGTCTTCGCGCGCAAGAACTACTTCTACCCCGACCTGCCGAAGGGGTACCAGATCTCTCAGTTCGACGCCCCCATCTGCACGAACGGCCACCTCGACGTCCCCGTCCCGGAGGCGACCGTGCGCGTCGGCATTACGCGCGTCCACCTCGAAGAGGACGCCGCCAAGAACGTCCACGTCGGCGAGTCGGGCCGGATGCACGGCTCGGTCGGTAGTCTGGTGGACTTCAACCGGGGCGGCACCCCGCTCATCGAGATCGTCACCGAGCCCGACATTCCCTCGCCCGAGGCCGCGAGGGCTACCGCCAACCACCTCAAGGCGATCCTGCAGGCCATAGGCGTCTCCGAGGCCGACATGGAGAAAGGCCAGCTCCGCTGCGACGCCAACGTCAGCATCCGCAACCCCGATGGTACTTTCGGTACCAAGACCGAGCTAAAGAACATGAACTCCTTCCGCTTCGTCGAGCGGGGGCTGGTCAGGGAGCTCGAGCGCCAGCAGGAGATCCTGGAGGGCGGGGGCCGCGTCACGCAGGCGACGATGCACTACGATCCCGTAACCGACGAGGTTCACGAGCTCCGGAGCAAGGAGTACGTCCACGACTACCGCTACTTCCCCGAACCGGATCTCCTGCCCCTGGAGCTGAACGAGGCGTGGGTGCGCCTGATAAAGAGCCGCCTCCCCGAGCTCCCCGAGGAGCGCAAGGCCCGATTTATCGAGCAGTACGGGCTCTCGGAGTACGACGCCGGCGTGCTGACGGCGGACGGGGACCTCGCGGACTTCTACGAGGAGCTCGCCGCGCAGTCCGACCCCAAGCAGGCCGCCAACTGGACGACCGGCGAGCTGCAAGCGCGTTTGAACGAGGCGGGGGTCGAGGTTGCGGAGTCGAAGGTGAAGCCCGGGCATCTGGCTGAGCTGATCGGGCTGGTAGAGAACGGCACCGTCTCACGCTCCGCCGCCAAGGACGTGCTCGGCAACGTCTTCGAGACCGGCGACTCTCCCTCTACCGTCGTCGAGCGCGAGGGGCTCGCCTCGATGGGCGGCGACGAGCTCTCGGGCATAGTGGACGAGGTGATCTCCGCCAACCCGGACGAGGCCGAGAGGGTCCTCGACGGCGACAAAAAGGTCATCGGTTTCCTCGTCGGCCAGGTGATGAAGGCGACTCGCGGCAACGCCGACGGCGGCCGGGTGCGCCAGCTACTCATGGAGAAGCTTAACGGACAGTAGCCGCGTGCCGACCGACGGCGCGCCCCGCATCTTCGTCTCGGTCCCATCCGAGGCGCTCGGATACGTAGGTTCCATCCTGGAGGCGGGCGGAGAGCCGACAGTGCTCGACCTACCAACGGAGCGTCCAGCGGGGGGCGTCGCGCTGCATAGAGAGTGGGTCGCCGACTGGACCGAGGTCTTCTGCTCCGAGCACGGGATAGGCGCTCTCCTCTTGAGCGCCGCAGAGCCGGCGGAGCTCGCGGGTCTGCTGATCGCCGCCTTACGGCTCGACCTGCCGGCGGTCGTCGTGCCCACGATGAAGCCCTTCTGCATCGCCCTCGCGGCGATGGGCTTCGCGCCCCTGGCCGAAGATGCCGCCAAGGTCGTCGTCGAGCTAGCCGGGGCCGGCCGGCCACGCCTAAGAGAGCTTGTCGAAAGCTTCTCTCTGGCTAACGCGCTGCGGGCGGGCATGGCCGCGGGCGCCGGGCCGGAGCTGCTCGTCCACCTCGCCGCCATCGCGCGAGAGGCCGGGGCGGTTGGCTTCCCGCAGATGATCCGGGTCCTCACCCCCGAGAGCCCTGCCGTCACAAGCCCCGGCTCCCCCTGGTTCGCGGAGCACGGAGGTACCGGTCTCCTCGCCTACCTCGGCGCTACCCTGCACGACGCCAGGACCGTAACGGGGCGTCTCAAGGAAGCTCTCCCACCCGCCGCGCCACCTGCTCTACCTCCAGAGACGGCCGGTTTGCGCTTGGTCTTCGTCCGGGGCCGGGCTTCGGGTACGGAGGTTCTCTGCCATAGAGATGCGACGAGGAGGGAGCTCTCCGGCTCTTGCCGCGTCTTCGCCTCGGAGGAGGCAGCCGTCCATGCAGTGGAGAACGGTGAGGTTGACCCCGGAGCCCTGCTCGTCGTGACGGGCTGCGGGCCTCGAGGGGGACCGGGCCTACTCCGGCTCGACCGTCTAGGCGACGCTCTAGATGAGGTCGGCTTGTCCGTCCCGGTCCTCACCGATGGACTCGCCCCGGAGGAAGCATCAGGCGGCTGGGCCTCGCTGATGACGCCGGAGGCGGCGGCCGACGGTGTGATCTCGCGCCTCCGCAACGGGGATAGCCTGCGCCTGGACCTCGATGACGGCCTCATCCGTACCGGGGTCGTAGCCGAGGAGATCCGGCGCCGCGAGCCTTTCGCAGTCCCCGCACCTTCTGGCTCCGGTTACGCGGCCCGTTATGCTCGCTCTGCCCTCCCGGCACTCGAAGGGGCCGGGTTCGGCTAGTGCTACAGCCACAGTCGGATGGAACGACCTCTGCAGTGCCCAATGTACGCTTGAGGCGAAGAGAGCTACCAAGCGCGATGCACACAAAACCCATCGCAAAATTCCTCGTGGTTAAAACACAAGCTTAAGAGGAACGGAGACCCTTCTCCGAAGCGCGGTCCGAGCAGTCGAGCTACCTTGATGTATAGAGTAACCACGGTCACTCTATGGCCTGTTCATTATTGGGAAAGGGCAGATGGAGATGGAGGCGGTCGGGACGAAGGGTCGGAAGGGGGCGGTGGGGTTCTGGGAGGCGTTCCGGTTCTGGGTAAAGCTGGGAATTATCAACTTCGGGGGACCTGCTGGCCAGATTGCGATCATGCACCGCGAGCTGGTCGAGCGGAAGCGCTGGGTCTCGGAGGGCCAGTACCTGAGGACGCTGAACCTCTGCATGCTTTTGCCCGGTCCGGAGGCGCAGCAGGTCGCCACGTACATTGGGTGGCGATTGCACGGGATTTTGGGCGGGATCGTCGCGGGCTTATTCTTCGTCATACCGTCGATCTTCGTCTTGCTGCTCCTCTCCTGGCTCGCTGTTGCCTACTCGGACGTGCCGGCGATCACGGGCCTCCTGTACGGGGTGCAGCCCGTCGTGATAGCGATCGTGGTCGAGGCGGTGCTGCGCATCGGCAAACGCTCCCTCAACCATGCAGCACTCAAAGCCTTCGCGCTCTTAGCCTTCGTCGCCCTGTACATCTTCTCCGTACCGTTCCCCCTGGTGGTGGTCGCCGCCGCGCTCGGCGGGGTGATCCTCCAACGCTTCGTGCCCGCCGCGTTTCAGGCCCGTGGTCACGGTTCCGCCGAGGGGGAAGAGGTCACGGCTATCGACCGGACACCGGAGATTGCCCGTCCCTCCGTGCTACGGAACCTGAGGTTCCTGGGGACCTTTTTGGTGCTGTGGGCGGTGCCGGTGGGGGCGGTCTGGATCTGGCGGGGCGGAGAGGATGTGCTGTTCAGGGAGGCCCTCTTCTTCACGGGGGCAGCCTTCGTCACCTTCGGGGGAGCGTATGCGGTCCTCAGCTACATCTCGGACGTCGCGGTGCATAGCTACGGGTGGCTGACAGCGGACCAGATGGTGCAGGGGTTAGGGCTCGCCGAGTCTACGCCGGGACCGCTCATCATGGTCACGCAGTACGTGGGCTTCATCGGCGCGTGGAACAACCCCCCAGACGGTCTCAGCCCCCTACTCTATGGTACGTTGGGCGCCGCGATCACAACCTATGTCACCTTCCTGCCCTGCTTCTTGTTCATCTTCCTTCTGGCGCCGTATGTAGAGCTACTGGCGAACAACCGCCGGTTGCGGGCCACTCTCGCCGGGGTGACGGCGGCGGTGGTTGGGGTGATCGCGAACCTGGCGGTCTTCTTCGCGAGCAGGGTCCTGTTCCCAGACGGCATCTCCGTCGGGACTTTCCTGGGTGGCATAGACGCTTTCGCCCTCGTCGTAGCGGTGGTCTCGTTCGTTGTGCTGGAGAGGCTGAAGGTCCCGATCTACCTGATGGTGTCCGTCGGCGCCCTCGCCGGGATGGCCTGGACCCTGCTTGGCGGATGAGGTGACGAGCGTGGATAAGACGAGTTGGCTCGTGCTGATCTACCGCATTCCTCGGGAGCCCTCCCGTCATCGCGTGGCCGTGTGGAGGAAGCTGAAGACCCTGGGGGCCCTCTACTTGCAAGATGGGGCCGTGGTGCTGCCCGAGGACGCCGTCACACGCGAGCAGCTTGAGTGGCTGCAGTTAAGGGTCCGGGAGGCTGGAGGTGAGGCGACGATCTGGGAGGCCCGACCCAACACCGTGGCTGAGGACAGAGAGCTTATCGAGACCTTCCGCTCTTCCAGGGAAAGCGCTTACCGGGCCATCATCGCCGAGGCGGAGCGGATAAAGCGCAAGGTAGGACTCGGGGCTGAAGCTGCGCGGCTCCAGGAGCAGCTTGCAAAGGCCGAGCGCGAGTTTCGCGCCGAGCGCAGGCGGGACTACTTTCGGTCTCCGCTCAGGAAAGAGGCCGCCGATGCACTCAAGGTTGCCCGGGAGGCCGTGAGGGAACAAGGTAGCGTGGAAGAGCTCGGCTCCGGGAGCGGGGGCTAGTGCTCTGGGCCACCCGCCGGGGGTGTCATGTGGATAGGACAGCCTGCATATGGCTGATCCGGCGCTTTGTGGACGGCGAGGCGGTCTTCGCGTTCTTCAGAGACACGGCAGAGGCCCCCGAAGGGACGGAGCTGTTCGACGTCGCCGGTGCCAGGCTCTCCCACCACGGCGATGACTGCTCCTTCGAGACCTTCCTCAAGGAGTATGACCTGCGAGACCCCGTTCTATCGGAGATAGCTGAGATCGTCCACGACGCGGATCTCATGGACGAGAAGTACGGACGTCTGGAATCCGAGGGTCTTGACGCCATAGTCAGGGGCATGCAGCTCGCCCTGCCGGACGACGAGATCCTCATCCGCCACACCGGCGTCCTATACGATGGGCTCTACACTTACCTGCGGCGGGAGGTGCTCTGACTCGTTGGCTTCCGTATCCGCCGTACATCTCCTGTTCCAAGCAACTCCTTTACTGCCCGGCAACGACCGCTCGGCGGGCCCTAATCGAACTCTAAGGAATCGCTAATATGATTCGGAACACGTGATGCTTTGTCGGCACGGGACGCCCCGTGCCGACAAAGCATGATAGGCAGAGATCTATGAGCAAGACGTACGGTTCCAGGAGGAGGGAATGAAACCCGGGACCCGCATCCTGATCGTCGAGGACGACCCCTACATAGCCCGTCTGCTACGGTTGCAGTTGGAGCACCGCAACCTGAGGATGCGGTGCGAGTATGATGGCCCTTCAGGGCTGAAGGCCGCGGCGGAGTTCGATCCTGAGTTGATCATCCTCGACATCATGCTGCCTGGGATGGACGGCGTCGGGGTTTTGAAGGAGCTCCGGCAGAGGGGCAACCGGACGCCGGTCATCATGCTCACCGCTCGCAACACACCACTGGATGAGATCCACAGCCTGGACCTGGGCGCCGACGACTACGCAACCAAGCCGTTCAGCATGGAGAAGCTTACGACCTACTGTTCGCACGGCTGATGGAGCAAGCGCAGGCGGAGGGGGATACCTGTTTCAATGTTGGGATGTCTCCGCTTTCCGGAGGTGTGGACCTGACACATCACCCCCTATGGGGTCGAACTTACTCATACCTGCTCCGTCACGGAGAGCGATTTTACAACATCCAGGGACTCCGCCAGTACAAGGAAAAATTCGATCCACAATGGATGCCACGTTACATCGTTGCTCCTGACAGGTTCGCGCTCATGCGCGGACTGGTAGGCGTAGCCACACTAACCTCGGGCGGATTGCGGGGGATGATAGCCAAGTGATCCACCCAGATCAAAACCTGCAGCGCTGCCTGAGGCTCAGAGACCGCGACTGTTGGTACTTGCAGCACGGAGTAACCAAGGTTACACTGTGATGCAGAAAAAGAAGGCTACTATGAAAAGACCAGGAGGGTGAGCTGAAGGGGGACGTGGAGGGGCTTTTCAAAATCCTTTCTATCGGTGCGCTGCCAGTAACGCTGGCACGAGGATTCCGATGATTATTTACAGGAGGGGGCAGTAATTTTTGGAGTATCGGTGGTCTTCGTAGCCTCTGTTATAGCTGGCGTGCTTGCCGCTGCTGCCCTCGCCGTTTGGCCTTGGGCTCGCTTCCGGGGTCGTCTCGCCGTCGCTGGCATTGCAACACTTGTAAGTTGGATCGGCTGGCACCTCCTCCTGGATGCTACGCACGCTACTGGTTTCGACGTCGATGCGCCGGTAATCGGGCTGAGTTGGGAGGACGTAGGTAGCGGCGTTGTCGCCCTCTTTCTTGTTGCTCTAATCTTCGGGCTGATCACGGAGCGCCGGGAGCCGGCGAGCCGAGTCGTAGGCGCAGCGTCCATCGCGGGACTCGTTGCGATGATATTCGACCTTTTTGTCTAACTCGGCTTTGGCGATCGTGGCGTACTACGGCTACAAAAGTAGGGGAGCCGCAGTAGGTAATAGGGTAGCCGGCAAGCAAGGTGGGGCTGTGTGCCAAGGCGGGCTCCACCTGCTTCGACCCCGTCTTGGCCGCAGTGGTGTGAGTAAGATCGACAGTTAGAAAGGGTGAGCAACATGAGCACAACCAACCGAAGAAAATTCCTCGCCATTGGGCTTATGTCCGTAGTCGCAGCCGTTCTCTTTGCGGGGTTGAGCGCGTGTACCAACGCGCAAGCAGGGTCTCAGGAGACGACCTCGGAGGAGTCTTCCGTCGACTGGGAGGCGGTCGGAGAGGCAGTTGGCAAAGAGGGCAAGATGATGGACGGTGACGTCTACCGGATCGACTTACCTCGGTCAGATCTCAAGGTTACCTCTCAAGGGGTGGAGATAAAGTCGGCACTTTCGCTCGGCTCTTATACAGCGTTCAAGGATATGGGCGACGGCAATGCTATGGTGATGGGCGACCTGGTGCTCACCGAAGAGGAATACAACAAGGTAATCTCAAAGCTGCAAGAGGGCGGCATCGGGCAGACGGCGGTGCACAAGCACCTGCTCCAAGAGTCACCAGCTATCTGGTGGACGCATATCCAGGGAACTGGCGATCCGAGTACTATGGCCAAGACGATCCGCTCGGCGCTGGATGAGACTGGCACCCCGTTTAAAGACTCGGGCAGTTCGGAGTCGGAGAATTTGGGGTTTGATACCTCCCAGCTCGATCAGACCATTGGGCACACGGGCACTACGCAGGGCGGTGTTTATAAATACAGCATCGCTCGTGCCGATTCGGTGACCGAGGACAGCATGGAGTTGCCTGCAGCAATGGGTATCTCCACGGCACTCAACTTCCAGCCCACCAGCGACGGGCAGGCGGCAATCAACGGCGACTTCGTGATGACACAGGATGAGGTGGAGCCCGTGATCCAGGCCCTGCGCGACAACAACATCCAGGTGGTGACGCTCCACAACCACATGCTCAACGAAGAGCCCCGCATCGTCTTCATGCACTTCTGGGCAAACGACGATGCCCAGACGCTGGCAGAGGGGCTCAAAGCCGCCCTCGACGAGACCAACAGTGCTTGATTCGGGGCAGAGTAGCCGTTTGGAGGTGCTGGCTGGGATAAAGGCAGCGTTCGGGAGGTCCTACGAGCGGGAGGAGGTGTACGTATTAGCTTCGTCGTAGCCATCGCCGCGGTGGTGGTCCTCGGGGCCGTGGGGGCCTACCTGGGCTACCGGCTCCCCGTACCGGCAGGGGTCCTACTCGGGACGCTGGTGGCAGTGGGCGCGGTGAGCATCGCGGGACCGTCCCTGGGGCTCACGCAGGTGCCGCTCCCGCCGGGAGCCACGCCAGTCTTGCAGATCCTGCTCGGCACGATGGGCGGTTTGAGGATGGATCGGGACGCCTTGCGCTCGGGTCGGCCGCGCCCTGGGCCGTTCTGGGCGGTGCGGTCGGGCTGGCCAGCGGGGTGCCGGCCGGCGGGATCGTGGGCGCCCTTATCGGATCGGCGACCTTCGAGTTGATCACCGGCAGGTCCGTGCCGCTCGCGAGGTTCAGGGTCGGGGTCCAGGTTCTGGGCGGCGTCGTCATAGGGCTCGACGTTTCGAGCTCTCTCCTCGGCGAGCTCGGCCGGCTCACCCTGGCGGGGGCCGTCATAATCCCCGTCCAGATGCTCTTCTGGCTCGCGGCGAGCTGGCTTCTCGTGCGGCTCTCAGGCTACGGCCTCTCGACGGCCGCCCTGGCCTCGACCCCCGGCGGTATAAGCGGGGTGATTCCGGTCGCCGAGGAGGCAGACGCCGACGCGGTAGTCGTGACGTTTATGCACCTGGTGAGGCTCAGCACCGTGGTTGTCGTAGTGCCCATCCTCGTAACGGTGTTCTTCGGCCGCTAACTACGATAGAGGAGATCATGCCAGGTAAGGAAGAGTCTAGCCGAAAAAGGATGGCGACGAAGTTATGAAGAAGCTGTCTCTTATCCTGTTAGCCTCCTACCTCCTCGCCTCCGGGTGCGACTCTCAGACAAACGAAGTTCCCCAAACGCAAGCAACGAGTCCGTCTGATCAGACCTCCGCGCTCCACCAGGTAAGATCGATCCCTCTTCCCGGGGTTGAGGGCCGGATCGATCACATGGCGGTTGACTCCCAGGGCGAACGACTGTTCGTTGCCGCCCTTGGAAACGACACGCTGGAGGTCGTCGACCTGAAGGCGGACGAACGCACTGACGAGATAGAGAGCTTGAAAGAACCTCAGGACGTCGTCTATGTGCCCGAAACCGACAGGCTCCTCGTTAGCAACGGCCAAGGGACTTCGCTTGACGTGTACGAAGGCCGATCGCTCGATCTCCTGGACCGGGTAGAGATCGGCGAGGACCCGGACAACGTCCGCTACGACCCCGCTACCGGCTACGCTTATGTCGGCTACGGTACGGGCGACGGATCGGCTTTGGGGGTCGTCGACGTGGAGAAGGGCACTAAGATTGCGGACATAAAGCTGAGCGGGCACCCCGAGTCGTTCCGGTTGGAAAGCGAGGGCAAGCGCATCTTCGTCAACGTCCCCACATCCGGCCAGATCGAGGTGGCCGACCGAGAAAAGGGCGCCGTGGTTGAGGAGTGGGCTGTAGAGGAGGGCGCGAAGAATTTCCCCATGGCCCTGGACGAAATAGATAACCGCTTGTTCGTCGACACCCGAAGCCCCGCCAGGCTACTCGTCCTCGACACCGAGACGGGCGAGACGATAACCGGCCTCGACTCCCCCGGCGACGCCGACGACGTCTTCTACGACGCTAAGAACAAGCGCGTCTACGTCTCGGGAGGGGAGGGCGCTGTCAGCATCTTCGAGCAGGTAGATCCCGACCACTACGAGCCGGCAGGCGAGGTCTCTATTGCGCAGGGAGCTCGGACGTCTTTGTTCGTGGCCGAGACGGATACGCTCTACGTAGCCGTGCCGCATCGAGGGAGCCAGCAAGCGGAGGTTCGCGTTTTCGAGCCGGATCCGGGAAACAATGGTTAAAAGGCTGCGCGGATAGGCGGGTATCGAAAGTGCCGATGGCCGATGAGAAGCCGATTTGATCGTTCGGAGAATCGGCAAATGTGAAAAGTAGCGAGCCTATCCGCGCAAGTTCTAAGAACGAAAGGTCATCTCTGGCTCAATTCAAGAAGTCCCACACATCAAATTCAGGCCTTCGTCCGGGTCTCCCAGTATTTTGCCTTAGCGGCAAGAGCGGCCTCGAAGCAAGCCGGACAGAGCTTCCGTCCCTCCAACTCCTGGACGCGAGTCTCCATCGTGGGTTCTCCGCACCCGGCGCAGGGGACAGAATTGTGGATGCGGGCCATCGGCGAGATCTCCACGCCCTCCAACTCCTCCACGGTGTAGAGCTCCTCCTCGGAGGCTTGCAGTATGGCCTCGATGCGGTCCTCGCGCAGCTCCTCGAAGCGGGCCTGCTCCTCTTGTGTGGCGTTACCCTCACGGACCCTGGCGGATAGCTCGCCATACTCGGGACCGCGGTTGAACGCTCCGGGGCGGGTGGAGACGCGAACTGCCTTATCGTCTGAGCGTCGGATAAAGGTGTAGGCGTTCTTGCCGTAGTCAAGGTGGATCAGATTACCCTTGCCGAAGGTGCAGCCGGTGAGATACTGGATCGCATCCACGGCGCACATGTTCGTCTCCGTCAGCGTGACGACCTCCTCGTCTGAGGAACACGGTCCTACTTCGCGTAGCGCCACCTCGGCGGCCCGGATACCCATGGCTAGCCCCGGGCACATGTGGCCGTGGAAGCGCACTATCTCCTCGACTATTTCGGGGGCTATCTCGGTCCCTTCTTCTTTTCTCTGATCCACTCTAGGCCGCTCCTCTCTCTTCTTAGATGGTCTTGCTCATCCTCTTAGATGGTCTTGCTCATCCTTGCTCCCTCTTTGCACTGGCTACGAAGACTGCTCGTTATACACCGTGAATGTTCCTTCTGTGAACCAGCTGAGTGTAAACCGCCAGGTATATAGACGGCGAGGTTGTCGAGAGGGTTCGCGATCCGCAGAGGATCGGGCGAGCTACTCGGATTCTGCTCGCGGAGGGGCCTCAAGGGAGCATGTCCTCACTCGCGTCGTCCGCTTCGCCATCATATCGCCATGTCCAGCATCCTGGAGCACCGTCGAACACGACCCGCTCACCCGGAGCGAGTTTGCCCGAGAGCAATTCGCGTGCGAGAACGTCTAGAATCTCCCGATCTATAAGGCGACGCAGAGGGCGTGCGCCGAGTTCGGGATCGTGGCCGGCGTGCGCTAGTGCCTTTTGGGCGGCACGCGTCAGGTGTACGCTCGTCCCCCATGCGTCGAGCCGCTCACTCGCGCGCCGGAGCTGGAGGTTCACTATTCTCTCCATGTCTTCGACCGAGAGGGTCGAGAACATCACCACGTCATCCATCCGGTTCAGGAGTTCGGGTCGGAAGATCCGCCGTACGAACTCTAGGAAGACCTCCGGTGCGCGCTCGCCCGCTCCTCTCGCCTCTTGCGAACCGGCGTTCGAGGTAAGGATGACGACAGTGTGGCGGAAGTCGACGGTACGACCGTATCCGTCGGTGAGGCGACCGTCTTCGAGGATCTGCAGCAGCAGGTTCAGTACGTCGGGGTGGGCCTTCTCGGCCTCGTCAATGAGCACGACCGAGAATGGTCGGTGCAGCACCGGATCCGTGAGTTGACCTGGCAGTTCGAACCCGACGTATCCGGGGGGAGCACCGATCAGGCGCGCGACCGCGTGCCGTTCCATGTACTCGCTCATGTCCACCCGCACCAGCGCCTCCTCGTTCCCGAAGAGGAACTCGGCGAGCGTTCTCGCGAGTTCCGTCTTTCCTACCCCCGTAGGCCCCACGAAGAGGAACGAGCCAAGGGGCCGTCGCGGGTCGCCCAGACCCGCGCGCGCCCTCCTGAGCGCGGCGGCGATGGCCCCGACGGCCCTGTCCTGTCCCACTACCCGACCGGCGAGCGCGTCCTCTGCATCGAGCCACCGGTCCTCAAGGCTCCCGCCCGGGAGGGTCGCGTCCAGCCCCTTGAGCGGGAGACCTGTCCGTGCGGCGACCGCCTCCAGCAGGAGGCTCCGTCCGACCTCCTCTTCCCCGTTCACACGCGCAAGCGCCGCCGCGTGATCTAGCAACTCCAACGCCACGCCGGGGAGGGCACGTCCCCGTAGGTAGCGCCGGGCGAGCTTGAGAACGAGCTGCGGAGCTTCGAGGCCGAACCGGAGACCGTGATGCTCTATTAGAGCGGGTAGTTGGACGGCGAGAACCTTCTCATAAGTATCCTCGTCCCAATCGGGCACCTCGACCCTCTGAACGAGCGTCTCCCATCCAGGCACTACCTGTCCGAGCGCCGCCAGTTGGTGGGTGGTGAGCGGTAGGATCCATCCCCCCGCCCTCAACAGTCGGGCGAACGCGATCCCCCCCGGCACCGAGCCGGCATCGCCGTGAATGAGCAGCTCGGCGTCCTCGAGGACGAGCACGAGCCGACCGCGACCGGCGGCGACTTCGTCGCCGAGACGCGCTACACGCTCCTCCAACTCGCCGCGGTAGCGAGTCCCGACGAGGAGGCGAGCGGCATCTACCAAGAACACCTGGCGTCCCTCCAGCCCGGGTGGAGCATCGCCACGTGCTACGGCCTGGGCTAGCGCCCTCAGCGCACTACGCCTGCCGGAGCCCGGAGCCCCTACAAGGGCGGCGTTACCCCCTATCTCGCGGAGGAGCGCGCCAGCGAGGCTCCTGCTCAGCTCTCCTTGCTCGACGAGTGGCTCTGGACTCTCGTCGAGCGCTCGGGTGAGGTCGTAGCCGTAGCGCTCGAGGAGGTGCCAGCGCGGCCAGCCTGATCGTGACCGTGAGCTTCTCCAGCGCATCGACTAGGGCGCCGAATCGAACTCGAAGGACACCTCTTCCTCCTCGCCATTGGACGGTAGCGCCAGCGTGGCCGCCCATCCCCCGGCCATCGGGAACTCCACGTTCGCTCTCCACTGCCCGGGCTCGGTAGCCTCCAGAGGAACCTCGGGGAGGCTCATAGGCATCTTGGGCATGTCGACTGTGAGGCGCGGCGATACCTCGGAAGCCTCTGCTGGCTCGCCGTCCTTTCGCACGTTAAAGGTAAGTTCGTTCATCTCACCCGTCCTGGGTGGGTTCGGCTGTGCTTCCATCGACACCTCTAACTCCCCTGCCTGTTTGACCGCACCGGTGTCGACCGGATCTGCTTGGATGTTGCACGCCACGAGGCTCAAGAATAACAGGGCCGGGAGCAGAACGCCCCCGACCCCGATTCGTACAAGAACCCTCATCCTCTTTCCCGAAGCATTAACTCGGTGGACCAGGAAATAATCCCCCCATACTGACGCCGAAGAAGAGGAACAAGAGCGGCATCACTATCTGCATTAGAACGAAGTACGTGAGCGCTCCGCTGAAGAGAGCCACTATCATGCCTCGCCTCATAACGTTGCGCGCGACCCCCGAAGGCAGACCGCGCACGCGCCGCCTCATCAAGACCCACGTCAACACTACAGTGATTACCAGCCCGATCAGGACCAGTACCGGACGTGAGCCCACCGGAGACACCTTGTCGAGCGCAAAAAAGGCCGCGTTGAGACTTACTGCCCAGGTGGCAACTGCCACCAGTCCTACGCTTCAACAGACAGTGGCGAGGGCGCCGCCTACCACCCCGCTGGCGACCGGAACCCCTAGGTCTTTGGTCGAACGGTGATCCGTATCGCTGCGCATGGCTGTACTCATATTCTCCCTCCTAACCGCTTACACTAAGATACTTTGACAACCAAGCCCAAGACCGCCGATATGACGACCATGTAGGCCATATATCCCGCAAGCGCCCACGCCGAGAGCCTGAACAGGCTTCTGCGGAAGACGCGGCGGTACTGTTGACGCGGAAGCTGCGCCCTCGCCCTGCGCGTCATCCACCAGGCCAGGCCGATAATGAGCAAGAACGCAATTAGGGTCGAGATCAGGGTTATCCCCTGCATATTCGCCCAGCTACGCATGAACCCGACCGCGCCGACGGCCCCAATCGCTGTGGCGGCAACTGCCGCCAAGCCTCCTCCTCAGCAGACCGCCGCGATTATCCCTCCGCCTACTGCGGTGACCTTTCCACTAGCCCCGATCCTCGGTTCCTCTAGTACCTGAGTGCCAGGAGCGGGCGACGGCGATGGCCTGGCTTCTTCACGTGCCATATTCCTACACCTCCTCCTTACAATAGACAGTAATATAGAGCAGTCTACCAGTAGAGTTGCGTCAACATACCTCCTTTTCGCTGACCGCTTATGAAGTCAAGTTTGAGAGCCAGCAGGGAAATAAAATATATAGGACTTACGCAAGGACCATCTCAACAGAGGGGCTTTTGAGCTGCTGCACCAAGTAGTCGTGGAGCAAACCGCGCTTGATCCGGTAAACCGTCCGCCCATTCTGGTAGGCCAGGTTCTTCAGGCG
>JAABVA010002663.1_pt1 | contig 17551 bp, 16 predicted proteins | sample 5560331 | NCBI WGS metagenome assembly JAABVA01 (sample SAMN12812661, study PRJNA571458) | rock metagenome | isolation source: Antarctica rocks | place: Antarctica: Victoria Land, Mt New Zealand sud | collected 2016-01-07 | reverse complement strand
CGCCCACTACCCGCTCCCACGTCAAGCACTTTGTTGTTCTGAAGTTCTGAGGTAATATGCTGAAAAATACCGGGGTGTAGCCTCTCTCCCTCGATAAGCTCCTCGTAGAGATCAGGTGTTTTCCAGTAGGTAAGTTCCCAGAAAAGGCCATCAAGAACACGTTTTTGCGCCATTGCAATTTGCTCTTCAGAAAGAGCTGCGTCAAGCTCTCGACGAAATGCAGCATGCTGGTGGTCTGGAATGCACGACTCGATACGCTGCACAATCGACTGCGACGTATGATGCAGACTATGTGCTAATTGCGTTGTTGTGAAACCAAAAACATCCGCACGTAATATTCTGTGTAAAGAGTCATCGTCAAAGACCTGTAAGTCCTCTATATGAAAAGGATTGTCGAACAACGGTTCAGCATTTGTCGCAACCTTGTTCGTTGCCATAAAAGATGCCCTTCCTAGTATTTGCCTACTATCTCTGCATGAAGTAGACACGATTGTAGCAACAGAAAGGTTTCGTGTCCAGTACCCTAAAAATCCCATGTAGACACGAAGACGGCACTTATTTCTACCGATCTATAAGGACAAGTATTAGAGTATTAGAACAATTTGTTTGAGATGTTAACGTACCCTTAGTGTTTTTATGAAAGACTTGTAATTCAATAGCTTATCACCTATGATGTAGAAAGAAGCGGCCCTAAGCACGCTTCATGGAACTTTATCACATTTTTTATAGCAGTAAGGAGTACATACTATGAGTATTGTTGATGCTGTCATCAATTCGTTCAATGCGGCCCTCACACTCCTCTTCACGTTTATCCCCAAGTTGATTGGTTTTCTAGTCATCCTGCTTGTCGGCTACATCGTGGCATCGGCACTCTCGCGAGCTATCACATTCCTGCTTCGCAAGGTAGGTTTTGATCGCATCTCTACGCGGATTGGCCTGACACGCCTGGAGGAACGGATGGGCTTGAGGATGGACACGGCGGGCATTCTCGGTCGGATTGTCTACTGGTTTATCTTCCTCATCTTCCTGGTGCCAGCCGTCAATGCACTTGGCCTTACCGCAGTCAGTGGGGTCCTGAATCAGATAGTGGACTACATTCCAAATGTGTTTGTCGCCATTCTTATTCTCTTCCTGGGCATGCTTGCCGCAACCTTCGTTGCTGATATCGTGCGCGGCGCAACTTCCGGTGCAAATGTTGGCAGTCCGAATCTGTTCGCGAACATCGCACGCTATGCCATTCTTGGTTTTGTTGTCATCGTCGCGCTTGAGCAGTTGAATATTGCCAGTGCCTTGCTTAACATCCTGTTTACAGCAGTTATGGGTGCCGCAGCACTAGCTTTTGCGCTAGCATTTGGTCTTGGTGGACGCGATGCAGCCAAGCGTTTCATTGAGCGCAATGAGTCCTCACTAGGAGAAGCGGCGACACGGATCAACGCACAGCAAAATGCACAGCAGAGCATCAATCAAGCGCGTAGCATTGCGGATGCTCAATATGCTCAACAGCAACCAAACTATCAGCAAACAGCACCACAACAGTATCCACCACAACAGCAACCCTATCCGACACAACAGCAGCCCTATCCAACGCAACAACCACCCTATCCACCACAGCAGTAAGCATGTCTGCATAGAACGAGTGCATGGGGCCAACATCAAAAATGTTGGCCCCATGCACTCGTTTTATGCTCCACCTTGCCCTGTTACAAGTCCATAAAAGAGCAGGAGAACCTGGCCTCACCTCAATCATGAATTATGGTGTTCAAATATGCCTACTAAGTATACATATAGCATAACATTCTACAGATTGTCAAGGTAGTATTAGCTTGACAAAAAGGACACCGACTACCATTAGTCGATGTCTTTCTGCCCTTCTGCACAACGACTTTTTTAGCAAGAAGATCAAGGCCAGCTTGTTTCTGTGAACGGGGTGATAAGCACCTCTTGCATTGCGGATTCGGGTGGCACCTGCGCCGCGAAGACAATGACATCGGCGACACTGGCAGGGTCTTGCAAGTTCTTCTCTTCGGGCATGGGAATACCCTGCTCTTGAAAGCGGTCAAAGAAGTGCGTTTGCATGCCACCGGGGATAATGGTGGTGACACGAATACCATAGGCGCGTCCCTCGACTCCAAAGCCACGCCCAAAGGCAACTAAGCCAGCTTTAGAAGCATGGTATGCCGATGCATTGGCCCACATACGTAGCGCGGCAGTCGATGCAATGTTGATGACATGGCCTGCTTTTTGCACACGCATGAGTGGGAGTGCAGCCTTTGCGAAAAGAAATGGACCACGCAGGTTCACGCCAATCACACGGTCCCACTGCTCAACGGTCATCTCCTCGACTGAAAGCGTGTAATCAATGGCGGCGCAGTTCACGACAATATCGAGGCGACCAAACTGTTCGCCAACGGCCTTTACCGTTGCAAAAACCGTGTTGGCATCGCTTACATCACAGGGAAGGGCGATAGCCTGTGTACCGTGTTCGGCAATACTCTTGCTTACACGTTCAATGCCTTCTTTGTTGATGTCCACACAGGCAACATGACTACCAGCATTGGCGAAGGCACGCGCGGTAGCTTCGCCGAGGCCACTCCCTGCTCCTGTTACCAAAACAACTTTTCCTGTAAGTACATTTTCGTTCATACTGTTCTCTTTCCTTTGCTATCTAATTGTTGTATGTGTAAGGTGATATTCTTCTAGCAGGTCTCCGAACAATTCCGTGGCATTTTTCGCACGATTTTCTACCTCGGTCGGAAGACCGAGATGGTAGGTACCGCTCGGCAGTATGCCGCAGCCGCCATATTTGCGGATAAGCAAGAACTGCACAACGACCTCTTCGCCAGCATGTTCTGGTGGCAGACGATGCCACCAGGAAAAGCCGCCCACGTCTAGCAGCTTTGCACGGTCATACAGCACATTCGCACCACCAACCCAGGCGATTTTGTAACGCACAGGATGTCCTGTTCGCGCCAGCTTTTGTTCCAGGTGAAGCGGGTTCGCAGCATTGTTGATGAGATGACGTTCCCAGGGAATGGTGTCCACGTCAAATGGTTCAGGAGTGACAGGACTCTCCCAAAGCTCGATGCACTGCTGCTGTGGACGTACATCATCGAGATAGTGTAGGCCAGTCGCGGCACAACCGACAAAGCCACAGCCTTCCTCTTGTAATACATCCAACATTCGTTGCATGACGTGAGGTTCTAACAACACGTCATCATCGAGATAGTGTACATAAGGGGCATGGCTCTGCTCAAGCAGAAACTGACGTTGTTCGGCAAGGCCGCGCCTGGGTAGATGATGATGTAGTTGTACGGTATGACCATGCCACCGCAAGGCACGAACGACGGTCTGTATCTCGATACTATCAAGATACAGACCGTCCTCCTCTGTTTGATCGGAGACAATAACGTTGAAGTCTGTATAGGTTTGACCTAGCAGACTCGTTAGCACCATTGCAAGCCCTGTTTTACGCCGACAGGTGGGAATAAGGATATCGACATGTGCCACGATGTTACTCTCCTCTTCGTATAGGTTGGCTCTCGTTCGCTCCGACAGGAGACGCTTTCCCGTATGTTGCTAGCACCGTTTCGTACAGGGCTGCCGTTCGCTTCGCTACAGTCTCCCAGGTAAATTCGCGCTCGACCCGTTCACGGGCAGCACGTCCCATTTGCTCACACAGTTCAGGCTCCATAAGGAGTTGATAGAAACGGTCTGCCAATGCCTGTGGGTTCCGCGGCGGAACCAGAAATCCGGTCTCACCATCGGCAATAGTATAGGTAATGCCGCCAACGGCTGAACCAATTACGGGTCGTCCACATGCCATACCCTCTAACGGTGTCAAACCGAACGGCTCATACCAGGGAGTCGTAACGGCTACATTACCAGCACTGTAGTAGTTGTAGAGCGTGTCTTGCTGGCGTTTGCCCACAAAAGAGACATATTCAGCAATGCCGAGTTCCGCGACAAGTTGTTGTAGCACGCCAATTTCAGGCGTGACAACGGGGTCTGGTTCAGTTGTTTCGCCACCGACGAGCAGCAAGTGAACAGGCGGTAACATTATCGTTGCCTGCTGCCAGCGTTGCACCAACAACGCCATAGCACGCACAACATTGCGTACATCCTTACGGGGCAGCATGCGACCGACATAGGCGACAACAAAAGCGTCCTGTGCCAGCCCGATACGTTGTCGCGCCTCTGCTCTTGCAACGGGATGGAAAACGTCTATATTGACCGCCGAAGGAATCACGACAACTTTTTCTGGCTGCGCGTCATAATCGTCAACGAGTTCTGACCACTCACTGGGACATTGTGCGATTATGCGCTCGACGGACTGGATAATCTGCGACTCGACTGCTATGCGCTCCTGTGGGCTGGTGTCGGCACTACCCTGATGCCTCTGCTTTGTCTTGCCCATCGCGTGAAAAATCTGGACAGCAGGAATGTTCAAGCGGTTCTGTAGCTCTGTGGCAACCCAACCAGACATCCAGAAGTTGCCATGAATAAGGTCGTAGTACACCTCGTTGCGTTCTGAAAAGTCGAGGAAGGCATTGCGAAACGCGGGCATAAACTCCCACAGGTTGTCTTTCGCGAGAAAGGTTGTCGGACCTGCAGTCAAATTGATGATGCGTACATGAGGTGCCCACGCAATAATTTCAGGTGCATCACTTGCATCGCGGCGCGTGAATACATCGACCGCGTAGCCAAGTTTTGCAAGGTTGCGGCTCACTTCGTCAACATACACATTTTGTCCACCAGCATCCTCACCGCCCAGCAGTGCGACGGGGCTGGCATGTTCGCTCAAAAACGCTATACGTGTCAATCTCTCCATCTATTATATTTCCTTTTGTTATGATATATCATAGTACTTCACCAAGCCCCTTTTGATCGACCTCCGTAGGGACCAGATGTATCGCGTCCGTTGTGCGATTTATCGCATGAAATTCTTGTTAATCCTTTCTAGGGGCTTAAAAGGTATCTCGCGCAATGAATTGCGCTGCGGACGCGATACATCTGGTCCCTACGAAGATGATGAGTAGTTGGCTCATAGTATTTGTGCAAAGGCGGTGTTCCAGTTCCGTTTGAAACGCTCCAATCCAAAGCGGTCACGTGCGACGGTCCGGGCATATGCACCCATCGTTCGTGCCTCCTGGGGATGAGCAAGTAGATACTGCATGTGTTCAATTAAGGCATCAGGATCACAAGAGATATAGCCGCTCTTGCCATGCTCGATAACGGTTGGTAGCTCGGTGGTCGCGAGTGCCACAACGGGCATGCCAATAGTCATAGCCTCAATTACTGCAAGCGGTAGACTAGTATAGCGAATGGGGCTGAACAGAAAGCAATAATCAGCCATGCGCTGGTGCAGGTGGCGATAGGCAATGTCCCCAAGACCGCCGAGTGCCTCTGTTTGCATCCCTACAGCATCGAGCGGTAGAACTGCCTGCGCCTGCAAAAAAAGGTCGTAGCCAGTGATGCGTGGTCGCTTTTGCATACCATTGACGACGGTCACGCCGCGTTCCAGTGTACCACGATAGGTCGCGGTCGGGTCGATGGCGACGCTATGCTCAATAACGGTGGTTGGTGTGCGTCCGTTGTCCCACATGAGGCGGTTGTAATGCGTCACATGTACGAGTAACACGTTTGGATCGTCGATAGGGTGACGTGTGTCGCTTGCATGCGGTTTGGGTGTGTTATGTTCGAGATAGATTTTTGGTAAGGCACGCTGCTCAGGACTGAGAATTTCATAGGCGTCTTCAAAATAGTTTTTCGGCGTCTGGTAGATAATCAGGTCGAGATCGAGGTTGTGTACCTCTTCTGCCCGGACCTCGCGCATGTAATCCGGTAGGTCGAAGGTTGGACCACGCCCACCGTAGCCTTCTGGTCGGTCGGACTTCGTGGGCAGGTACCAATCATGGTCAAGGCGAGCCAACGTGTTGAGATAGCTACCATGAATATGCCAGATAAGAATTTTGAGGCGTTGCATTGTTGTTATATCTTTCTCAATTATATCTTTCTCAATATTGACGTTCGTTCATGAAAGCATAAGCGACCATAAGTTCATGAAAGGCACGGGCGACCACAAGGGATCGCCCCTACTATATACCAACAATATGATTTGTACGCTTTTTGTATGGTAGGGGCGATCCCTTGTGGTCGCCCGTTGATTTATTTGTGGTTGCCCGTTCGTTGATTAGTTGCTGGGCAGTCGGGATAACCGTTTCGGGTGAGAGCCAGCGCAGGCAGCGATGGTCAATGGGGCACTCCCAGTAGCCACAGGGACTGCACACAACAGGATGACGGGCTATGGGATGTCTCTCAGCGTCAAGCGGTGCCCAGCGTCGTACATCGGCTGGACCAAAGAGAGTTACACTGGGACAATCGACCGCACAGGCAAGATGAGCGGGTCCCGTATCATTGCTGATAAAGAGAGCAAGCCGCTTCATCAACGCGGCAAGGCTCCCCAGTGAGGTCTTACCAACAAGCGAAAGTGCCGGTGTGTGCATGGCGTCTATAACAGCTTGCACCGTCTGCTCCTCGCCTGGACCTCCCGTCAATAGTATCTGAGCATCAAACTGTTGCGCTAGTGTATCGGCGACAGTCGCAAAGTAAGAAGGGGGCCAGCGACGTGCAGGTGGACGTGCGCCGGGATGGATGCCGATAATGGGTGCGTTCCTCTGCCGCAACGGTCCCAACAATACATCTGCCTCTGCACAGTCATGTGCGGAAAGCGGAAACTCTAAGCGCGTATCCCTATAGTGGTTCGCTGTCTCGTTATGCAATAGTGCTACGAGATTGAGGTTGCGCTCTATTTCGTGCTGGTCGTTGGGATAGACAGCACTCATCGTCAAGCCACTACACGATTCCTCGTAGTAGCCAACGGTAACGGGGGCACCTAGAGCCAGCACAAATGGATTGCTCGTGCGTCCACTGCCATGCATCTGTAACACGATATCATACCCATAGGCACGCTGTTCGGCAAGGAAACTCGCGACTCGTAGTGGCTCTACAGGCACTTCATCAATACCTGGATAGCCCACGAACTCAACAAAGCGGTCGATATACTGCCCAAAGCGTTGCACAAACGAAGCGGCCCATGGTAAGCCAATCAAAGTAATTTCTGCATCGGGAAAGTCACGGCGTAAGGCACGAAAAGCGGGAACTGCTACGAGAAGATCACCAAGCTGCAAAGCGCGAAGGACGGCAATACGTTTCATCGCATCTCCTCTTCCTGCAAGTTTCCCAACGGACGACCACAAGGGTCGCCCCTACTATACGCCTCTCTGCTGCACCGCGACAAATATGGTAGGGGCGACCCTTGTGGTCGCCCTACGCATAATAAAAAATCAAACAGCATTATCACGCCCTCTCTCATCACGCCCTAGCAACACCTCTGCCTCGGCGACAACCTCTTCTAACGCAATATCCAGGCATGGTAGACCAATTGGGCACTCGAAGAGATAACAGGGATGGCAGGGCGTGGAACGACGCAAGAGCCGTGCCATTGTAGAACGTGGTCGCCATTGCTCTTCGTAATCGGTGCCTGAGAATAGCACAACTTCAGGAGTGCGTACCGCGTCGGCGAGATGCATAGGCAACGTGTCATTACAAATGACAAGGGCGGCACGCTCAATCAAGGCGGCATACTGAGCAAGCGTCGTTTTTTCCCGTAGTATAGCTACATTGGGTGCATATTGCTGAACTTCATGCAGCAATGCAGCTTCACGCTCGACACCTGTCACCAGCACTTGCCAACCACGTTGTTGTAATTGAGACGCGACTCTGCCAAAGCGGTCGGCGGGATAACGTCGCGCTTTCGCACTGGCTCCCGGATGTAACACAATATACGACTGTTCCGGGTCAATATCAACGGTCTTTAGTAAGGAGGTGATTGTAGCCCGCGCGTCGTGTGAAAAGAATACTTTTAGCGTGCGATCCCGCGCGACAAAGCCCAGGGCTTCCACGAGGCGCAGGTTACGCTCGACCTGATGCATCGCTATAGGTGCGCCCTGCAACTGTGTCGAGAGGGTACTTCCGCCGAATTCGTTTGACTCACCAGCACGCAATGGGATACCCGCGAGATAACATACGTAGCCGGGAGTGTGCGGCGTCTGACTGAACGAGGTAAAGATAAGCGCGGCATCGAAGTTTCGACGAGCAAGGATGTCAATAAGCTCACGTTCATAAGCGGGATTAAAAGCCATATGGTTCCCAACATCCTGCCAGATGGGACGCCACATTATCACATCGTCGATCCAGGGTAAGAGCGGAGCCGCCGTTGCGCCACCCGGACTTGCCAGCAAGGTTATTTGTACCTGTGGCGAGGTCTCTTTGATGGCTCGTAAAGCCGGACCCACCATAAGCACATCGCCAATATTATCCAACCGCACCGCCAGGATATTTCTAGCAGTTAGCCACTCATTCATGAAGTGACTCCTGCCAAAGTACAGGGGAGGACCTTGCGGTCTCCCTACTTTGTAAAGAAGACTTCTCGTTCCCTTGCAAGGACGCAAGCAGTTCAATGGCCGCATCGACAACCATCTGTGGGGAAACGAGACGCAAACATTCATGTTGATAGGGACAGATGCGATTATAACAGATGCGGCACGATACGTCGTGATACATTTGACGGTGTGGCACATGCCAGGGACCCCACTGTTCCGGGGGATTTGTCAAGGCAAATAGCGCGATGACGGGCGTTTTCACCGCAGCCGAGACGTGCATCGGGCCGGTATTATTGGTAATGGTCAGGTCAGCCGCTTGAATGAGGGCACAAAACGCTGGGAAGAGCAGCACACCAGCCATAGCTCGTGTCGCATGACGATTGCCTGGTCGCACATGCTCAAGCACCTCATTGACAAGGAGACGTTCATCATCGGTACCTGTGACAACAACAAAAGCACCCATTTGCTCAACCAGCAGGTCGATAACCGCTACATACATCTCCCAGGGATAGGTACGTGCAGGCATGGTACAGCCAGGATGCACAACCACAAGGGGGCGATGCATAAAATGATTACCATGCAAGGGCACCCGGCTTACGTCGATATCTATTAACAAGCGTGCAATCTCACGCCTTGCTGCATCGGGGACGTATAGCACAAGGTCGCGCTCATCTGTATCCATGTCAAGTGTACGGACAAGGTTCAGGTTGTGTTCGACCTCATGGATAATAGTATCCGGGTGCTTGTGACGTGTGGTCAAAAGCGAGCCGGGACCATCTGTCGAGGCGGCTGCACGCAACGGGATATCAGCGAGATAACAGAGATAGGCTGCAGGAAGCGGACTCTGGCGAAACGAAGTGAAGATAATGGCACCGTCGAAGTGCCGCGCTTGAATCTCGGCAATTATGCCTTGTTCGCGCTCGCTATCCTGTGGCATCTTTTGCCAGGGGTCCATCCAGGGTGCAGCATACACGATTACGTCGTCGATATCGGGATTCAGCGCGGCGACCTGTGCCCCCACAGAACTTGCTAATAGCGTGAGCGAGGCATGTGGCAACGAAGTTTTTACAGCGTGAAATGCTGGTGTTGTGAGCAACACATCGCCGAGATTGTCCAAGCGCACAAGCAGGATATTCTTGGCCGCTTGCCAACGTTCATCAATCATCGCGATGCCTCCTTACGCGGCTGAACCAGCTTCTTCGTATCCTCATGCAGCGATGCAATGCGGTCGATGACGGTACTTGTACTCATCGTACCCACCAGAGGTAGAATAACGACTTGACCGCCACCTTCGACAACAGCTTCAGCTTCTGGTAGTGCTTCGTCCGCATAGTCACCGCCTTTGGCATGAATGGTGGGACGCAGCATACGAATAAGTTCCGTTGGCGTGTCTTCGTCGAAAAGCACCACAGCATCAACGGCATCGAGAGCTGCGACCAGTGCCATACGATCACGCTCGTTGTTGATTGGTCGCCCTGTACCCTTCAAACGTTGTGTACTACGATCACTATTGAGGCCCACCACAAGTACATCGCCAAGAGCTTTTGCCTGACGTAAGAAGTGGACATGACCAGCATGAAGAATATCGAAGACGCCATTGGTGAAGACGATACGATGCCCCACCTCACGTTCAGCATCCAGGAAAGAGGTAAGTTGCAACAGTTCAGTCTGAGGTACTTGTGTATCTTTATGACTATACGAAGATAGAACAGCTATATGCGAAGAATATTCTCTGAGACTGACGCGCTGTAACAACTCTTGATACTGCACTACTGCGGTACGTTGATGGGTGATAGCGATACTAGCTGCATCAATCCCAATTTGCGCTGCTTCCTCAATTGTGCCACCTGCCGCAAGTACGAGAGCCATTGCCGAGGCAAAAGAATCGCCAGCACCAACGTCATAAGCGTGCGTAACGGGATGGGCAGGAAGATGCACCACATGATTTTGACGATCAAGGAGAAATACGCCATTAGCTCCTAATGTAATAGCAACGTGTTGTGTTTTGAGTGAAGAGAGCATATTTCGGGCAATCTGCTCAACAGTAGCGAGATTCAGCGTCTCTTCTTCCGCCATCCCAGTAAAGACGTGTGCCTCTAACAGGTTCGGTGTTACAACGGTTGCCGCAAGCTTATGAAAACGCTGGAGAGCTTTCGAGTCAATAAGCAACGTTTTAGGCTGGGCTGTATGTAAATCGTGGAAGCGTGCAAGCAGTGTATCAGACAGTACTCCATAGCGATAATCAGACATCACAACAAGATCGCAGAGCGGATAAACCTCTTCCAATGCGCGAATAAGTCGTTGTTGACTTGTATCTGAATACACCGCTGGACCTTCATCAAAACGCACAACATATTGTCCGTCGGCAAGGATACGCAGTTTATGTAAGGTCTGTCCTGTATCATCTTCAATTAGCCATTGATCGCTGATGCCACGCTGTTGCAAGGTGGTACGCAGGATGCCGCCTGCGAGATCAGAGCCAGCAAGCCCTAAGAAATAGACCTCGGCATCAAGTGCGCGGAGATTAGTGGCCGTATTAGCAGCACCACCAGGAATACGATACTCGGCGGTCTTGCTCACGACAGGGACAGGCCCTTCGCTACAAAGACGGGCGGCAGTGCCCTCAAGATACGTATCGAGCATGGCGTCACCAATAACAAGTACACGGAGCCGCCGAAAGTGCCGAACAAGGTCAATTGCGTTAGTCACGGGCTACTCCTGCTACTGTTACCCCACGCGCCCACATTGTAGGGCGATAGACAAGATCAGGAGTCGTTGTTGTGGTAACATGCTGGATGATATCCAGGGCATGGAGCGTATCATGTGCCACAAATGTCGGCACACGTAGAGGATGCTGAGGCAACGATTCGGTATCCAGGTCTACAAGGATAGTGTGACAACCTGCGCGGTTGCCAGCCTCGACATCATCGAGGATATCGCCCACAAACCAGGAACGCTCAAGATCGAGATCGAGGTCGTGTGCGGCCTGTAGCAGCATTCCTGGTTGGGGCTTGCGACAATCACAACAAATAGTAAGTCCCTCTACAACACCATCTGGATGATGTGGGCAGTGATAGATACCATCGACATACACCCCAAGGGTTGCAAGTTCGCCTACCAAATATTCATGCATACGTTGTAGATCTGCTTCTGTGAAATAGCCGCGAGCAATACCCGCTTGATTGGTAATGATAACAAGACGGAAGCCGTGCTGTTGTAACGCTTGTAACGCTGTTCCAATGCCATCATAGAGTCGGAGCTGTTCGGGACGCGATGGATAGTGCGAGGCATGGACGAGTGTACCGTCACGGTCCAGAAAGAGTGCGCGGGACCTCATGACTGCCACTCATCCTCACTGAAAGTCTGCCATACCACCGCTTCGTGCGTCTCTTCTTGTCTGCCTGGATAGACTATTGCAGCAGGCTCTTCGCTTTCTGAGGAGAGCTGTGTCTCCGCGATATCACACAAAATGTGCGTGACGATCATATGCAACTCCTGTACAAGTGCGGTATCAACCAGGGGAACTTTGATTGTCACATCGGATAACGCTTCAAGACTACTCGCTGCCTCGCCCGTGATAGCAACCGTAACCATCGCACGCTGACGACCTGCACGCGCTGCCTGTAACAGGTTTTCGGACTCACCACTGGTACTGAAGGCAATCAACATATCATTTGGTTGACCGAACGCAAGCACTTGTCGCGCGAATACGTCTTTATAGCCATAGTCATTAGCAACGGCGGTAAGGATAGCGGTATCTGTCGTTAGTGCCAGAACAGCATATGGTACACGATCACGTTTGAAACGTCCTACCAGTTCTGCCGCAAAGTGTTGTGCCTCTGCCGCGCTACCACCATTGCCAGCAACAAGCACCTTGTGTCCACTACGCAATGTCTCGACAAGTTGTAGTGCAACGTGAGTCAACGTATTGGCTTGCAGCGCAAATTTATTTAATGCGTCCTCAAGGACGATACGCCTCTCAATGAGTGCATTTACGATTGTGTTATGATATGCTCCCTCGGTCACTAACGACTTGGAAGAAGGAACAAAGAGAGTCGAATGCAGTGCTGGCTGCTCTTGACGGTATGTATGCATGTATTTCTTCTCTAATTATAGAACGTGCTTTCAGTACTTACTGAAGAGCAGTAAGATGTTTGTGAACAAAATAAAATAGGAATGAGGATGTTCTCAAAAATTTTCTTACTGCTTCTAATAGTAACCGAGTTTGCACATCTTACACAAGTCAGCAATAGAATTGTTAAGCTCATTCTTAGCGAGTGCTAAGCTTTCTCATCATAGTGCATTTATCCACATAAGTACTGTTTGACACGAACATGCTATGCAATACGTACTAAGAAATGAAGTAACGTTGAAGGCGGGTTGATAAGAGGACAACACACCTATCTATCCCTGGGGAGTCTCTATGCGTACAATACTCATTGTGAATCCAATCTCTGGCTCGTCTGCTATGGCACCACAGGACAGTCAAGAGGAGACATTCGAGCAACATGAAGAAGCTATCGTAGCAGGGCTACGGATGCATGATATCAAGCCGGAGGTATGGTATACAACACCTGACGACCCAGGTAGTGGGTTGGCAAAAAAGGCGGCGGCTGAAGGGGCCGATGTCGTAATTGCGGCTGGGGGTGATGGCACGATTCACGCGGTTGCAAGTGGACTGATCGGTACGAAGAGCACATTAGGCATCATCGCAATGGGCACAATGAACAATTTGGCCCATAGTTTGAGTATTCCCGATACCATTGAAGGTGCATGTGCTATCATTGCTAAAGGTGAGACGAAGAAGATAGATATCGGCAATATCAACGATCATGTTTTTCTTGAGGTTGCGGGTATTGGCCTAGAAGCAGTGCTGTTTCCTGCCGCCGAAGAGATCAAGAGTCATGGTCTACTCTCTACCATTCGCGGTGCGATTGATGGCCTCAGTTCGTTGTTTTCATTCAAACCAGCGAGCGTCAAAGTATCGTTTGATGGACAGCGAAGCCGCTCCTATAAAGCACTTCAAGTTACAGTATGCAATTCGCCCTACTACGGTGTACATCTTCAGGTTGCCCCTGGGACGCTCATGGATGATGGCCTATTGGATGTAGTGATCTATAAAAATTTTAGCAAGCTAGAGTTCATCCGACACGGCATCTCTATCACACGGGGGAAACGTATCCTGGAACCAAAGATTACCCGGCGCAAAGTCAAGACCTTGCGTATTACCGCCGATTACCCAGTCGCAATACATGCCGATGGTGTCGCACACGGTCACACGCCTGCGCTCGTATCGGTGACACCGGGCGCGTTAAGTGTGCGTGTACCAATGCAGGTTGCCGAGGGTCCAAACGTGGTGGACGGTGAGAAACGCCGCCTACGGCGTGTACGAGCTAAGAAAGGAGAAGGAGCCGAGATACTGCAGACTCCTTCTACAGATACAGAAGAGAAAGGGACGGTACATGTCAACTAATCCTGGTAATCCTGGATCGACAGATGCAACAGAAACACCTACAGGCGTTCCTCTACCACAGGTAAACATACCCGATATTGCGAACGAGGCACAGCGTGTTGCTGCGGAAACGTCATATTCTGGCCGTAAAGCGGTTTCGCGCGGCACAATGTTCCTGGCGTTTTATCTCTGGCTCCTTTCCGGTGCCGGTATTCTTTCGTGGATCGCGCAGCGCACTCAGTTCTTCCCCGGCGATATGTCGATTACAGCACGTTTACAACGACAAAAGAATCCAGAGTTTCATACCTTTATGTACTGGGTGTCTGAGGTAGGTTTCTGGCAGTGGTCGGTACCGGAAACAATAGGTGTTGCGGGTATTTTCTGGGCCTTACGTTTCCGCTTAGAGGCTCTGTTTATTCTCTTGACCACCTCGTCAAATATTCTTAATGCGATTGTAAAACGTGTTATCAAGCGTCCACGGCCAAATAAAGAGCTGGTATCAGTCGTGCGCGTCATTAACGAGCCTAGTTTTCCGAGTGGGCACGTTATGCACTACACCAATTTTTATGGTCTGCTGATCTACTTGCTGGCAACGAACTGGAAACCGGGGAAGCTGCGTAACGCACTGATTGCATTTTGCACAGGTATGATCGCGACGATTGGCCCTTCACGTATCTTTCTAGGCGCACACTGGCCTAGTGACGTGATGGCTGGCTATCTCTATGGTGGCCTCTGGTTTGGTGGTATTATCACACTCTACTTACGCATCAAAGCGTGGTTACATCCACCAAAGGGAACGCCGATGCTTATGCCTGATGAGCTTGTAAAGCCGTTACAACAACCGGGCGATGAGCAAGATGCGGAATAAGATATCAAATTTTTGTATGCAAGAGAGGGCAACCAATCGGTTGCCCTCTCTTGCATACAAATTTTTATCCGATGTTTGCAAGTGCCTCAGTGACTGGTTCAGGTGCTGTCGCAATTTCTTCCTCCGTCGGTTTGTAAGCATATTTATCGGCACGCCCAGCCGGAAAGAGAAACATGACAGCAAGTCCGATAAGAGCAAGTACAAGTGTCAAGCTATAAACCCAGAACAAGCTCTGCGAAAGAGCATTCTGCAACTGCATCAGAAATGCAAGCGGAAGCGAGGCTCGTAGTTCAGGAGTGAGCAATACATTCGCAGGCGCAATATTTTTCGGTAAACGACTGGCGACACTAGAGAACTGTGCATAGATTGGAGCGAAACGCGCAGCCATTTGTGCGTTGAGAATCGTACCCATGATGGCAACACCAACAGTTCCACCCATTGTACGGAAGAACTGAGTGGTGGCTGTGGCAACGCCGCGCAGGTTCCATGGCACAGCGTTTTGCACTGAGAGAATGAAGACGGAACTTGCGAAGCCAAGGCCCGTACCGATCAAAACCATCGCGACAATAATAAACGCGAGGCTTGTTTGGGCGTTGAAAAGCGTTGTCATAGCAACACCGAGAGCGGCAGCAAACATACCAAGTACAGCGGTGAGACGATAACCGTACTTGATTACAACCTTACCGCTAATAGTCGCTGCAATAGGCCATGCGAGCAACAATGGACCAAGCGTGATACCAGCACTCGTCGCGCTACCACCTTTGACGCCCTGTACAAAGAGTGGCACATAAGATGTGATACCGAACATAATCACGCCTAACACAACGCCACCAATACTCGAAATGGTAATGAGGCGGTTCTTGAACAGGTCCAGAGGCAAGATTGGCTCTTCGGCACGTTGCTCTGTACGAATGAAGAGGACTAAGAGAACAACAGATACCACAAAGAGCGCGATACTCTGGAACGAGGTCCACGCCCACGAGGTGCCACCTTGTAGCAGCGCGAAGAGCAACGCAACCACGCTACCCGTTAATGTAACGGTACCAAGATAGTCGAGGTGATGCTTTTTGCGTTCAACCGTCTCTTTTAGGAAGACAAGCAAGAGCAGCATCGAAACGAGGCCGAACGGGATATTGATGAAGAAAACCCATCGCCATGAGAAGTGATCGACGATGAGACCACCCACGAATGGACCAACGACGCTTGAAAGTCCCCATACACCACTGAAGAGACCCTGCACTTTTGCTCGCTCTTCCAGCGCGAAGATATCGCCGATAATGGTCAAGACTATCGGCAATACTGCGCCCGCGCCTAATCCTTGAATGGCTCGAAAGATAATGAGCTGCTCCATCGACTGTGCCGCACCAGAGGCGGCGGAGCCAATGAGGAAAAGCGTAGCTCCAAAGAGAAAGAGCGGTTTGCGCCCGTAGAGGTCCGCAAGTTTGCCATAAATTGGAACGGTTGTGGTAGAGGTCAACAGGTAGATCGAGAACACCCATGAGTAGAGCGTGATACCACCTAGCTTACCAACGATGCTTGGCATGGCGGTACCGACAATTGTGGTGTCAAGTGCCGCCAGAGCCATACCAAGCATCAAGGCTATTGTGATAATAATTTTCGCTTGTTTTGTCATCCCTGTTTACCTTTGCATACGAAATAGTTTAAGTCAATAATAATAAAGCCGTTCTCTCACGAGGACGACGGGAAAGACATCATTGGGTCTATTGGTTGTTTGCAGCATTGCAAAAATCGCTTCCAGGGCATCCCCTTGCGGGTGCTCTTGTTCTCTTTGCTCTAACATGTGGAAGATACAAATTTATTCCGAGCGAGCAGAACACATGGGCGATAATCGTTACGATTATCGCCCATGTGTTCTGCTCGCTCGGAAAGATCAGGCTTCGACTTCGACGCCCTTCCAGAAGGCGACGTGATCCTTGATCTGCTTGGCAGCATCCTTTGGAGCAGGATAGTACCACGCAGCATCTGTATTCTCTTTACCGTTGACTTCGATAGTGTAGTAGCTGGCGAGACCCTTCCAGGGGCAGGTGCTATGCGTGCTGCTCTCTTTGAAGTATTCGCGCTTTACAGAGTCGGCGGGGAAGTACTGGTTGCCCTCTACGACCTCGGTGTTATTGCTTTCGGCGAGTACGACGCCGTTCCATGTTGCTTTTGCCATAATGGGTAAAATGCTCCTTTTTGCACTATGCATGTGTTTATACGTTCAGACGCATATACACACAATACTGTTCTTACGATACGACAAAAAGGGACGAGATGTCCAGAAGAACAGCGAGAGAAGATGCCAGATCATTGATCTGGCATCTTCTCTCGCTGTTCTTCGATAATATGTGATACGGTTAGCCACGAGCTTTGACGACGACAGTGTGCCCTAGGATATCGCCAAGTCGCTGGATACCATCAATACCGCCGGAAACGGCGAGGTGTCCCGCATTTACCCCACTACCACCAATACCAACAGCATTGATGATTCCGACGATGATACCAATAATGATTGAATCGACGAGTATTGCGAGGAAGCGTGGACCGACACCAACATAGGCCATAGCTTGAGCCTGCTGATAGGGCATTTGGCCGGGCATTTGCGTCTGCATACAATAACCTCCTAAAACGTCGTTGCGTCTCACTATCCTTGTGTTTGCCATAAGAGATAGAAAATTTAGGATTGCCTGTATATTAGCGTGAACGTCTCTTGATGCCAGCGACACTATGATAGGAGACGAGCAAAAGGTGGGCAAGATTAGCCCATCCAATAATAACCTATAGTTATAC